>Ga0335069_10006339_pt1 | contig 17204 bp, 18 predicted proteins | sample Lox_Sample_11_FD_206714 | JGI IMG/M metagenome (GOLD analysis project Ga0335069, IMG submission 206714) | Soil microbial communities from Loxahatchee National Wildlife Refuge, Florida, United States - Lox_Sample_1.1 | ecosystem: Environmental > Terrestrial > Soil > Wetlands | place: USA... | reverse complement strand
CGCTCCACCGCGGCCCTCGGATATCGCTCCATGCTCAGCATGGTCGCCTATCCTCACCGCCCGCAAAGCGGACATATCATGTGCTAAATCAACCGGACATATCATGTGCTAACGACACCGCGGTCACGTTACCGTTGCGCTCTAACAGACAACCTGTTAAGTTTTGCCATTACCTGAAAAACAGATGAAGAAAGCGCTTTGCCTTACCATCCTTTGCTGCCTCAGCGCATCGCCGTTGCTGGCTCAACTTCCCACCGATAGCCCAGTCGATGTTCTTCGCCATCCCGGATGGGAGAAGACGATTTTTGCCGGCGGGGGCACGACGGTCGACAGCTCTCCCAGCGGGCAAAATCTCGTCCTCGGGTTTCGGCTGGGCCGCATCTTGACGGAAGAGCATGGGTCGGGCATCTTCCGCGGGACCTTCGAGGTTGGCGTCGATATCATTCCGTTGGACGAATACTGGATCAATGGCGGACAGTATGCCGGTGGGATCGATCCCATCATGCTGAAATGGAATTTCACCAGCGGCTGTAAGGTGGCTCCCTATGCCGCCATTGTCGGGGGCGCGCTGTTCAGCAACCACAACCTGCCGCCGGGGGACACTTCGCAGATAAACTTCACCAGCGGCGCCGAAATCGGCGCGCAGATCTTCCGCAAGGGTACGAATTCGTGGGACGTCGCGGTGAAGGCCTACCATCTGTCCAACGCGTCGATTGGTAATCACAATCCCGGACTGAACGCGAATCTGCAGTTCATGCTTGGCTACAGCTGGCATTGAGCGGTTTCTGTGACGAAGCCAGGCTAGGGTGCGGCTGTCAACTTGGACGTTGACCTTAACCGTCAGCGCGCTATACTTGCGCATATCTTGCGCCCATGGCCGGTTGCACTTCAGAACGTTCGCTCATTCTTTGCATCGATGACGCAGAAGTCGCTTTGCGGGTGCGTAAGCTTCTCCTCGTCAACGCCGGTTACAACGTGCTCACCGCCTCCTCGGGCGAGGAGGGACTCGACGTCTTTCGCGACAACCCTGTCGAACTGGTCATAGCCGACCACTTCCTCTCCGACAAGAGCGGGGCTGAGATTGCTGCCGAGATGAAGGGACTCAAGCCGGAGATACCCATTCTGATCGTCTCGGCCGCCGCGGATCCGCCCAGCGGAATGGAATTTTCGGACGGCTTTTTGTCCAAAGGTGATGGGCCCGACGCTCTGCTGCACACCATCGCAGCTCTCCTTGACCGCCGCTAAACGAACAGTAGAGATTCGAAACCTCCTTCAGTTCAAGTTTCCGGGAAGTGCCGGGTCTTAGCCCCGACCCACACGCGAAGTTCTTAGCCGGGAACTGGGTCTCTGGACAGGAATGGAGTACCACAAACTATTCGGGGACTCCCGCTCGGGCTTGCGCCGGCGGAACAACAGCAGTGAAGCGGTCCTTCAATCGCAGGAAGGGCTTCTCAATGAGAACATAAGAAACGTAAGCGGCGGCAGCCGATCCGGCATACATGAGCGGATAAGCCCAGCGCTCCCGAAGGTGAGGAAACAGGTACGCAACCGTAGCGATTACGACAATGTGGTACAGGTAAAGAGAATAGGAAATCCGTCCAAAGAACCGCAACACGCGATGATCGAGCCAGCGCCAGCCGCGCAGGGATGCCAGGAAAACCAACTGGATGAGCATGACTGCTACCAGGGCGGACATCAGCGTCATGCCGAAAATGTAAAGGGTGTTAGGGCTGAAGCGGTGTTCGACAACGGCCAAGGCCAGCAGGGCTGCTCCACATAGAAATGGGAACGCTTTGAAGCGGTCAACCAACGCCAACAGCGGCTCAAGCTTGCAGAGCCTCAGAGCCAATGCCAAAACGCAGCCGTACAGGATGTTGTCGAAGCGCGAATCGAAGGCGTAGCGCAGGTAATCCGGCGGCAACGAAAAAAACAGGCACATCGCAATCCTGTACAGCCAGAGCACGATGATCGAGGCGATCGAAAAGCGGAGAAGCTTAACGGGATTTCGATGTAACAGCGCGAAAGTTGCCGGCCACAACAGGTAGAACTTTTCTTCCACGCCCAGCGACCAGGTCACGCCCATCAACTTGAGGTGAGCGGTATTCAACGCGCCGTAGTAGTCACCCATGTAAAAGAACGATGACCACGCTTCCGGCCAGTAAATGTGGGCATGACGGAGCGTCGCAGCAACCAGGCAGACGATCCAGAAGATGTAGAAGGCGGGGAATATGCGAAGCGTACGGCGGATATAAAAATTGCGCAGGGAGATTGTTCCGGTCGTATCGGATTCCTTGACCAGCAACCAGGTGATCAGAAAACCGCTGAGAACGAAGAAGACCGAGACTGCCATGCCCCCGAGCGCGTCGGGGCCAACCGTGTGCCCGGCAACCACCAGCCAGGCGGAGAGGCCGCGAATCGAGTCCAGTGCTGGAATGTGGGAGGACTTTGCGAGCCGGCTTTCAAGAGATTGGCTCAGCGGGGCAGCTTGCGTTGATTCCGAGATCGCGAATAGCGCTGGACCCTGGGGTTGCTCGATCCTACGGTGCTGGCCGGTGGCTGGCAATCGTGTCCCTGCCCAAAGCTGTAGAAAGGGGGCCGATTCTGCGTTGTGATGCCGCTTGCGTCAGTTGCGAATGCGACCGGTCAACCCCTTCCCTACACATTGCTGCACCGACGCGACCTTATGCCAGGACGGAAGAATACCAACTTTCCGGTTTGGAGCCAAGCGCGCTTGTACGATGTCGGAAAGATTGTCGCTAACCCGCACCTGGTCTCGCTCGCCTTCCCAGTACTTCTGCAGATCCATAAGCCCAGTGGAGAACTTCCTTAAACCGTGCTTGTCCCGGAGCATCCAGCAGTTCACGCTAACCGGAGCTGGAGGCTAGGCCGTGCAATGGGATGTCAGGAACGGCAGCATAGAGATTTCGCAACTCACCTGAGCGCGTCGCCCAGTTTGCCACTTGCGATCACGGCCGCGACTTTCGCGAAGTCTGGCGCCATTACCCGGTCTTCGGTGACCGGCGGCGCGACGGCGCGAATCGCCGCCAGCGCCAGCTGATTGCGTTTGCTGGTCTCCAGCGGGGCGCGGAAGTTGTGCGCCTGGGCGGCGCCGAAGGCTTCGATCGCCAGCACATTGCGCACGTTGGTCACCACCCGCCGCAGTTTGTTGGCCGAGGTCATTCCCATCGAAACATAATCTTCCTTGTTGCCCGAGGTGGTGATCGAATCGACGCTCGCCGGGTACGACAAGACCTTGTTTTCGTTGACCAGGGCCGCGGCCGTGACCTGCGCCATCATGAAGCCGGAATGCAGTCCCGCGCCGGGCGCAAGAAATGCAGGCAAGCCTTCGTTCAGAGCAGGATTCACCAGCCGCTCCAGCCGGCGTTCCGATATGCCGGCCAGCGCACTGATAGCGATCGCCATGAAATCGAGCGCGAACGCCAGCGGCTCGCCGTGGAAGTTGCCTCCTGAGAGAATTACGCCCGGGAGAGTCACGCCGACCGCGCGTTTGGGAGCGCCCACCTTGCGCTCTTCGGGAAAGACCAGCGGATTGTCGACCGCGGAATTCATCTCGACTTCGAAAACCTGGCGGCAGTGGGCGAGGGTGTCGCGCACGGCGCCGTGCACCTGCGGGATGCAGCGCAGCGAATACGCGTCCTGCACCTTCTGACACTCCAGGTGCGACTGGCGAATGACGCTGCCTTCCAGCAGGCGGCGCAGATTGCGCGCGACGTGCACCTGTCCCGAATGCGGGCGCGCCTTCTGAATGCGCTCGTCGAAGGCGACATCAGTTCCCTTCAGTGCGTCGAGGGTAAGCGCACCCACGACGTCGGCGGCATCGGCAAGAACCTCGGCCTCCAGCAGCGCCAACACGCCTATGGCGAGCATGGCCTGGGTGCCATTGATCAGCGAGATCGCCTCTTTGGCGTGCAGCTGCAGCGGCTTGATGTCGGCTTTCTTCATCGCGGCCGCCGCAGCCATGCGCGCGCCGTCGTACAGCACCTCGCCTTCGCCGATCATGCCCAGCGCCAGATGCGAAAGGGGCGCGAGATCGCCGCTGGCGCCGACGCTGCCCTGCGACGGGATCACCGGCAGCACACTGCGCGTCAGCATCTCGCAGAGAGTGTCGATGACGACGGGCCGCACGCCGGAGAAACCCTTTGCCAGCGAGTTGGCGCGCAACAGCATCATGGCGCGGGTGACATCCGGCGGCAGCGGTTCCCCGACTCCCACGCAGTGGGAGCGCACCAGGTTGAGCTGCAGCTTATGCACGTCCTGCAGCGGAATATGCAGGTCGGCGAGATGGCCGACGCCGGTATTGACCGCGTAGACGACGATTTCGTTTTCGACCAGGTGGTCAACCACTGAGCGGGCGCGCTCGACGGCGTCCCGGGCATGGGGCTCGAGCAACACCGACTGGCGCTCGTACACCACCTGCCGCACATCGTCCAAGGTCAGATCGTTGCCGTTAATATGAAGTGCTTGCATGAATGTAGGTGTTCAGTTCTTCCCTGCCGCTTTTAGAAACGGCGTGCGATATTTCTCCGGCAGCGCCATGCGTTTGAAATCGTTATCGACTACCAGGTGAACGGTCTCGCCTTCGGCCAGCAGCGTACCATCACCGTCGCGCAGGATTTCGTAGGTGAAGTGCAGGAGCGATTCGCGAACGTTCACCAGCCGCGTCCGAATGACGACCAGATCATCGTACATGGCTGGCGCCTTGAAGCGGCATCGCGCCTCCACCACGGCGAGGGCGGTTCCATCCTGACCTTCCATCTCGCGATAGGTAAAGCCCATCTCGCGCAGCATCTCTACGCGTCCGACCTCAAACCAGATGATGTAGTTCGAGTGATAGACCACCCCCATCTGGTCGGTCTCCGCGTAGCGCACCCGCAACCGCGTCTCATACACCTGCGGCTCAGCTCGCACCGCGATATCTCCGGTTTCGGTTCCTGGAGTCGTCATATTAGCAATTGTCACAAAAAAGCGGGCGCAAGAGACCTTCGCGCCCGCCGCCTGCAATTCCCTACTGATCAGTGGCCGGTTTTCTGGGCGGGCATGGGCGTATTTGTTGATCCACTCGCCGGAGTGGTGGTCCCAAGCGTTGCATGCCCCGATGAGGTCGTGATGCTTCCGCTCTCGCCGGTTTGATTCTTCACGAACTGCCCCTTCTTGGGCTCGCCGGAGGCGACCGGCTTTCCGTTAGCGATGTAATCGACGAACTGCGCCGGCAGAGGCGCACTGGCGGTCTTGCGCAATTGATAGTGCAGGTGGGGAACGGGACCGGCGCCGCTATTACCGCACTCCGCAATCACTTGCCCCTGCTTGACCTTGTCTCCGCTCTTCACCTTCAGACTGTTCTGTTTCAGATGATTGAAGACCGACGACTCACGCACATCGTCGTTTTCGTGCAGGATGACGACCATGTTGCCATCGGCGGGATCGCCCGACGGCATGCCAGGCGGGTTGTCGTCGTAGCCTCCGATCGCCCTTACCACCGTGCCATCGGCGGGAGCTAGAATCGGCTGGCCGAAGCAGTAGTAATCCTGGACCTTGCTGCCGATGCCGCCTGCTCCGGAAAACAACCGGCCGTTCTTCAGATAAGCGAAGTCAACGCTGAACCGAGTATCGTCGTTGCTGGCATTGGGATTGTCGAAGAGGTTGCGCCCTCCCTGGAACACCAGCCACTGCCCCTCGAAGGGCAGCTTGAGCTTCGCGGTATCCTCATATCCGGCATACTGACCTTCGGGCACGTCAGGCATCGCTTTGATATCGAAGGCGTCGATCTGTCCGCGCTGATTGATGGTAATAATGAACATGATGGGTACGATGGCGCCGCCCATCTTCGACAGCCGCGAATAAATCGTATCGGGAGCCATGATGTAGGGGACTATGTTCTCCTCCAGCATGGCAACCTCGATCCCCATCCGCTTGCGATAGGCCTGATTGATCTTGGTGAAGGTTTCTTCCTTGCCCGAACGCTTGCGCAGCGGCTCGGAGAGCGAAGCCCACATCTGGCCGGTTTCGCCGTGATTAAACATCTCGAAGATCTGGCGCGCCCGGTTTTCCGCCGCCGGGCTCATCACCGGATATGGCCCACTTAGCACGGGCTCGATGGGCGCTTCCGGCATCTTCTCCTGGGCTGGTTCCCCGCTGGGTTGCTCTCCTGCTTGCGGCGCCGGCTGCGAAGGTTCCTCCTGCTGCTGTGCGCCGCCGGTTAGAGGCATCAGCAAGAGTGCGGCTAGGATCGCCATGATCGAATACAGACGAAATCTCATCCTGTTCTCCCCTGGTTGGCACTTGGCCTTCGGCACCTGCCCTTGGTACGACCGGATCCAGCGAACTGCCGGCAGATGGAGGCGTTGGCCGCGTTTCGCGCCCACCACCTGCCGCCTTACCAGGCGCAGCAACGCCTTTTCCATCAAGCAAAACGCAAAATGCTCGAAGAGAGGCATTGTAACAAGAGATTGGTGAGTGCTGCTGATGAGGGGAAGGGTGAGAAGATGATTCGTACCGAATCGGTCAGCATGAAATCAGTTTCGGGAATCCAATGCATCGTTTTCAAAGACTCGTTCTGGCAAGAACATGAGTAAGGGCACGAGCTTGCTCGTGCCGAAAACCCCTTCTTTTCGATCATTGAGCCGGCTTCAGCCGGCGACACAAGCTCTCGGAATTGAGACCTTCATATGCCGCGGCACACGATGCTTTTCAGGATCTAGCGCCACAACACGTTGTCCCACAGCGTGTCCTGAGCTTGCGGGACAGTTACCGACCGCTCCACTGCGGTTTGCGTTTTTCCAGAAACGAACTGACCCCCTCGCGGAAATCGTCGGTGGTGCGGATGCGCGCGTTGGCATCAACTGCGAGGTCGATCTCGCGCGTGAGCTCATCTTCGGAAAATCGCCGCAGCAGGCGCTTGGTGGCCACCAGCGATGCCGGACTGTTCTGCATCAGCGCTGCCGCCAACTCGTGCGCGCGGCCCATGAGCTTGTCCGGCGCGACGATCTCGTTGGCCAGCCCCAGCCGGAATGCTTCGTCGGCATCGATGATGCGCCCGGTGAGCAGCAGATCTCGCGCCTGCTTCTCGCCGATCTGACGCAGCAGGAAGGTCGAGACAATCGCGGGGATGAATCCGATGCGCACCTCGGTGTAGCCGAATTTGGCCTCGGCGGAGGCGAGCGTGAAGTCGCACAGCGTCGCCAGGCCGCAGCCGCCGGCGATGGCGGGACCGTTCACGGCAGCAATGGTCACCTTGGGGAATTCGTAGAGCGTGCGGAAGAGGCGGGCCATCGCCGCCGAGTCGGCGTAATTCTCCTCTGGTGTGCGCGCGGTGATGGAGCGCAGGTTGTCCAGGTCCATACCGGAGCAGAACGCCTTGCCACTACCGGTGAGGATGACGATTTGCGCCGGCGAATCGCCGATTTCGGCGAGCGCGCGCAGCAACTCGTCGATCAGCTCGTAGCTGATGGCGTTGCGCTTGTCGGGACGGTTGAGGGTGATGAGGGCTAGGGGACCGTCGTAGGCGAGCATGAGAGTGGAGAAAGAGTGCGAGTCAGCCATAGGGAGTCCCTATTAAAGCATCGTCAGCGAAGGCCCGCCAGGCGAGGCGTCTGACGTCCGGGTGAACAAGCCGATCTGCCTGGCTCGCGCAGACAGCAGGTCCTCGCACTGGCGGGGCTCGTGATGACAATTTCGTTGTTCGTGGCGTCGTCTGGCTTCCCTGGCAATCCGTGCTGGCTAACCACTCGGCGCCACCGACTACTACCGCCAATCACTCGCTCTGGACACTGACCACTGGCCACTACTTTTACATTTTCGGCCCGCTGAAGCGCTCGCCGATCTCCGCCGACAGGCGTAGCGGCTCGCTGATCGGCTTCTTGATGGGGAGCTCTATGTCGCGGCTTTGGAACGCCTGCAATAATCTCTCGGTCGGGATGTTCCCTACCAGCACGTCTTGCGCAAAGGGACAGCCGCCGAGGCCACCGATAGCGGAGTCAAAACGGCGGCATCCCACATCGTAGGAGGCGAGGACCTTGGCCGCTGCGTCGTCCGGTCGGCTGTGCAGGTGGACTCCGATTTGGACGCCGTCGAAGCGCTCCAGCACAGGTCCGAGCACGTCGGCAATCTGCTGTGGTGTCGCCAGTCCCACAGTGTCGGCCAGCGAGATCGCCTGTAAATCCATGTCGGCGAGCAGTCCGACGCCCTCGATGAGCTCATCGGCATTCCACAGATCCCCATATGGGTTGCCGAACGCCATCGAAACGTAGGCGATGGTGTCCAGGCCGGCCTCATCGGCCTTCTGCTTCAGCTTTTCGAGGGTGTCGAGGTTCTCCTCCAGCGTCTGGTTCTGGTTGTTCTTCAGGAACGTGGGCGAGAGCGAGTAGGGGAAGCCAAGGGTGCGCACCGCGTCGGTAGCAATAGCGCGCTCCGCGCCGCGCTCGTTCACCACGATGCCGATGATCTCGACATCATCGGGAGGATCGAGTTCGGTGAGCACGTTTTCCGAGTCGGCCATCTGCGGCACCACCTTGGGCGAGACGAACGACACGGCGTCGATGTGCTTGAATCCGGCGGTGATTAGAGACTTCAGGTATTCGACCTTGAGGCCGGTGGGGATTTGCCCGCGCAAACCCTGCCAGGCGTCGCGAGGACATTCGATGAGTGTGATGGAGTCGGTCATCAGAAAATCAGCTATCAGCAGTCAGCCATCAGCCGTCAGCAAGGAGCACAGAACCGGCTATTCGAAACTCGAAACTGCCCTACCCGCTCTCCTGCTGCCGGCGGAGCCGCTTCGTTTCCGCCAGCAGCGCCATGCTATGCATCAGGTTCTGCATGGTGACGATCCCCACCAGCCGCTCCTGATCGACGACGGGGATCATGCTCAGGCCGCGGCCGCGTAGCTTGCGAAATGCCGACGCCAGCGAGTCGCTTCGCTGCGAGATCTCGAAGACGCGCACCATCGCCGACTGCACGTAGCCGTTGCCACTGCGCCGCAATGCGTCCACGATTCTTTGCTTGCTGATCACGCCCACCATGTCGCTGCCGCGCACTACCGGGAAATCGTCCTGCAAGGTGTGCACCGCTTTGTGCAGCGCGTCTTCCAGCGTGTCGGCGGGCGAGAGTGTGGAGAAGCCGGTCAGCATCACGTCTTCCATGCGCACACTCTCCAGCACCGACTGGAAGACGACGGAGCGGTCCTCAAGCTGCGCCCCAACGAACAGGAAGAAGCCGATCAGCATCAGCCAGGTGTTCCATACGCCCGCAAACATGAAGAGGATGGCGAAGCCCTGGCCGACGGTGACAGCCAATCGGGTGGCGCGGACGTAGTCCATGCGCTCGGCGAACGAGGCGCGCAGCACGCGGCCGCCGTCCATGGGGTACGCGGGCAGCAGGTTTAAGCCGCCGAGGAAGACGTTGCTCCAGAACACCGCACGCGGCAGATTGCCGGCATACATAAACGGATGCGACCAGAGTTTCGCCTGGGGGAAGAACGCTAGAATGAACGCCCCGGAGACGGCAGCCAGAAACAGATTCACGATCGGGCCGGCGACGGCGATGCGAATGTCTCGCGCCGGATTGGCGCTAAGCTGGCCGCCATCCTCCATCAGGGTCACGCCGCCAATGGGCAGCAGGATGATCGAGCGCACGACGACCCCGCTGCGCTGCGCCATCAGGGTGTGTCCCAGCTCATGCAGGACGACGGAGGCGAAGATGATGCCCACCAGCGCCAGTCCGCGCGCCGCAACGCTGGCGCCCATGGTCGCCGACTGCGTAAACCAGACAAATGCCAGCAGAAACAGGAACGTTAGATGGATACGAATGTCGACGCCGAACAGGCGTCCCGCCGGAATGGACCAGCTTCTCATTGATGATGAAGAATCCCCAGCTCACATTGTGCAATCAGCGGCTGGCGACAAGCAACTCGCCACGGTAATTGGCACTTGTTGGCAATTGGCATTTTGCCAGAAACATTTAGGATTGTTGGAAAGACCCTCCTCAAATTGCGTTTTCTGGCCGCGATGACTGCATCTCAAACTTCTGTGCACCGATCATCGGCGTTTCTCGCAGTGGCGCTTCTGTTCATGCTGAGCGCGCTTCCGGCGCATGCCTCCAAGCCGCGCGGCAAGGTCATCCAGATTACGGTGCATAGCGCCGCCCTGGAGCACAACCACGTCGGCGATTCGCCTGATCGCGTGGTTTCGCTGTATCTGCCGCCGGGTTATGACTCCGGCACGCGGCGCTATCCCGTGCTGTACCTCCTGCATGGATACACTGGCACGGACCAGGGTTGGATGACCCCTTCGTACGTCGGCCTGCCCGAGGTAATGGACCACCTGCTCGACCACCACAAAATTGAGCCGATGATCGTGGTGATGCCCAACAGCTTCAACCGCTTTGCCGGCAGCTTTTATGCCAACTCGGAGCTTTCGGGCGGGTGGGAGGATTACATCGTGCAGGATCTGGTCGGCTACATCGACGCGCACTATCGCACGCTGGCGACGGCGGACAGCCGCGGGATCGCCGGGCATTCCATGGGCGGCTACGGCGCGTTGCGGCTGGGCATGCAGCATCCGGATGTCTTCAGCGCGGCGTATGGTATGAGTCCGTGCTGCACGGTGTGGGCGCCGGACGAGTTTCGCTCGGACGTGGTGAAGGCGCAGCGCGCGCAGAACCTGCAGCAGATCGTCGACGATGGCATGGAGACGCAGGGCGCGCTGGCATTCGCAGCGGCGTTTTCGCCTGATGTGCATAATCCGCCCTTCGGGGTGGACTGGCCTTTCGACGCGCAGGGCCGACCGGTGCCGCCGGTGATTGAACTGTGGAAGTCGAACATGCTGAACGCGATTGCCGCAACGTATGCGGCGGGACACGAGCGGCTGCGGGCGCTGGCATTCGATGTCGGGCGGCAGGATGATCTGCTGCCCACCGAGCGCGAACTCAACAAGCAGATGACGAAGCTGGGCATCGCGCATACCTTCTCGGAGTACGAAGGCAACCACAGCAATCACATCCGCGAGCGAATGCAGGAGGTGGTGTTGCCGATGATGTCGAAGGAGCTGAAAGGGAGTAACTAGCAGTTAGCAGTTAGCAGTTAGCAGTTAGCAGTCAGCAGTCAGCAATCAGCAATCAGCAATCAGCAGTCAGATATGTTGACTGAGGGCTGATGGCTGACTGCTGATTGCTGCTTTTCCCATGCGTATTATTGCCGGACAATTCCGCAGCCGGACGTTGCGGTCGATGCCGGGGCTTGATCTGCGGCCCACGAGCGATCGTTTGCGCGAGACGCTGTTCGACGTGTTGACCGCGGCGCGTGACCTCACCGACTCGGTGTGGCTCGACCTCTACGCCGGGACGGGCGCGGTTGGCATTGAGGCGCTGAGCCGAGGCGCACGGCAGGTGTACTTCGTCGAGTCGGCGAAGAAGCACGCCCGTTTGCTGCGCGAGAATCTGGCATCGCTGGGCATTACAAGCGGCTTTGAAGTGCAGGAGCGCGAGGTTGCGAAGGCGCTGCCGCTACTCGACGCGACGGGCGCGGTCTGCGATTTCTGCTTTCTCGATCCGCCCTATCAGCGGCGCGGCGCCTATGAGCAGACGCTGGGCTACCTGGCGCAATCGCGATTGCTGCAGCCCTCGAGCATGGTGATCGCCGAGCACGAGAAGAAGTTCGAACCCGCCGAGCGGTTTGGTGCGTTGGTGCGATATCGACGGCTGGACCAGGGCGATGCGGCGCTGAGCTTCTACAAGCTGGGATGACCTACTGCCGGATCACGAACCATCCGTCGGAACGATGGATCCAGTACTCTCCGGTCTCCGTCGTGGACTCCGGGTGCCCCTGACTATTCAGCTTCTTCGAGGCAAGCTGGATCGGCGCCTGGCCGGCGGCGTCGGTGACGATGAACAGGCGGCCGTCGTAGGCGCTCTCCACCTTAAGGTCAGACGGCAAGGGCGCCAGCTTGGAGCCGGTGGCCATGTCTTTCATCTCCGCCGTGAAATCGGCCGGCGTGCCCACGGCTTCTCCCATGAACGACGCAAGGTCGGTGTACATGGGCTTGAGCGTGGCCTCGACCGTCTTCGTATCGTGATCGGCGAGGGCTTTGTAGAGCGCGTGAACCGCGGTGAGCACGTCGTCCTTGTTGCCGGTGAAGGGCGGCACCTGGAGGAACGCCCATTTGGGCACGTTCTTCAGGACGATGGTCTTCTCGACTTTGCCGCTGCCGGCGATGGTTTCCTTGAAGAGCGGCTTGTCGAGATCGCTGGGCGAGCCGGTCGCGACCACCAGGCTCACCACCGTGGTGGCCTTCGCCTGTCCCTTCTCCGGACGGGCTTCGACGACGACTGCGTTCGACCCATCCTTGGCGTAAAGCGACAGGGTGCCGAGCGAATCGCTGAGCGGACCGCCCTCCTTCACCAGCCTGGAAGAGAAGTTGAGGATGGGGATGCCGTTGATGCGGACTTGGCCCTCCGAGCCGTCATGCTGAATGATGAGGACGGCTTGTTTGGCGTCGACAGTGGGGGTTTGGCCGGCGGCGGGTAAAGCAACAGAAAGCGCCAGCAGAATCGCGTACTTCAGCTGACTTTTCATGATCGGAGAAATTATAAGGAGCAATTCGCAATTAGCAACTAGAAGCTATCTCATAAATCGCTTTGTATCAGGGCACGTCTTTAGACGTGCTGCAAACCGGTAATCCAGACCCGGGCTTCAGCCCCTGCCGAGTGCGGATTTTGCAGGGGCTAAATCCCGATCCTTAAATCGCCGCGGTTCGGCACGACTAAGGTCGTGCCCTGACACAAGCCAAATCGATTTATGAGATGAGTTCTAGCAACTAGCGTTAGTTTGAGGCGGGGCGGCTGGAACCCCCATGCCTGGAATGGCGCGAGATATGAGGCAACCGGCTGAGACTCTGCTGTGACATTTGCTCCTTAACCATTGGATTATCATGTTTGGCGCTCGCGTGGGATTTCTGACGGCCTTGCAGTTCTGATCACAAATCACTGAGGTGCGCCATGGCGACATCGGGACCGCACAAGCGATGGAAGTACGATCTGCATCCCAGCGTGCGGATGGCGGAGTCGGTCATCAAGGGGATGAAGGAAAAGACCGGCCGCTCGATTGACGAATGGGTACAACACGTCAAGAAGCACGGGCCGGCCGGCGAGAAGGAACGGGCCGCCTGGCTGAAGCGCGAGCATGGACTGGGTACGAACTACGCCGGTTGGATTGCGGGCAAGTCCGCAGGCAAGAGTGATGGCAACGAAGACGCCGCCGAGTACCTAAAGCATGCCGAAGATTACGTCGAGAAGATGTTCGCCGGGCCGAAGGAACATCTGCGGCCGATCTACGATGCGATCCTGACCTTCGCCAAGACACTCGGCAAGGATATCGGCGTGTCGCCGTGCTCGACCATCGTGCCGATCTACCGCAACCATGTCATCGCGCAGGTGAAGCCCACAACGCGCACGAGGATCGACCTCGGGCTCGCGCTGCGCGATACGAAGACGCCGAAGCGGCTGATCGACACCGGCGGCTTCGCCAAGAAAGACCGCATCACGCATCGCATCGAGCTCGCCAGAGTTGACGATTTCGATGACGAGGCGAAGCGGTGGATGCGGAAGGCGTACGAGATGGACGCGTAGAAACAGTAATCAGTGGCCAGTGGCCAGTAAAACGCCTACAGTTCTACTTCCTGCAACACCGGCTGGGGCGGCGGGATAGTGTGCAGGGCCTCGACCATCGCATCGGCGAACTCGCTGGTGCCGGCCGAGCCACCGACGTCGCGGGTCAGGTGCTTCTTCTCGGTGTAAACCTTTTCCAGCGCCAGGCGAATGTGGTTGGCGGCGTTCTCTTCCCCGAGATGGCGCAGCATCAGGATGCCAGAGCGCAAAACCGCTGTCGGATTCGCGATGTCCTTGCCGGCGATATCGGGCGCGGAGCCATGCACGGCTTCGAAGATGGCGCAGCGCTCGCCGAAGTTGGCGCCCGGCACGAGGCCGAGTCCGCCGACGAAGGCTGCGCATAGGTCGGAGATGATGTCGCCGTACAAGTTTTCCAGCAGCAGCACGTCGTACTGGTAGGGGTTCATCACCAGCTGCATGCAGGTGTTGTCGACGATGTGCTCGCCGTAGGTGATCTCGGGATATTCCTTGGAAATGTTGCGCGAGCAGCGGATGAACAGGCCGTCCGACAACTTCATGATGTTGGCTTTGTGGATAGCGTGGATCCGCTTGCGGCCGACGCGGCGCGCGTATTCGAACGCGAAACGCGAGATGCGCGTCGAAGCTTTTTCCGTGATGATCTTCAGGCTCTCGACGACGCCGGGAACGACCTCGTGCTCGATGCCGGAGTAGAGGCCCTCGGTGTTTTCGCGTATGACGATGAGATCGACGCCGGGATAGCGCGTGGGCACCGCCGGCAGATTGCGGATAGGTCGGAAGTTGGCAAACAGCTCGAACTGCCGGCGCAGGGCGACGTTGATGCTGGAGAAGCCGCCGCCGATCGGTGTCGTCACCGGGCCTTTCAGGCCAACACAGGTGCGCTCGATCGACTCGATCAGCTCTTTGGGGATGTACTCTTTGTATTTTTCATAGGCTTCGGCGCCGGCGGCGAAGCTTTCCCATTCAAACTTCACGCCGGTAGCTTCCAGGATGCGAACGGTCGCGTTGACGACCTCAGGGCCGATACCATCGCCGGGGATAAGAGTTACTTTGTGTGCCATGAAATTTGATAGCGCGGGCCTTCCGGCCCAAATTTTCTAGATTGTCATCCCGACCAAGGGCTTCAGCCCGCGTGGAGGGACCTGCTGTTTGTCGGAATCGGCGCGCTGCCGCAGGACTGAAGTCCTGCTGCTCCTCTGCCGTCCCTACGGGACTCAGATCATTCTTCCACTCTACCCAGCACTCCGGCTTCACCTCCGTGCTGGGCTAAGTTATTCCGTGCCTTCGGCACTGACTTGATGCGGCTTGTTCCGCCGTTGCTGCGAGCAAAGGTACCGCCGCACCGCGACTAATGCCGATACTGATTACACGCGTGACATGGCGCTGCAGCGCCACGCTACCCGCGATGCTAGTCACCTGACTTCGCCTTCGCCGGGCTTTCCTTCGTGTCGAGCAGTTCCTTCAGCTCGGTCATGAACTCGCTCACGTCCTTGAAATCCAGATAAACAGACGCAAAGCGTACATACGCAACTTTGTCGATGCGGCGCAGGCGGTTCATGATCAGCTCGCCGATCTGGCTGGTGGTGCGCTCGCGCTCGGGCGAATCGATGACGAAGCCTTCGGCGTCGTTGACGATCTGCTCCAGCTTGCCCATGGGCACGGGGCGCTTCTCGCACGCGCGCAGTAGGCCGTTGAGCACCTTTTGCCGCTCGAATTTTTCGCGCCGCCCGTCCTTCTTCACCACCATGTAGGGGATTTCGTCGATGCGCTCGTAGGTGGTGAAGCGCTTCTCGCACTTCAGGCATTCGCGGCGGCGGCGAATCGATTCGCCGACCTTGCTCTCGCGCGAATCCACTACCTTGTCGTTTTCAAAGCCGCAGAACGGGCACTTCATGAATGGGAGCGGGCGAGTATGCCCGAAGTTTGATTGTAACAGGGGGATCTGAGCCTCATTGGTAGCGGAAAGGACCGACACTCACGAGAGTTTTTTCTTCCCGGCAGGGCGCTGCGATTTAGCTTGCCGGTTGTACTGGACGCCCCAGACACGAAACAGCTGCACGCAACCGGAGTCGAACGTATTTCTGAAATCGACGATCTCAAATGAAGGAAGAGTCCAGGACAGGCGCGAGTATTTGCAGGACTTATACAGGAGCGGAATGATTCTTCCCCTGTATCTGGCTTCGTCGAGGGCAAACAATAGCTCACGTTTTACCCACTGCGACCGAACCGAATCGGGGGTCAAGACTACAAGGAACCAGTTACACTGCCGCAAGGCCTTTCCAATTTCATCATGCCATTGCTTCGCGCCTTTTATATGGGTGGCGCTATACCAGTACGGAATCCCATTGCTTTCGAGCACCTTAACAAGTCGCAAAATGAACGCACGATCTCTGCTGGAATGGGAGAGGAAGAGTTTTCTCTTGATGAGTTTTGGTCTCGCCATTATGCGAGCCTTATGCGACCTGCTTGAGAGCATCCGCAATCGCATCGCTCACTCTAGCGGCGCCGGCACTCGCATTGAGGATCTTGAACTTACTGAGAATCCAGGGCACGGAGGACGTTTCCTCCACCATCACCGGGAATATCCGTTGCTCGTAGCTGAGTTCGCCTAATGCATACTGGATCTCGCTACGCACGAACTTGGAACGCATCGACTCGGGTGAAATCAGTACGACCAGAGCTTTGGACTTCTTTAGAGCCTCTGCAATGGAAGACCCCCAATTGTCGCCTGGCAGAATCTCCTGTTCATCGCTCCAGACCTCCAGACCTCGACGCGTAAGCTCCTGTGAAAGGGCCCTGGCGAAATCTTGCTCTGCCTGCGTGTAACTGAGAAACACCTGCACGGTCGTACTCCCTACCGCCGATTCTAGCATCAGTAATCAAGCTCACCGGCCCAACTCTTTCTGAACTGCGACACCTCGCCATGCCTTATGCTGATGCAAGGGTAGAATCGGAGCCCACAGTAGATGACCCGCGAGATCAAATCCAAGAGCACTGCGGCCCCCGCCGATGCCACCCGCTGCATTCACTCCGGCGAAGATCGCCACGGACAGGCTGCGCCGCTGACCACTCCTATCGTTCAGGCGTCGGTCTTCACCATTCCCGGTGTCGAGGGCCTGCGCCGTTATGCCGCGGGTGACAGCGGCATGTATCTCTACTCGCGATACGGCAATCCCACCGTGACTGCGGTGGAGGAGAAAATCGCTGCTCTCGAGGGCGCCGAGGCTGCGGTTGCCACTTCCAGCGGCATGGGCGCGGAGTTGATTGCCGCGCTGGCGGCGTGCCAGGCGGGCGACGAGATCGTCTCCATGCTGGATGTCTATGGCGGCACGGTGAAGCTGTTCGAGCAGGTGCTCCCACGTTGTGGGATCAAGGTGCGCTTCATTCCGTACCACGATGTGGGCAATGCCGGGCGCTACTTCACGCGCAAGACGCGCATGCTCTTCCTCGAGTCGCCGACAAATCCGACGTTGCGCTGCGTCGATCTGCGCGCTCTGTGCGAACTGGCTCGCAAGCGTAAGATCTGCGTCGTGGTCGACAACACCTTTGCC
>Ga0335069_10006338_pt1 | contig 17205 bp, 15 predicted proteins | sample Lox_Sample_11_FD_206714 | JGI IMG/M metagenome (GOLD analysis project Ga0335069, IMG submission 206714) | Soil microbial communities from Loxahatchee National Wildlife Refuge, Florida, United States - Lox_Sample_1.1 | ecosystem: Environmental > Terrestrial > Soil > Wetlands | place: USA... | reverse complement strand
TGTGCGATAATGCGGAAACTGGTTCATGTTATCTTTGGAGTCCTGAAATCAGGTAAAAAATATGATCCAAATTTTAAACCAGTTTTAGCTTGACAAGAACGGTATCTACAAACAAACGACTTTAAAAAGTCTTGACGCTGTGAATTACGATTTGAAAGGTGCAACAATACTACGGTTATTAGCATTCAACCTTCTTTTTTTGCAAAGCAGCTTGGGATAGACATTCTTTTGTCTTTTCATACCCCAACGCAATCATCTCCGATGCCCGATCAAACTCCAATGTCTGACATGCGTTCCTGGCAATTTCTATGACTATATCTGGTGGGTAAGCAGCGAGCTTTTGTCGTGCTATGGTTCTCTGCATAGCGTCAAACGACTGAATGGCAATGTCATATGCACCCCAATCTCGACTGCTACTGCTTGTCATGGATTGTTGGAGGCGGTTTATAAAGTTATTGATCTTTTCACGGAAAGGAGATGAAGGCAAAGCTGGAACAGCACTCACGGCACTCGGCTTTTCTTCGCTCTTTGCGGGGCCGCTTAGATTTACAGCAATAGTCATGTCAGTTTCATCACCAAACGTTGGCGCAATAGGTACGGGATTTAAAACCCCTCCATCAATAAGATCTACCCCTTTGTACTTGAATGGAGTAAAGAAAAGAGGTATTGCGAAAGACGCTCTCATAGCATCAAAGAGACTGCCCGACCTTATCCATATTTCCTTCTGGCATTTTATATCAGTCGCAACAGCCGTATATGAAATTTTGAGATCTTCGATCAATTTCTGTCCAACTAAATTGATCAAGGTATTAATAATTTTGTCACCTCTCACTAGTCCGCTCTTTTCCCACGAAAGATCTAGCAGAGTGACTATGTCAACTTTCGTTATAGAACGTACCCATTGCTCATATTCATCCAATTTCCCAGCAGCATATACTCCCCCTATTACTGAGCCAATTGAACAACCGACTATTGATTTAATTTTGAAATTATTTTCTTCAAGCCAATGAATTACGCCAATATGCGCCAAACCTCTAGCGCCGCCACTCCCAAGAACTAGAGATACGGTTTTCATATTTCTGCCTGCCATAATTTCACCAAATGCGTTTCATTGAGATGCTAACAAATAATACAATCGCCGAGTATTTTCGATAATATGTTTCAATCCTAATTCAATTTATAAAATGAAAAGAGATGAATGCTGTTTGAAATAGTGTATGTTTCTTAAAATTATCGAACACTCGCTTACGGAAAGAAGTCTATTATTTAGTATACTACAAGTCCTCAACCTCATGAAATAAATAAGATTGAAAATTCCTGTTTGAAAGGTGCTAATGACAAAGCTTACTCGCCAGAAGTCTCTTCAATTACTGGAAATCCTTAGTAAATTTATGCAGTCTTCTCAGTTTAAACGATAGCACGATTCTAAAAATTCCAATACTAATGAAGGCTAATGCTGTCCAGACTACGATTGTGGCGCCGGCAAAAACGGGGTTCCATAATAGGATAAAAGAAAATAATGCGCCTAATATAGCTAATGCCAAAAGCCAGCCCCATGTGCTTATTCCGTAAGATTTCAGATCGAATGCGGCGCCCATAGCCATAAACGAATAAAATAAAACACCAAAACCAACAAAATAAGGCAATATACCCATAGATAAAGCAGGATTTGGTATTAGCAACATACCTATGAGAAAATAAATAATTCCGCCTGTTAATGTCCACCCCCAGCCTTCCAGATTATTATGGTTTGAAATGGCATAGATGATTTCAAAAATACCACTTACAAAAAAGGTTACACTAAATAATATGGCCAATGCCAGATAAGATGATAAAGGGGTTATTAATACCCAACCCCCCATTAAAACAAACAGAATACCTAACAATAAGGATATCCACCAATACTTAACAGCATTTTTTACGGTTTTGATAGATAAAGTCATGATTATGCCTCCTTATCTTTCTTTGTTATTTCCGTCGTTGATAGGAATTAACATTTTCGCAATTTCATTAGGTTTCATCATCTGCTCCACAAAGGTTAATTATAAAGCTCGCAATATGGGAAGAGCTTGAGCCAGCAAATGAAAATGAGGACTGAATTTTGAAAAAATGAGTATTTATGATTAGATTGTATAAAAATCTACTAAAGCCTATATTTGTTGTCAAGTATTATTTATATTGAAATGGGAACTGCCTGCATTCTTATAATTAATTTTTTGTCAAAAAATTTATTGATTTATGAGAAGAATATCATTGAAAAATAAATCCCAACTATATTAGTGAGGAATAATTATATTTTGTCATTCTGAATATAATATGCGGTGAAGGAAGTTTTTCATCAGTAGAATGGAAAAAGGCACAAAATAAAAAAAGTTGAGTTTTGCTTTATCCTTTTACCGGATGGTTTTCCGACAAGGATAAAGTATATTTAAATATTGCCAAGTGTAATTTAGAAGCATAAAATTATAAAAGTGAAAATTGAGGAGGAAGAAAACCGCAGGAGCCACCTGCTTATTTTTAATAATAAGCAGTCCTAAGAATTGAGGATTATCAGTTGTAAGGTGCAACGACGAAATCAGGGGCGACTTAGGCAGCATAATGAACTCACTTCCCTGCGCCAGCATATTCCAGAAGTTGATCGGGCATCTGATTAGCGACTCCTGCACTTACGCTACCCTCAAGCATAAACCTCCGCTTATACTCGTGAGCCAAGATGGTCTTTTGCGTTTTCGTATCGACAAGCCGAATCGTCATGAGCACTTTTTGATTCGACAGAACCTGAATATCGATTTGTAAAACAGAGGCCCAATACCAATTGGCGGAATTATCTCTGCGCATTTAATCTTGCGCTAATAGGAAGTGTATTTATTTGTAATTCTCTATCGCCAATGAAGTTTGAAATCCTTTCCGGTTACGATGCTTTCAGATACTACTGAATATTTGCCCGGTTCGGGCGGAACTATTTTCATGCCGCAGCCGTTGAGGATGTCCTTCTGCACATCAATTCCCGGCATGACCTCGATGAGCTCCATACCGCGCTCGGTAAGCTGAAAAACGCCTACACTGGTGCAGTAATAAACTTTTTTCCCGTGCCTGAGAGCCTCCGGGCCGCTGAAAGTTATTTCGTCCACTTGGTCAACAAATTTCGGCTTGCCGGGTTTGACCATCGTGAGTTTGCCGTCATGTACCTCCATATGAGCTCCCATCATCCAGGAACCGATGAAGATGATGGTCTTCGCGGCAACTGTCATGTCCGTAAATCCGCCGGGGCCTACATAATTAATCGGCCCTTCGCCTCGCTTGGAAACATTGACATTGCCTTTGGAATCCACCTGCAAGAGACCAAGCATTGTAATATCAAGCTTTTCATAGATTAAATGGAACATCTGCGCCGAACTGAGAAGTTTTTCCGGATTGATGGACGCGCCGAAAAAGACGCCCATGGCGGGCATCCCTCCCACAGGCCCGGATTCCAGAAGATACGTGACTTCTTCATGAATGCCGCCTTCATAGATCAGCATGCATACTTCTTCGGGCATGCCCACGCCCACATTCACATAATATCCCTTGCCGGCCACGCGCATGAAAAGATCGGCCGCGAGCCGCGCCAGCGATTCTTCCGCCGGGCCCCGGTAAGGCGTGATGCGCAGCAGATTGTTAACAAACAAAAGCTGGGAAAGAGCGTCTTCCGTGTCCACCTTCGCGCCTTCGGTAAACATCTTCCAGTAATTTCTTTGGCGCGCCATGCCGCATTGTTCATTATGCGGATTCACGATGATGGCGTCAACTTTATCCGCCGGAAGCGATATCTCTTTTTCGTTTTTGGGAATGATTTCCGCGACCGTCACCAGAACCTTGCCGCCATTGTGTTTGGCGGCCAGCGCGGATTCGATATTTTCGGTAATGACGGAAGCGTTTTTAAAATAAATATTCCCTTCAGCGTCCGCATAAGGCGCGTTCATTATCGCGACGGTGATTTTCGGCAGCCGGTATCGTAAATGATCGCCTTCGACAACCGAGAGGCTCTCGCCTACGCCCTTCATAAGCGGCGTGCCGTTGCCTACTCTGGGATCAATCATGGTTCCCACGCCGGTCTTGGATGTGAGGCTGTCTTCGCCTTTACCTTGCGCCTCGATCAAAAAATCCAATACGCCCTGGGATATTCTGTGCACTTCCAGTTTCCCCTGTTGGGCCAGTTTAAGGAAGCTCTTCACGGTTTCCTGATGCGCGCCGACCCATACCTTGACCAGCCCCTCAATTCCCACTTCATCCAATGAGCCTGGAACCGCGCCTCTTGATCCTACGCCGCCTGCTGATATCCACGTGAGGTTTTTAGGGTGGCCGGATTTTAAAAACCGGTCTTTTATCGCGTAATAAAAAACACTGCATCGCGCGTTCGCGGCAACTCCATTGGAAAAAACGCACGCGCCGTCGGGAATCATTTCTGCGGCCCGCAAGCCAGACATGAATTTTGGATTGTTTAAATCAGCGGGTGGAGAAAGAAGAAAATTTTTCTTGCCCGGAATCAGAAGGAACCGCCCGATTTGAAAAAGTATCTGAATTTTGTCAGTAAGCTTCATCGGTATCTCCTTAAATGATGATGGTGGATTATAAAAATGACTTCAAAGATCAGCATTTCCGCAAGAACTGCCGCGGAAAAAATAACATTTTCACGGATAACTTTCAAGTGCGCCCGGTCTGACCCCAATGCTGTCAGGGGAGCACCCTGGCACGATAATAGTCTTTTAAATGAAAAACATCGTCAACCATTCCGCTACCAGGGATGGTTTCTCCGCGCCCTCTGAACTTACCGTGTGCGTCACTGTGACAAGCACTTTTCCTCCTTCTCTCTCTTCAACACCGGTCAGTTTCATGACGCTCTGGATCTTTGATCCCGAAAAAACGGGACTGATAAATCTGACCTTATCAAATCCATAGTTGATGGCCGCTTTGACTCCTTCGGGAATCCAGGTGTTTTCTGTCGCGAGGCGGGTCAACATCGACAACGTAAGGAACCCGTGCGCGATGGTGTGTCCGAACGGACCTGTTTTTGCTTTCTCGGGGTCGACATGAATGAATTGATGATCATCGGTGCAGTCAGCGAACTGATTGATCCTCTCCTGGGAGATTTCGATCCAATCACTCTTTTTTTCATCGCCGATGGCTTCTTTTAATTTAGATACGGGTAGAATGGTATATGACATAACGCCCTCCTTTGAACTTTTTATGCAATATGCACAGTAAGTGTTTGCTGAAAAGCCATTTAATTAAATTGATAAGAACTTTCTTCTTACAAAGGAAAGTATAGAAAATGCAGTTTTTTATGTCAATAAATTATTCCTCGAGATTTGAGGCTTCGTGCTTTTCAGACATGAATTGTGTTTATTACGAGTGAAAATTAGCATTTTGTGCAAGGTTTATGATTCGAGGAAGGTTTCAATAAAAAACCATATCAAAATTTTTCAAGATCGCAAAATCACCGAAATTTATGAATGCAGGTTTTTAGAATGAATATGCTATATTAATCATAATTACCAACATAAATATTCGATCTTTACTTGACGGGTAGCCTTCATTCATAATGATTATTTATAGCCGTTCTTTCTTTTCCCTTTTTTCTTTATACATGAGTGAATCAGATCGATTAACCAGTTCCTGAAGGGTTTCATGAGAATCCCATTCTGTCCGAGAAATGCCTACACTAAACAATATTTCATAGGTGTTTTTCCGTTGTGCATTTTTTTGTTTCGTATTCTCTAGCAACCGGCTGAACATCATATCAGCATAGTTTTTCATGTCATTAATGACAAAGACTGCAAATTCATCACCACCCAGACGGCCGATTATATCCGATTCACGGAAAGTTTCCTTAATCAGGAGGGCGGTATCAATAAGTGCTTGGTCTCCGATATGATGTCCGTAAGTGTCATTGATCTTTTTCATGTTATCAAGATCAATATAAATGCAACACATACTCAAATTCATGCGTCTGGCAGTCTTCATTTGTTGTTCGGCCATCATATAGAAGCCGCGCCGATTGTATATATTAGTCAGTTCATCAATGAGAGAAAGCGTTCGCAATTCTTCGAGCAAGTGTTTGTGCTCGGTAATATCTCGAATGATACCCTGATATTCCATCACGCTACCATCCTGATTTCTTCTGACGGAAAATGTGAAGAGACAATCCATCACAAAGCCGCCCTTTTTTTTTAGTCGTACCTCATATTCTTGGACAGAACCACCTTTTTCGATCTCCTTAATAAACTTTTCACGGTCGGAGGGATCGGCATAAAATAAATTTGCATTTTGCTTGAGCAACTCATCACGGGTATAACCAAAAAGATCAACAGCGGCGCTATTAACATCAATAACTTCGCCTTCCCGTTTCGTTATTACTATTGCATCGCGAGAAGTTCTAAATAAGGTTTGATAGCGCTCTACACTTTCATAGAGAGCTATCTCAGACTGTTTCAGTGCGGTAGAATAATCCACATTCTCCATTTTGCTAATCTCAATAAGAATCCAATCATTCAAAAGATTTTACCTGCATAAAACATTCTTTAGGCATAATACCATTTTCAGATGCCGGCAAAACAATGGTCATATCGACTGAGTTGAGTAGATTGGTTTCTCCCGATTACAGATTAAGGTTTGTTTTCTTTGTTTGCCTCATGAGACATTGACAGTGCCGTTATATTTCAACTATTATGAGTTTTAATGTAGCATAAATTTAAATTTTTGAAAAATAAGAATAACAGTCGATTTTTTTACCCATAATTCGACATCCTTGCGGAATAAATAATATTGAGGATTAATGGTTAAAAGATGTAACACTATTCCCCGTTTATATTCACCAAGTCTTTTCCATATCTTCATTCTTTGTTTTTTTATTTTTTGTGGTGTAAGTGGCAACTGATTTTTTTTTTGCGAGCGGGATACAGACCACGAAAAATAAATTCGCCTCTGAATATCAATGCTGGAAGGCGATTGCACATTTACTATCTTCACGCAGTTTGTGCAAATAAGATGGGTGTTAAAACTGACATCAGGGCCGTATCTTATGGAATCAATATTATTGATGTGCAATTCACGGACAAACCGACTTTTTTCATCAGTAAAATGTTAATGTATACAGCGGTTAGCGAGAAATCTTTTTTTAAGCAGTGCACGATAAATATCATGGACAGTTTGATGAGATGTACTGTTTTTCAGATAATCAAGTATGCTTTCTTTTTGTTCCGTTCTCATAATAGAATATCTTGTTTCACATAGATTAGTCTACAATCTCTTTCTACGGGCTATTAAGCCAGGATCTTGCTGCATTAATATCGCAAAACCATTTCATTTTTATTCCGGCACTATTTGCCATGGTCTCGTGAAACGATTGGAAATCCGCGTTCTCCGGAAGGCCCACGATGGCATTCCTGGTATGAGAAAGGGGAGGATAATATATAATACGAGAGCATGCTTCTGAAAATACGCGGGGGATCTTTAACGTGCGAACATCTATTAACAATTTCTTGGAGTTCATTCGCTTTAAGATAGTATTAAATTCATTCTTCAATTCCTCAAAAAAATCCTCTGCCACTTCTCCTGTAATGACAATTTCAATAATTTCCCAATTTACAGATGTTGAGATGTTATACATCAGCTTCCTTGTCATTTGTGGCTTCCTTTAAGTAACTCACACCATCCATTTTATTTTTATCTAATAATTTTTCAACCTTGTGTAAGCTGATAGCCTTTCTCCCGAAATAATCTAATACAGGCATTGGCGACAGCAGCGTCATAAAGAATCCCCTTATTCTTATCGATCTCTTCAAGGGCTGCTTCAATACCCAAAGCCGCACGATATGGACGGTGGGAAGCCATAGACTCCACCACATCGGCCACAGCAAGAATGCGCGCTTCCAAGAGAAATTCATCTCCTTTCAGATTTCTTGGATAGCCGGATCCGTCCATCCGTTCATGGTGCTGGTAAACAATTTCTGCCAACGGCCAGGGAGAGTCCACATCCTTCAGCATCTCGTATCCATTTTTAGCATGTTCTTTAATCAGAGAAAATTCGATATTTGTCAGCTTGGTAGGTTTGACCAATATTTCTGCGGGTATGGATAATTTTCCGATGTCATGGATAGAACCTGCCATACGGATTCCTTCTATTATGTCATGAGGTAGTCCCATTTCCGTGGCGATGGTACGGGCGAGATCAGCAACCCTCTTCTGGTGACCTGCCGTATAGGGATCTCTGGACTCTACGGTGGACACCAAGACCTGAATAGTCGTGATAACTGCTTTCCTTAGTCTGTCGAGGGTCTGGTGAAGTTGTTCCTCGGCGTGCTTACGAATTGTAATATCTTCTATGAATCCTTCATTGTAGAGGATTTTCCCCTGTTCATCCTTGACCGTTCGAGCATTGACGACAACCCAGAACTTGCTTCCGTCTTTTTTATAAAATTCAACCTCAAAACCATCGACAAATCCTTCTGCGTCACTGATTACCAAGAATCTTTTCCGGTCTTCGGGATGAACATAAAGCTGGGTTCCCATGTCTTTGATAGATTCAACTAATTCCTCAGGCGAGCCATATCCGGCCATCTGGGCAAAAGCGGCATTGGCCGTGATAAATCTGCCCTCTGTTGTTGACTGATAAATGCCTTCAATGGCGTTTTCAAAGATGTTGCGATATTTTAATTCGCTATTCTTCAGCTCTTCCTCCGCCTTTTTGCGCTCGGTGACGTCGCGAACAATTCCCCTAAATCCTATTGGTTTACCCGATGAATCTTTTTGTAACGATGCAGATGCTTCAACATATCTTTTAGTCCCGTCTTTTCTAATGATCTGCCAATCGAATCCTTCGGTAGGTTCCCCCGTATTGTAAACTTTATTAAACGCTTGAAAAAGTTTTTTTGCATTCTCCTTGTCTGTATATTGACGGTTATTCATTCCCATCAATTCCTCTTTGGAGTAGCCTAGGAATCGATATATTGAATCATTGACAAAGGTAAAGTTACCGGCAAAATCAACTTCAAAATAACCTTCTTGAATATCTTCAAGAATAGTTCGATATTTCTCCTCGCTTCGCCTTAATTTATCCTCAGCTTCTTTGTCCTTTGTAAGGTCCTGACAGATGCCTTGATAATATAGAATATTTCCTTCCATATCTCTGACGGCTTGTGCGCTGAGGGAAACATAGAGTGTGCTGCCGTCTTTCCGGTAAAACGTAGTTTCAAATCCCTTTATGGGACAACATTCATCTATCATCTTTAGTAACTTTGCACGATCTTCTGGATTTACATATAGATGATGGGGTATATCAGAAACAGTTGTTCTGAATTCTTCAGGTGAGTCATAGCCTAACATATCTGAAAATGCTTTATTTGCAGTAATGAATTGTCCTTCAGGGGTTGTCTGGAAGATGCCCTCAATGGAATTCTCGAAAATGCTTCGATATTTCTCTTTGTCTAATCGAAGCACTTCCTCCGCCCGTTTGTTTTCGGTAATATCCAAAAGGGATGCGATGCGTTGTTTCGTGCCTGGGATTGTATCTATGCTTAATAATATGTTTTTTATTCCACCATATTTATCGACGGCACGGAATTCATAGCTTTTAGGAGTGGCGGCTGGATCAATTCTACGCAAATGATGCATCGTTTGCATCATTTCCAGATCCTCACCTACAACGAACTCTGTCCATTTTTTCTTATTTTCGATTCCATCTCTTGTGTAACCAGTCAGTTCCGTAAATTTCGCATTAGCCAGAGTTATAGTTGCGTCTTCTTCGAATATAACGGTTGCGGTACCCGTATTTTCAAATATAGTTCTGTAAAGCTCTTCTTTTTCTCGTAGCGTTTCTTCTGCTTTCATTTCAACTGCTTTATGCATTCTTCAACTTCTTATATACATTGGTTTTAAATCGGTTTTTCCCCCACATTAAAAAACAATTTTTTCTTTTATAACTTTAATTTTACAAATAGACAACACCAATAATATACCATGATAGTACTATGTATAATATGGAGTTATTGAATATTTAACAGGTGGGATCGAAGGTTGGATTTTTTATTTTTTATACCCAGTTTGTTTCTTAGACTACTACGATGGGCTTCGATGGTTTTCTTAGTCACACTTAACAGTTCTGCAATCTCCTTGATAGATCTACCCTCCTTTACAAGATTTGCTATCTCAATTTCCCTGGGTGTAAGATTATAAAAATTCAATTTAAGGTGCTGTAAAAAAGAAGAAGAAATCCTATTGAGATTAGATTCAATGGTATCCACAAGAGAGACTTGATGGACGGATAATTTACCATGCCTCAAGTTATTGACATAAGGCAATATAAGTTCCCTTATGTTCGATAAAATCCTTTCTTCAAGGTCATTTCTTCCCTTTTCTAATTGGGCCAATAATACTTTCAACGCAATATTGGCTTCTTCAAGATCTTTGGTTTTAGATTTCAACGCCTCCTCTGCCCGTTTGCGTTCTGTGATGTCGCGACATATTGTTATAGAAAGTGTTTTTCCTTCTATTTCCAAACATGTTGCATTGATCTCAACGGGGATAACATTGCCCTTTGCATCAATATGGTCAATTTCCAGGTTTCTTATGTACCCTTTCTCAAAACAGGCTTTGACAGACGCTGCGTTTTTTTCTTTTTCATAACCGGGAGTCCATTCAATGATGCTTCTGCCGACTATTTCGTGCAAATCATGATGTCCTGAAAGACGCACATATTCGCGATTTGCATCTTGCACTATGCCATCTCGATCAATGATGACAAAGCCTGTGTCCGTTGTTTCAATTAATGTGCGGTATTTATCTTCACTCTTCCGTAGCATTTCAACGGCTTGCCTGAAGTCGGTTACATCTCGAATCGATTCTACGGCACCGATACGCTGGTTCCGATTATTGAAGAGCGGCGCTGTCGTTGCAAAAATATAAGCACCCTTACCGCCGTACAATGCCGGTGCAAATGTTTCCGCATAAAGTATATTCCCATTTTTTTGCACATATTGATATTGGGATTCAATGTCCTGATCGCTTACATCTAGGAGATCCACCAAGTGCTGCCGACGCTCACCATAGAAGGGAATTGTATAGGCATGGTCTCCCTGTCCGAGCATATTTTCTTTACTTACCCCTGTCATCTTTTCCATAGCCCGATTCCAGGCAATGATTTTTCCTTCCAAATCAACAACGGCGGTCGCATCCGGCAGAAACTCAATAATGCTTGACAACTTACTTTCTGATTGTTTCAGAGCCTCCTCCATCTGCTTGCGCTCGGTGATGTCAGTAATGAAACCATGCCAAGTTATGCTACCATCAGCCAATTTCTCGGGTGTTGAATTTCCTAAAATCCATCTGATTGACTGGCCGGGAATTTGTACTCTGCATTCACATGTCCAGACAGTCAGATGTTTGGCTGAATCTTCAATGGAGCTAATGACCTTATCGAAATCCTCTGGTAATATTGCTCTGGCGATAGGAGAAAAATCGTCGCGAACATCCTGAGGCGAACATCCAAAAATATCCTTGATAGCTTCTGTGGTGAACGGCATGCAATATGTTCCGTCAGGTCTCATCATAAACTGATAAATCATTCCGGGCACCCAAGAAGAAAGCTTCTTGAATAGGATGTCACGTTTCCGCAGCACTTCCTCCGCCTGTCTACGCTCCGTAATATCATACACAAGCGAGAGCATAACCTCTTCATCATTTAGTCTGATGATTTCGCAGGACAAAAGGGTCTCTTTGGTCTCGCCGTTTTTAGTGCGGAGAAGAACCGGCTCATTGCGGATCGAATCCCGTGCGATTAATTTCTGCACAATAAGTTTACGCTCGGAAGAATTATGCCAAATTCCCAGTTCCCGAACTGTATGGCCGATTATTTCTTCTCCGGTGTAACCCAGCAGTTGCAGACCGCTGTTATTGACATCGATGTAGCGCCCATCGGAAATCGAGCTGATATAGGTTGGGGCAGGGCTCGCTTGAAAGATCTTATGGAATCTCTCTTCGCTTGTTCTTAAGGCTGCTTCGATCTGTTTGCGCTCGGTAATATCCTCAACCACGGCAATCATATGATCCACGCTGCCATCGGGTTTCCGAACAGACCCCACAGAGAGATTGGTCCAGACAATCTGTCCATCCTTGCGGATAAAACGTTTATCCATATTATAATGATCAATTTGACCGGATAGAACATGATTAAATTGCTTGAGGTTTGCGGCAAGATCATCGGGGTGTGTCATTTCCGACCATGTCATGCGTAGGATTTCGTCCCTCGAATAGCCAATCATTGAACAAATATGGTCATTAACCTCAATCCATCCTTTCTCAGGAGAGATTATGGCAATACCGTGCATAGGCAAATTGAAGTAACTGCGGAAACGGGCTTCACTCTTTTTTAACCCTTCCTTCTCCTCCATCCACTCAGATTCCGATTGTTCCAGTTCTTCAATCCTTTTTCTCAATGAAGCCAGTTCTTGAATCAGGACTTGCTTTGTCTTGAATTGATCCTTCATAAGGTCGACTCCTGAGTATTTAAATGATTCTACTGATTGAAACGTTAACGAATGACTGCCATGACCATGTAATGGTTCTCAATTATGTCCACATTTTTTAGCTCTTTGGTAAATTCTCAGATAATTATGTTGTCTTCTTAATAAAACAATTCCTCGTGTTGCTTTTGCAATGCTTTTGCAACCTTTAATTCGGAATTCTTTCTTGTAGGCAGACCTTTTTCCATTTTGGCTATTGTTTGTTGCGTTAACCCGGCTCGGCGGGCTAATTCTGATACACTTAAGGGAATAGCTTCTCTAAATTGTTTTACTCTATTTTCCCTGATATGTTCGATCATATAATGGCACCCAAAAAACAAAATGATCCATTTTTATTCTAAAATTTCCATTACTGCCCGTTTATGCACTTTTTTGATGGAAGCGGCAAACAAAATAGTTCTGATGGCTTGGGCCGTTCTACCACGCTTCCCAATAACTTTTCCTAAATCTTCTTTTGCCACACGCAGCTCAATGACAGACGTTTGTTCGCCGATGACTTCAGTTATTTCTACTTTGTCGGGATTATCAACTAAAGATTGAACGATATGCTTAATCAATTCCTTCATCGTCAGCACCTCCATTCGATTTGGTTAACACTGCATGAAAATCCGCTGCAATATTCGCATTGCTTATAACTTTTTATTGTTCGTCCACCATCTTCTTTAATTCTTTTCCCACCTTGAAAAACGGCGACCTTTTTGGTTTAACCTCTATATGTTCTCCAGTTTTAGGATTTCTACCTTTATAAGCTTTATATTCCCGAACGCTGAAAACACCAAATCCACGGATTTCAACTCTACCGCCTTTTTTAAGGGTATCCGTAAAACCATCAAAAACAAGATCAACAATATCCATAGCCTTTTTCCCCGTCAGATTTATTTTGGCTGCAAGTTCTGATATTAAATCCGATTTCTTCATACAAACTCCTTATATGAATGATTTACAATGTTTGTTTGCCCACCTATTCAAACCGTTCTCTTATGCATACCACCAGCGTTTCCAAATCGCTTTCCGGTAAATTCAATAAAAAGTTCAGATCAGCATCTGTCTTCAATAATTTTTTGATGATTTCCAGCAATTCCGTTTTGCCCATCTATAATTAATTCTCCTCTTCACTTGCGGAAGTAACTAATGAGTCACAGGATAAGAGTCAGTACAATTGATATTATTATACTGCTTGCTATAGGCAGATAGATTCGCCAAATTTTACCGCCAAAACCAAATCACCGGGCAGTTTAAATAGGCCTGCCCGCCCTAATATCATTATTATTGATCCTGCCAGTACAATTAAAGCTCCAGTCAGAATTAACAATTTCCCTATTTGTTGCGGACCAAATTTTATCATCTGACTTTCTTTACCCTTTCCATGTTGAATGGGCACAAGTATATATATTTATTCATATAGGAGCAACCAATTTATTATGGAATGATAATAAAAAATGCTGGATATGCTCAATCAAATGAACATATCCAGCTGGATCTTTTGCTGCTTCCATTAATGGTAAATTGCTTCTTGTCTGATTTCAAGATATCGAGGTTTTCTTCTTTCTTCATGAATTCGGCGCCGGCCTCTTTCCAATAATCATCATCTGATCTTTTGGCATAATTGTATGCTTAAGACAGTTTCTGTTTTACCCGAACCGGGTGATGACATCAAATTCAATAGAAAGGTCTGGCCTTTTATAATTCTCCCCTCAGCAAATTCGCTTGTCGATCGTTGTCTGCAAAAACACTTTGCATGATCTCAAGAACTTTATGTCTATTTATGTTATTCCTCTGGGGACACCGCCCCTATTTTTTACTCGCTTATCATTTATTTATAAGCGAGCAATGTTCGTCTTCCCTCTATGCTCCGCTTCGTGGATAGTTCCACACTCGCTGAGAGCGAGCGTAGCGCAGCTCGCAGCGAGTGTCACTATCATTCTGCCAGTGCTTTAATTTTCTTGTATTGATTAAGATCCGTGTAAAGATCACCTGTGTAAGGGTTGTGCTTTGTCGTGACCATTTTGTAAATCATGTAGCCGAATACGGCAATGTTCGAAAGCAAGGCAATCAAGCTTACAAATAATAATGCTGTTGTATCAGGTGTCGCCGAGGCAACCGGATATAAGCCTTCTTTTGTCAATGGAATTCCTTTTGCCGCCGTTGCGATTGCTGCGCTGGCAGTTGAATTTACAAAAAAAGAACCTTTGTCGATAAATGCTGGGAATGTCTGCGCAAACATGCACCACAAGGCAAGCGTTTGGGCGCGATGTTGAAGCCATGCACCCTTGCCAACTGTAAATGCGCAAAGTGTAGGAGCCAGCAGCAATGCTAATCCGCAGTACCATGCGTGTCCTGGCAGGCAGTTATATGTGTAGGCAAAGTTCCAGAGGTCATAAGCGATAATCCAGAACCAGAGCATATCCGGCCACAGCATATCCATGCTTCCGTCTTTGTCTGTCTTTTTACGGACGCAGATACCGAACCAGCCGGTGATGGTAATAGTGTTAAGGATCCCGGCAATTCCGTTCATGTAGTTCCATGAACCGCCGATGTAGTATTCGATCTGATTGTGCAAGAATTCAATCGTGGGAACTGAATAAATTGCACCTACTTGAAAGTCACGCGTTACAGCTTCGATGATGTTGATGGCCAGAATCAGCGGTGGAAAGCATAATGCCCATTTCTTGTCACTGAGTTTCCAAACTTTCCCGTCTTTGCCTGTGCCGCGAATATGTCTGATGCACCAGAAACCTATGCATCCGGCTGTTGATGAGTAAACCTTGGCCAGATGGAACCAGTCCATGTAGGCTGTATCTTTCAATGTTGTAAGCCATAAAATTGTAAGAACGATCGGCAATACAACAAACATTGCAAAACCTACCCATTTGAATCTACGGCCTACCTCATTGGAGACGAACAGGGCAACAAATGTTGCAATCCAGACAAGCAACACTAAAACGGAACTAGCGTCTGTGTTGAAAGTAAACATATCATGCCTCCGGGTGACCCTTAATTTATTTTAAGGGTGCAAGGTTAATTTTTGTCCGATCTGAAAAGTGTTTATTACGACTTTAAATGACGCATGTGTGTCAAAATTGCCAAAGGCTAACTTATTGGGTTCAGTCAACAGAGTATTTGTACCACTTACGGGTATTATAGGCTGTCTTTACCATCTCCACGACCGTATCCTGCTCATTCATTTCCATATTGAACACCAGGTCATAATTGACCGGATTCAGCATGTCCTCATGAAAATACCCCCTGATAAAGGCAATGCGCTCAGACTCTTTGCCCATAACATTCTGCTGGGCCACTTTTTCAGATACCTTATAAGCCTCTCTTACGTTTTGAATCCTTCTTTCCATTGGAGCAACCATCAAAATACGAAGACAGACTTCCTTAGGTAAAATATAACTGGCTCCTCTGCCCAGGATGACGGCGTGTCCATGAGCGCCAATGGTCCCTATTACGTTTGTTAACTGGCCGAGGTATTCATTAGGCCAGAGATGGCGCTCCGCAGTAAGCATAGACAGCCAGTCAAGAACAATAGAGTTGTCCTGCTCGTCGACGGTTTCCACCACTCGACGGCTGACATCTGCATTCTTGGCTATTTGATCAACAATCTCCTGATCGAAAAAATCAATTTCCAAATCTTCCGAGAGTTGTTTTGCTATGTTCCAGGCATCACAACCGGGAAGTCTTGAGATGGTGATGACCGGTCGTATCGGTTTTTTATATTTTCTTTTCCGGTTGGATTGCCATCTGGTAATTTGTTCCTCAACCAGTTTATCAAGTGTCTTGCTTGGATAAGTATCCATAGATCTGTTACCTCCTTAGCTAAAATTTTGCACTTTTAAAATTACATTGTAACGTTATTTATACCCCTCCCAACGTCAAGACAAAATGCTGGGATTAACAATGAGAACGCCTTTTAAAGAATGTTCCTGCACAAGAATCCGACGTTCTATTTATAGAAAATAGCTCTTGCTAAAAAAACAACTAAATGATCTCGAAAAATCATGTTCATGTTAAAAAATCAACGGCGAAGGTCATACGACCTGCTCTGTTAATCAGATTTGTTTCCTGCAGTTTTTCCCCTTTCATTTATTAGCTTCTCAATTTTTCCTTACAACTTCCAAGTTTTTCTCGGAAATAAAATGTATTCTTTCCTCCATCTTTCTCAGATCTGTCTATCTATTACTGCTCAATCCACACAGAATGCGATGTCAAGCCGAATGTCTTCAGTACATGAATCAGGCAGAGACCGGTGGCGCTCCCCTGGGGCTCAACTTTTCCGGATTTCCAGCAGAGATTTATGCTCAAGTCGCTATTCACTAATGCGTTATGGTATACCTTTACGTCACAAAGGCCACCGTTGTGATCGACGTTTGATATGAGTTCTGAAAGCTGATGTTTCACTGACTCTCTGTCGGAATCAGCAACTTGAAGCTTTATGATTTCCATCCATTTCATGTCTTTAACTTCCAATTTTATTTGTCATTAGATTAGCAGAGATCGTGCCAAAGCATATTCTATTGGAATTTCGGTGAGTTACTAAATATTAATTTCTTAGGTTGCGACTGGCCACAAAAAATCTTGTGACATTTCACAACTTTCATGTTAAACTGCGAAATAAAACAAAGAGTGAGAAAATGATCGTAAA
>Ga0335069_10006337_pt1 | contig 17207 bp, 13 predicted proteins | sample Lox_Sample_11_FD_206714 | JGI IMG/M metagenome (GOLD analysis project Ga0335069, IMG submission 206714) | Soil microbial communities from Loxahatchee National Wildlife Refuge, Florida, United States - Lox_Sample_1.1 | ecosystem: Environmental > Terrestrial > Soil > Wetlands | place: USA... | reverse complement strand
GCGGCGCGCGCGAGCTGCGTCTCGGTGGAGCCGTAGAACTGCTCGAGCGTCTTCGCGCGCTTGAAGTAGAAGTGCAGGTCGAGCTCCCAGGTGAAGCCGATGCCGCCGTGCATCTGGATCGCCTCGCCGCAGACGAGGCGGGCGGCGTCGCCGGCGTACGCCTTGGCGGCGGCGCAGGCGAGCGGCGCGTCGGCGTCGTTCGCGTCGAGGCACCAGGCGGCGCGGTAGACCGCCGAGCGCGTCGACTCGGTGCGGAGCAGCATGTCGGCCAGGCGATGCTGGAGCGCCTGGAAGCTGCCGATCGGCTTCTTGAAGGCCTGGCGCGTGCCGACGTACTCGAGCGTCATCTCGAGGCAACGGGTCATGAGACCGAGCAGCATCGCGCCCGCGGCGACCGCGCCGAGGCGGTCGGTGCGCTCGAGCAGCGACGTCGGTCCGACGATCGCGGCGGGCTGCTCGAGCTGGACGACGCCGAAGCGCTGCCCGGGGTCGAGCGTCGGGAGCGCGGTCGTATCGAACGGGCCCTTCGCGAGCGCGACACCGTCGGGCGTCGTCACGAGGAGGGCCGTGGCCTCGGCGGCGAACGGCACGAAGAACTTCCGGCCGCGGAGCGTGCCGCCTTCGATGCGGGTGACGGCGGCCGTCGTGCCGTTGAAGGGCGAGTCGTCGCGCGCGATCGTGACGACGGCCTTCCCGGCGGTGACGTCCTTCAGCAGCGCGTCCTGGCCGCGGGCGCGCGCGAGCAGGTCGGCCGCCAGCATCACGTCGAGGTGCGGGCCCGGCAGGCACGCGCGCCCCAGCTCCTCGGCGACGATCGCCAGCTCGATCGGACCGAGCCCCTGGCCGCCGCCCGCGGGCGGGACGACGAGGCCGAGGTAGCCCTGCTCGGCGATCTGGCTCCACTGGCCCGCGTCGAAGCCGCGCGCCTCGTGCTCCATCACCTGGCGGCTCTTCTCCATCGGGCACGCGCCCGCCAGGAAGTCCCGCGTCGCGCGACGGAGCAGCTCCTGATCTTCCGACAGCTCGAATTTCATCGACGTTCGTCCTGCGGCAGGGCGAGCACCCGCTTCGCGATGATGTTGCGTTGCACCTCGGAGGAGCCGGAGTAGATGGTGCCGGCGCGCGACCAGAGGAACTCGCGCGTCCAGTCGACGTCGCTCCGCGCGAAGCCGCTGGCGCGCAGCAGCTGGCCGCCGGGGCCGAGCAGCTCGAGCGCGGTCTCGCGGAAGCGCTTGTCGAGCTCGCTCCAGCAGAGCTTCTCGAGCGACGACTCGGGACCGGGCGCGCGATGGTCGGCCATGTTGGCGAGCGTGCGGAGGCCGTTGGCGCGCAGCACCTCGTTGTCGACGAGGAGCCGTGCCAGCTTCTCGCGCGTGCCGGCGTCGGTGCGGCCGATGTCGCGGCACGCGGCCGCGAGCTGGCCCAGGTCGCGGCCGTAGCGCGCCGACATCGCGAGGCCCATCGCCCCCCGCTCGTAGGCGAGCACCGTCATCGCGATGCGCCAGCCCTCGCCGATCTGGCCGACCAGGTTCTCGCGCGGCACGCGCGCGTTCTCGAAGAACACCTCGCCGAACTCGCTCTCGCCGGTGATCTGACGGAGCGGCCGCACGGTGACGCCGGGCGTGTCGAGCTTGCAGAGGATGAACGAGATGCCGCCGTAGCGGTCCTTCGGATCGGTACGGGCGAGGACGAAGATCCAGTCGGCCCACGGGCCGAGCGTCGTCCAGATCTTCTGGCCGTTCAGCACGAAGTGGTCGCCGTCGACGACGGCGCTGGTGCGGAGCGAGGCCAGGTCGCTGCCGGCGCCGGGCTCGCTGAAGCCCTGGCACCAGAGCTCGTCGGCCTTGAGCATGGGGGGGATGTAGCGGCGGCGCTGCTCCTCGCTGCCGTGATGGATGAGCGCGGGGCCGAGCAGCCCGATACCGAGGAAGTTGAGGATCTGCGGCGCGTCGGCGCGCGCCATCTCCCACTCGAAGAGCGCCTGCTCGACCTCGGTGGCGCCGCGTCCGCCCCACTCCTTGGCCCAGCTCATGCCGAGGTAGCCGGCGGCGTGGAGCTTCTTCTGCCACCGGCGGCGCAGCTCCATCAGGCTGTCTTCGGTCGCGGCGGGGTCGCGCAGCTCCTCGCGCCACGGGCGCGGGAGGTTCGCCGCGAGCCAGGCGCGGAGCTCGTCCCGGAACTCGAGATGCGGGCCGGAGAGTCGAAGGTCCATCCGGCGTCTGTAGGGCGGGGGGCCGAGCAGTGTCAACGGTACGCCGGCGCGGCCATTGATCGACGTCGCGACCTCGACTACGGAGCGCCGATGCCGGCGCTCGTCCCCCTCGCTGAGGATATCTGGGTCGCGGAGCGCCCGCAGCGTTTCTTCGGGCTCGAAGTCGGGACACGGATGACGGTGATCCGCCTCCGCGACCGTCGACTGCTGCTGCACTCGCCGCTCCCGCTGGGCGACGACCTGCGCCGCGAGCTCGACGCCCTCGGCGCGGTCCGCTACGCGGTGGCGCCGAACCGCGTCCACCATCTCTACGCCGGCGACGTGGCGACGGCGTATCCGGAGGCGCGTCTCTGGATCGGGCCCGGGCTCGAGAAGAAGCGTCCCGACCTCGTGTACGCCGGCATCCTCGGCGACGAGGCGCCGGCCGAGTGGCGCGACGAGGTCGCGCAGGTGTTCTTCGCCGGCCGCCCGTACGAGAACGAGGTGGTGTTCTTCCACCGCGCGAGCCGCACCCTGATCATTTGCGATCTCGCGTTCAACTTCGGCCCACGGACCGCCACGCCCACGCGCCTGCTGATGAAGCTGATCCGGAGCTACGGCCGCTTGGGCCCGTCGACGCTCGATCCGTGGCTGATTCGCGATCGCCCCGCGGCGCGCGCGAGCCTCGAGCGCATCCTCGCGTGGGACTTCGACCGCGTCGTGGTGGCGCACGGCGAGGTGCTGGAGCGCGGCGGCCACGAGGCGCTCTGGCGCGGCTACGCGTGGCTCCTCGACGGTCGCTGATCGCGGGGACGCCGCCGCTCAGTCGAACGGCGAGTACACCATGCCGAGGTTCACGCGCGCGACGTCCTTGGTGTCGTCGCCGTTGTGCACCTCGCGGAAGCCGTACAGGCCTTCGAGCCCGATCGAGAGGCGCTTGTAGAGCTGGTACACGACGTTCAGGCTGCCGTAGCGGGTCATGTGGTACGCCGTCCCGGGTTGCATGCTGGTATTGTCGAGGTGGACCCAGCCGAAGGTCCCGGTCGAGCGCCAGCGCGGCGTCCAGTTGTGGGTGTACGCGCCCATCGCGCTCACGTAGGTGAGCGCCTGGATGTTGCCGTTCCGGTCGAGCGCGGCGTCGGTGTTGGCGAAGCCGGCGTCGTTGCCGAGGCCGCCGATGCCCTGGCCGTAGACGCCGAGGAACTGGAGCAGGTCCGAGTTGGTGACGTTGAAGCCGCCGCCGAGGTTGACGCCCCAGCCGATCGCGGTGTCGCCGTTGGACTTGGCGCCGCGGACGCCGAGCGCGCGCATGATCGCGCTGAACTGCATGTGCCCGAGGTCGCCCGGCGTCCAGCGGACGTTGAACCCGCCGTCGGGGGCCTTCTGCTGGGTGGAGGCGTTGGCGTCGCCGGTGGTGTCGACGGCGAGGCCCGGCTCCTCGAGGCCGACGGTGACCGCCCAGTCGGGCGCCAGCTCGTGGATGTAGTGGATCAGCGGCCGGCGCGCGAAGATGAGCGCGTTCGGTCCTTCGTAGTCGACGGTGTCGGGCCACGAGTCCGGGTCCTCGAACACGCCGTAGGTGAACCCGCCGACCACGCCGTAGTACTGCCCGAAGAAGTGCTGGAGGCGGTACTTCATCTGGGAGGTGTCGGAGCCGAAGAAGTCGTTCTGGTAGTAGAGGCGGAAGTTCCCGGGGAGCGACGGCGCGCGCATGTCGACGCGGAGCTGGCTGCCGTTCGCGGTCGCGTCGAACTGCTCGCCGCTCGAGCCGGGCGTCGAGCCGAGCGCGAGGATCGCCGGCGCGAAGCGGAACTTCGAATCGCCCGGGTTCCGGGTCGTGAACATCATGTCGAGGCGCGGCTTCGGGTTGAACTTCACCATGAAGACCGTCTGCGGGATCGGGATGTAGCCGCGGAAGGCCGGGTCGCGGACGTAGTCGCCCGGGAGCGCCGCCGCTTCCTGGCGGTCGTCGAGGTTGCCGCGATCCGCGACGGGATTCTTCTTCCCGTAGTACTTGGCTTCGGCGTTCTCGGCGGGCGAGGGCGCCTCGCCCGTGGGGGGCGGCGCAGGAGCGGCGGCGACGGGCGCCGGCGCGGCCTTCTTCGTCTCGGCCTGGGCGCCCGGCGCGGGCGCGCGTTGCCCTTCGAGCTGTTGGACGCGCGCCTTCAGGTCCTTGATCGACTGCGCCTGCTCGCGGATCAGCTGCATCATCTGCTGGATCTCTTCGCGCGTCGGCTGGTCGTCGGCAGCGACCGCGCGGAGCGGGATCGCGAGCAGCGCGCCGAGGCAGAGGATCGTGAAGCGTTGACCCGTCATGGTGTGCCTCCCGTTCGTTCTGATCCGTTTCAGCGCGGCGCGACGTCGTAGGGATCGCCCCCGAGCGCGTTCGAGACGTCGGCGATGGCCTTCTGCGCGCGCACGCTGTTGCCGGCGGCGTCGAGTGGAGGCGAGAACGCCGCGACCCCGAACTTGCCCGGCGACACGGCGATCAGGCCGCCGCCGACGCCGCTCTTCGCCGGCAGGCCGGTGTGGAAGAGCCACTTGCCCGAGTCGTCGTAGAGGCCGGCGGTGGCCATCACGGCCAGCACGCCGGAGACGTGGCGCGACTCGACCACCTTCCGCTTGGTGACGGGGTTCGTCCCGCCGGTGGCGAGCGTCGCCGCCATGGTGGCGTGGTCCTTGGCGGTGACGTTGACCGAGCACTGCCGCGTGTAGAGGTCGGTCGCCTGCGCGGGGTTCGCCTTGATGAGGCCGTACGCGAACATGAGCATCCCGATCGCCTGATTGCGCTGGTTGGTATCCGACTCGGACTTGTAGACCTCCTGGTTCACCTCGAGCGGGCGCCCGGCGAAGTCGCTGTAGGTGCCGATGATCTTGGCCCAGATCGCGTCGGCGTCGGCGCCCTGCACCATGCTGGTGGTGGCGATCGCGCCGGGGTTCACGAAGGCGTTCATCTCGTGCCCCTTGTACTTCTCGATCGCGACGATCGAGTTGAAGACCTCGCCCGTCGCGTCGACGCCGACCGAATCCTCGATCTGCTGCTCGCCGGAGTCCTGGAGCACGCGCGCCAGCGTGAAGACCTTCGAGATCGACTGGATGGAGAAGGGCTGGTCGACGTCGCCGACGGTGAAGACCCGCCCGTCGACGGTGACGAGCGCGATGCCGAAGAGCGCAGACGGGACCTTCGCGAGGGCGGGGATGTAGTCGGCGTTCTTGCCCTCCTTGAGGCCCTTGTACTTGGCGTGCGCGGCGGAGAGCGCCGCCTTGATCTCCGCGTCGGACAGCTCGGCGGCGACGGGCCGGGGGAGCAGCAGGGCGAGTGTCGCCGCGGCGAGGAGCATGCGGCGGGCTGTGGGCAGGATGTCCGAACGCGTCATCGGGCGATCTCCTTTCGGTCGATGCGGGTCAATGAAGGTTGGCCTGCTCCCACGCCCGCACGCTGTGGCGAGCCTCGTCGAAGAGGCGGGCGTAGTTGCCGAGGCGGACCTTCTCGCTCGTGGTGGGGGTGAGCGCCCGCCAGAGCGGCTCATACATCTCGTACACGTGCAGGTAGCCCTGCTGGTCCTTGGGCGCGACCTCGTCGGTTCCGAACAGGAATCGGTCGGGATGGCGCTCCATGACGGCCGCCACGTTCTTCACCACCTCCGGGCTCGACACGACGTACTTGGCGACCTCGTCCCACGAGATGTCGAAGTGCAGGCGCGGGAACGCGGGATCGTCCAGCAACGCCTCGATGATCTCGACGTGCCGCGGGTGACGCTCAGCCGGCCCCGCCGATGCCTCCGCCTCGACCGGATGGATCACGCGGCCGAGCCCGCCGTGCGCCCAGATGATCGTGGCCTTCGGATGCCGCGCGAGCAGCGCCTTCATCTGCGAGAGGTACACGGGGTCCGCGCCGGTCTTGGCGAACGGCATGTCGATGTCGCAGTGCAGGAGCACGACCAGCCCGACCTCGGCCGCGAAGTCGAGGATGCGGTCGAGCGCGGGGTCGATGAGGCTGGCCTTGGCGCCGGCCACCTTGGAGGACACGAACTCCTTGTGGATGGTGAACTCGCCGATGCCCTCGAACACCCCGGGGAAGATCGTCAGCACGCGCCGGATGTGGTCGACGCCGTACATGTCCGCGGGGTTGAAGCCGGTGATCATCGGATCGAAGCGCGCCTGCTGCTCCGTGGGGAGCGAGCGGTACGCCATCGCGATCACCGCGTCGGTGAAGGAGTAGTAGTACAGCGGCGCGTCGCTCTGGAGATAATAGGTGGGGGCGAAGTCGCCGGAGTTCTCGTGCGACCAGGTCTGTTGGAGCGGGATGCCGAAGAGCGCGACGCGGCCGACCTTGGTGCCCATGGTGCGCTCGAGGAACTCTTGCAGCGGCGGTCCCTGCTGCACGTAGTTCGTCAGGTGGAAGTGCGCGTCGTTGAAGAGCGGATCGGAGGCGGCCGCCGGCGTCGCCGCCAGCATCAGAGCCGCCGCGGCACCGGTGACCGCTCGCCACACCCCACTCCCCATCGTCGCGCGTCCGTTCGCGATCACACATCCTCTCGCCGAGAGCGTGCCGCAGGTTGGCGCTCCTGTAGTCGAGGGGCGCTCGGGCGTCAATGCCGGGAATGCTGACCACTTGCTGCGGAGGACTTCTCGTCCGTCCGCGGCGCGATCCATTGTTCGGTGCCGGGGGCGTGGGATAGCGTCCCGCGGCATGAACCTGCCCACGAGCGTGCTCCGACCTCGCGCGTCGCGTGCGGCGCCGGCGCGCGTCGTCCTGGCGCTGGCGCTGGTGCTCGCGAGCGCGGGCTGCGCGCTCCGAGGGGGCGAGCAGGCGCGGCCCGACGCCGGCGCGCCGCCCGCCCTCTGGGAGACGCAGCGCCAGATCACCGAGTACGTCGACTCGGGCCGGTACGAGGCCGACGTCGCGCGCGTGGTCGACGAGGCGCAGCAGTGGCTCGACGCCCGCGCACCGCAGGTGCCGCGCCCGGCGATCGTCCTCGACATCGACGAGACGTCGCTCTCGAACTGGCGCGCGTACCGGCTGAACGGCTGGGCGCGCATCCTGGACGGCGACTGCGACCTGACGCACGGACCATGCGGCATCCGCGCCTGGCAGGCGCTCCACCTGGCGGCGGCGATCGCGCCGACGCGCCGCCTGGTCGCCCGTGCGCACGAGCTGGGCGTGGCGGTCTTCTTCGTCACCGGTCGCCCATCGGACCTCCGCGACGCGACCGAGCGCAACCTGCGGGAGCAGGGCTTCACGTGGGACGGCGTCGTCCTCGCGCCGAAAGGCGCGACGTTCGCGAGCGCCGCGGACTTCAAGGCGCCCGAGCGCCGCCGCCTGGTCGAGCGGGGCTACACGGTGCTACTCTCGATGGGCGACCAGCAGAGCGACCTCGACGGCGGCTCCGCCGAGCGGACCTTCAAGCTGCCGAACCCGGTGTACTTCCTGCCCTGAGCCGGTGCGCGATGGGGATCCGGTCGACCTCGAGACGTCTCGGACGGGTCGTCGCCGTGGTGCTCGTCGTCTGCTGGTGGCCGGGCGCACGAGCCGACGAGGCCGCGCCGGAGACGCCGGCGGCGCAGGCGGAAGCGCCGAAGCCGGAGGCCAAGCGCTGGATCTGGAGCTGGAAGTGGGACAACGGCGTGCGCTACCACCTGGAGGTCCCGTTCGAGAACGTCTGGATCGGGCCGGACAAGGGGCCGCTGCGCAACGAGGAGATCGAGAAGCGCCTGGCGTTCGTCGGCACGATCGGGGCGCGCTTCCAGGTCGACGCCGCCGGCTATGCGTCGACGCGCGGCCTCGAGGACGTCGACAGCGGCGGCGAGCTGCGCCGCCTGCGCTTCGGGACGCGCGGCGACTTCTACCTGCTCGGCCACGTGAGCTACGCCCTCGACGTCGAGCTGATCGGCTCGTCGTTCGAGGTCGGCGACGTCTACTTCTGGTGGAAGGAACTGCCGATCATCCAGCGCTTCAAGATCGGGAACTTCACCCCGCCGATGTCGCTCGAGTCGCTCACCAGCTCGCGCGACACCGTGTTCATGGAGACGGGCCTGCCGGTGGAAGCGTTCGGGCCCGCGCGCTCCTCGGGCATCCAGATCGGCGGCCCCGTGCTGGACCAGCGACTCACCTGGGCGTTCGCCTCCGTTCGCACGCTCGGCACCACCGACCAGGGCGACAAGTCCAAGGCCGGCGGACGGGCCCTCGGTCGGATCACCTGGCTTCCGGAGGACGACCCCGAGCACGCGCGCCTCACGCACGTCGGCGTGAGCGCGAGCATCCTGTTCTCGGCCGAGGACGTGCGCTACGAGACTCGACCGGAGAGCCACGTGGCGCCCTCGCTGGTCGACACCGGCAAGCTGCGCGCCGCCAACCAGTCCACGGCCTCCGGCATCGAGCTGCTGCACATCCGCGGTCCCTGGCTGTTCATGGGCGAGGGCCTCGGTACGCGGGTGTCCGGCAACCACGACGGGACGTTCTGGGGCGCCGACGCGCTCGCCGGATATACGCTCACCGGCGAGTCGCAGCCCTACGACCGGACGTCGGGCATCCTCGACCAGTTCGTGCCGGCGCGTCCGTTCTCCTGGCACGATCGCACCTGGGGCGCGCTGCGCGTGGCGGGGCGCGTCTCGCACGTCGACCTGAGCCAGGGGCCGGTGGCGGGCGGTCGGGAGACGAATCTCACCGCGGATCTCACGTGGTTCCTCAACTCGTGGCTGCTCTTCAAGGTCGAATACGGCCAGGCCTTCGTGCGCTCGCGTCCCGACGCCGGCAATCTGCACTTCGGTCAGGCGCGGCTCCAGATCGACTTCTACTGACGATCGCTCCCAGCGTTCGGGATCCGTCGCGGTCGCGTTGCCGTCGGCAGGAAACGGCCAGGCGACCCACGGCCGCCGCGCGTCGGCCCGCGCCTTGCTGTTGGAGGCATGAACTACGCTCGCAAGCTCTCGACGATCGTGTGCGCCGCCGCCATCCTCGCCGCGGCGTCCCCCGGGTACGCCAAGCCCCGGATCGTGATCCTGGCCACCGGCGGGACGATCGCCGGGGCCCAGGCGGATCGATCCCAGGCGGGCTACCAGGCGGGCAAGTTCCAGATCGGCGATCTCATCGCCGCGGTCCCGCCGCTCCAGGACCTCGCCGAGCTGTCCGGCGAGCAGGTGGCGAACATCGGCAGCCAGACGATGACCGACCAGGTCTGGATGACGCTCGCCAAGCGCGCGAACGTCGTGCTCAAGCGGCGCGACGTCGACGGGGTGGTCGTGACCCACGGGACCGACACGCTGGAGGAGACCGGGTACTTCCTCAACCTGGTCCTCAAGAGCGACAAGCCCGTGGTACTGGTCGGGTCGATGCGTCCCGCGACCGCGATCGGCGCCGACGGTCCGGCGAACCTCTACGACGCCGTGGCGGTGGCGGCGAACCCGGGAGCGCGCGGGCGCGGCGTCCTCGCCGTGCTCAACGGCGAGATCCACTACGCGCGCGAGATCGAGAAGCGGAACGCGACCCAGCTCGACACCTTCGAGTCGCCCAACCGCGGCCGCGCCGGGCTCGTCAACACCGGTCACGTCGTGTTCTTCGCGAAGCCCGTGCCGCGTCATACGACGGAGACCGAGTTCAAGATCGACGACCTGGACCGCCTGCCGCGGGTCGAGATCGTCTACTCGTACGCCAGCCTGGGTCCGGAGTTCGTCGACTTCGCGGTGAAGGACGGAGCGAAGGGCCTGGTGCTGGCCGGAGTCGGGGACGGCAACACCACCGACGCCGCGCTCGCCGCGTTCGAGCGGGCGGCGAAGCAGGGGATCGCGGTCGTGCGCAGCACGCGCACCGGGAGCGGCATCGTCGCCCGCAACATGGAGCTCGACGACGACCGTCTGGGCTTCATCGCATCGATGGACCTGAACCCGCAGAAGGCGCGCGTGCTGCTCATGCTGGGGCTCACCCGGACGTCGGACCCCGCGAAGCTCCAGGAGATGTTCACCCGCTACTGAGGAGGACCCATGGCCAGGACGATCGCGGACGCGTTGAACATCTCGCCCGACCGCTTCCAGGCGATCGCGGGCGACATGGGCATCTCAACCGACGAGCTGGCGGCGTTCGTCGAGCGGGGAGCGTCGCACACGTACCGCGCCGGCGACTACCTCTTCCACGAATCCGCGCCGCGGCTGTGGCTCGGGATCGTCCAGGAGGGGGAGGTCGAGCTGGTGCGCGGGCTGTACGGCCGGGCCGTCCCGGTGACCACGCTCGCCCCCGGCGCGGTGTTCGGCGAGGGCGTGATGCTCGACGAGCTGCCCCACTCCGCGTCTGCGGTCACGCGGGCGGGCGCCCGTGTGTGGCAGATCCCGAGGGAGATCGTTGACGATCTGCGGGCGCGGGAGCCGGACGTGTTCTACCGGATCGTCGGGCGGGTCGCGCGGCAGCTGAGCGCGCGGCTGGCCGGCGCCGGGCCGCGTCCCGCCGCCGAGGGGGCGCCCGCAACGATCACGGGCTGGCGCCGCGAGCACGATCTGCTCGGCGAACGTGAGCTGCCCGACACCGCGTACTACGGCGTGCAGACGCTGCGCGGCATCGAGAACTTCCCGATGTCGGGCATCGAGCTGCGGCGGTTCGAGCACTTCGTTCGCGGGCTCGCGTTCGTCAAGAAGGCGGCCGCGCGCGCCAACGCCGAGGTTGGCGTCCTTGACGCGAAGAAGGCCGAGGCGATCGTCGGCGCCTGCGACGAGGTCATCGCGGGGAAGCTCCACGACCACTTCGTCGTCGACATGATCCAGGGCGGCGCCGGCACGTCGACGAACATGAACGCCAACGAGGTGCTCGCCAACCGGGCGCTCGAGCTGCTCGGGCACCGCAAGGGCGAGTACCGGTTCCTGCACCCCAACGACGACGTGAACTGCTCGCAGTCGACCAACGACGCCTATCCAACCGCGATCAAGCTCGGCGTGGTCCTCACGCTCCGCGATACGCTGGGCGCCCTCCGTGAGCTGCAGGCCGGCCTCGTGGCGAAGGGGCGCGAGTTCGCCGACGTCCTCAAGATGGGCCGCACCGAGAACCAGGACGCCGTGCCGATGACGCTCGGCCAGGAGTTCGGCGCCTACGCGGTCATGGTGTCCGACGGCATCCGCCACCTGGAGCGCGCCGGCGACGAGCTGCTCGCGATCAACATGGGCGCGACCGCGATCGGCACCGGCATCAACAGCCCGCCGGGCTACGCGGCCCTCTGCACGCGCCGGCTCGCGGAAGCGAGCGGGCTCCCGGTCCGCCTCGCCGCCGACCTCGTCGAGGCGACGCAGGACTCGGGCGAGTTCGCGCTCATGAGCGGCGCGATGAAGACGACGGCAGTGCAGCTGTCGAAGATCTGCAACGATCTGCGCTGGCTGTCGTCGGGGCCGCGCTGCGGGCTCTACGAGATCCGGCTGCCGGCGCAGCAGCCCGGCTCCTCGATCATGCCGGGCAAGGTGAACCCCGTGATCCCGGAGGTCGTGAACCAGGTCTGCTTCCAGATCATCGGCGCCGACACGACGATCACGATGGCGTCGGAGGCGAGCGAGCTGGAGCTGAACATGGCCGAGCCGGTGATCGCGTTCAACCTGCTGTTCGGCCTGACGCTGCTCCGGAACGCGGCGATCGTGCTCAACACCCGCTGCATCGCGGGCATCGAGGCCAACCGCGAGCGTTGCCGCGAGTACGTGCAGAACTCGATCGGCCTCGTCACCGCGCTCAACCCCGTACTGGGCTACGAGCGGAGCGTCGCGATCGCGAAGGAGGCGCTCGCATCCGGGCGCAGCGTGTACGACCTGGCGCTGGAGAAGGGCTGGCTCACCCGCGCCCAGCTCGACGACATCCTCGAGCCCGAGCACATGACGCACCCGCGCAAGTTGCGCTAGACGGGAGCCCATGCGCCTGATCGAGCTGCTGCGCGGCCAGCCGGCCCTGGTGGTCTTCCTGGTCATCGGGGTCGGCTACCTCCTCGACCGCATGGTGCGGATCGGTGGCGTGCGCCTCGGCGCGACGACCGGCGTGCTGTTCGGCGGGCTGCTCCTCGGGCACTTGGGGCTCTCCGGGTCGGGCGCCAGCCAGAGCGTCGGCTTCATGCTCTTCATGTACTGCGTCGGGATCAAGGCGGGCCCGCAGTTCTTCCGGGCGTTTCGTGAGAACGGCGTGCGGTTCCTCGCGCTGGCCGCCGTCGTGGCGGCGGCCGGCGTCGGCGGCACGCTCGTCCTCGATCGGCTCCTGGTGCTGCCACCCGGCTACCGGGCCGGCCTGCTGGCGGGCGCGCTCACCAGTACGCCGACGCTCGTCGCCGCGCAGGACGTGGTGCGGGACGGGATGACGACGCTGCCCGTAGGCCTCGACGCGAACGCGCTCTCGGCCAACATCGCGGCGTCGTACGCGATCACCTACGTCGTCGGGACCTTCGGCCTGCTGGTGACGATCGCGGTGCTCCCCCGCGTCGTCGGCATCGATCTGAAGGCCGAGGCCCGGCGGCTCGAGGCCGAGCGCGACGACGGCGACGGCCCAGCCGGGCCGACGTCGTACGCGGAGCTGCCGCTACTGCGCGTGTACCGGGTGACGCGGGCCGACGCCGGCGGCGCGACGCTGCGGCGCGCGGGGTGCGTCGTTCAGGGGATCAAGCGCGGCGGCGCGCTGCTCGATGTGACGCCGCAGGTGGCGTTCGAGACCGGGGACCTGGTGGCGGTTCTCGGCCGGCGTCCGGCGCATCGCGCCGCGCTCGAGCTGCTGGGTCCCGAGGCCGTCGACGCCGAGCTCCTCGACGCCCGGCCCGAGACGCGCACGATCCTGGTGACGGGCGCCGCGCCGACCCTGGGGAGCGTCGCCGCCGCGGGCTGCGTCGCGACCCGGCTGACCCGCGCCGGGCTCCAGCTGCCGCTCGCGTCCGACGTGGCGCTCGCGAAGGGCGACCTGCTCGTCGCGGTGGGGCTACCCGGGAACCTCGACGCGCTCGCCCGGACGCTCGGCCGGAGCGAGCGGCCCGCCGACGAAACCGACCTGGTCACGTTCGCGTTCGGCATGGCCGCCGGAATCGCGATCGGCATGCTGAGCGTGCGCGTGGCCGGCGTCCCGCTCGGGCTCGGCACCGCCGGCGGGCTGCTGCTCTCCGGCCTGATCGTGGGGTTCGCCCGCACGACGAACCCCACCTTCGGCCAGCTGCCGGTCGCGGCGGCGAGCGTCCTGATGGAGCTGGGCTTGCAGTTCTTCATCGCCAACGTCGGGCTCGAGGCGGGCGGTACGGTCGTGGCGGCGCTCCGGGCCACGGGGCTCTGGCTGCCGGTCGGTGCGTTCGTGGTGATGGCGGCGCCGCTCGCTGCCGGGTTCGTCGTCGGGCGCACGCTGCTCGGGTTCGACCCGGTGACGCTGCTGGGGGCGCTCACCGGCGCGATGACGAGCACGCCGGCCCTCGACCTCGTGAATCGCGAAGCCGACAGCGCGCTGCCGACGGTGGGATACGCCGGCACGTACGCGTTCGCGAACGTCCTGCTCGCGACCGCGGGCTCGATGCTGATGCGGCTCTGAACCCGGACGTTTGCGATCCTGTCGTCTCCGTGCAAGACGCTTCGCACCGGATGTCGCGAGCCTACCCGCCCACCACGCGCCTCTTCCTGGTGGCGCACGTCGGCATGGTGCTCGGGCTCGCGCTCTTCACGACGCTGATCGCAGTCGAAGGGTTCCGCGACGTCACCCGCACGCTCGCCTCGGCCGGCATCGGGCTCCTCTGGGTGACGCTCTTCCACCTGGTGCCGCTGATGGCGAGCGCGCTCGGCTGGTGGGCGCTCTTCGACGCGAGCGCGCGGCCGCCGTTCCGCGTCTGCGGCTGGTCGCGTTGGATCGCCGAGTCGATCAACCAGCTGCTGCCCGCGTTGCACGTCGGCGGCAACATCGTGCGGGCTCAGCTGCTCGCGCGCGGCGGTGTGCCGGGCGTGGTCTCTGGCGCGAGCGTCGTCGCCGACATCACGCTGCACCTGCTCGGCCAGCTCTGCTTCACGACGCTCGGCCTCTGCCTGCTGCTCGCCCACGTGGGCGGCGAGACGCTGGCGGGGCCAGTGCTGCTCGGCATCCTCACGATGGCGCTCACGGTCGCGGGCTTCTACCTCGTCCAGCGCCGGGGGATTTTCGGCATGTTGTCGCGGGTGATCCGGCACATCGTGCGGGCGGGGGAGTGGTCGGCGTTCTCGTCGAACGCCGACGCCCTCGACCACGCGATCCGCGGCTTCTACGCCCGTCGCCGCCGCCTCGGGCGCTCGATCGTGTGGCACTTCCTGAGCTGGCTGCTCGGCGCGGGGGAGATCTGGCTCGCGCTCCGCTTCCTCGGACATCCGGTGGGGCTCCCGACGGCGGTCGCGATCGAGAGCCTGGGCGAGGCCGTCCGGACCGCGGCGTTCTCCGTCCCGGGCGCGCTCGGCGTGCAGGAGGGCGGCTTCCTGATCCTCGGCAGGATCTTCGGCTTCACACCCGAGGTCGCGATCGCGCTCTCGCTCTCGAAGCGGGTGCGCGAGGTGGCGCTCGGCGTGCCGGGGCTCGTCGCGTGGCAGATCGGACGGGCGTCGGCGCTGGTCGGTGCGCGGGCGGCGGCGCCGGGGAAGGCGGGATGAGCCTCGCCGACGGCCTCCTGCGCGCGGGCCTCCGTCTCCTCGACGGTCCGGCGCACCTCGCAGTCTCGCTCGCCCCGGAGAGCCTGCTCGCGGCCGCGCGCCGGAGCGCCCGCTGCGACGACTTCGGCCCGCCGGACTTCGAGGAGCCGTTCCGCATCCTGCTCGCGTCGATCGAGGCGGAGTCGCAGCTGAACGGCATCGGGCGCATCGCCGCCCGCCACGACCTGACGGGCATGCTCGTCAACCGGCTGCTCCTCGAGCGCGATCGCCGGCGCTATCCCGGCATCGCCGGGGAGGAGATCCGGCGGCCGCTCGTCATCGCCGGGCTTCCGCGCACCGGCTCGACGTTCCTCCACGGGCTCCTCGCCATAGACCCGGCCAACCGCACGCCGCGGCACTGGGAGCTGCGCGCGCCGTCGCCGCCGCCCGAGCGCGCCACCTACGAGACCGATCCCCGCATCGCGCGCGCGGCCCGCGACGTGCGCTGGTTCATCCGGCTGGCGCCGCGCTTCCCGGCGATCCACCCGGTGGGCGAGCAGCTGCCGGAGGAATGCGTCGTCATCCTGAGCCACGCGTTCCGGAGCTTCCAGTTCTCGTCGACGTGGTACGTGCCGTCGTATCAGGCGTGGCTCGACCACGCCGACCTCGCGCCCGCCTACCGATACCACCGCCGCTTCCTCCAGCACCTCCAGTGGCGCTGTCCGGGCGAGCGCTGGCTGCTGAAGGCGCCGCCGCACCTCCGCGGGCTGCCGGCGATGTTCTCGACCTATCCCGACATGAACGTCGTGTGGACGCACCGCGACCCGACCGAGGTCGTGGCGTCGGTGACCAGCCTGCACGTGGTGTTGCGGCAGGCGTTCAGCCGGCACGTCGACCCGCTGCGCGTCGGCCCCGAGGTGGCGGCGATGCTCGCCGACGACATCCGCTGCGGCGTCGAGGCGCGCGCCGCCGGCTGCGCGCCCGCCGAGCGCTTCTTCGACGTCTGGTACCCGGAGCTCATGGCCGACCCGATCGCCGTCGTGCGCCGGATGTACCGCCGCTTCGACCTGCCGCTCTCCGACGCGACCGAGCGTGCGATGCGCCACTACCTCGCCACGCACCCGAAGGACCGGCACGGCGCGCACGTCTACACGCTCGCCGACTTCGGCCTCGACGCGGCCGCGGAGCGGGCGCGGAACCGCGGCTACCTCGAGCGCTACGGCGCCGCGCCGGTCGCCGCCGGCGACGGCGCGGTCGCCTAGCCCGCGGCCCGCGCGGTCATCCTCCGAGCGCGATGAAGAGGATGCCGACGAAGACGAGCGCGGTGCCGAACCACTGCGTCGGGTGGAACGGCTCGTGGAAGAACACGAACGCCCCGAACACCTGCGCCGACACGAACGCGAGCCCGATCCCGATCGCGTTCGCGACCCGCAGCGAGAGGAACCGGGCCAGCCCCGCGAACGTCACCTGCGCGCCCAGGCCGAAGACGCTGCCGATCGCCTGCCACAGGAGGAAGACGCTCGTCGTCCCGGCGCGGCCCGAGAGCGCGAACCCCGTCGTCGCGCCGACGTTGAAGAACTGGTTGAACAGCACCAGCCCGGCGACGGCCACCACCCCCGGCATGCTCGCAGGCACGACCGCCGCCACGACCTCCGAATTCGTCCCCACGAGCTCTGCGCTCTGATCCATTCGACCTGTCCTCGCTTCCGTGCGTGTCGTCAGACGCTGGAGTCCTACGCTTCCCCGGTCTCCGGCAGCGCAGGCTCTACCAGCTCGTCGTCGACGGACGCCAGACCCTGCGCGGGCGCGCCGACGACGGACCCCGCCGGCTCCGTCGCCGCGGCGCGGAGGCGCTCGACGCCGCCGATCGCGGCCGTCATCAGACAGATGAACGCGAGGCCCGTGAGCGCCGGGATCGGCAGGAAGCGGAGCGTCCCGTCCGCGGGGGCGAGCGGTTGCAGCGCCGCGGTGACGATCACGGCGAGCACGGCGAGCGACGTCGCGAACGCCGCCTCGGTGACCGACTCGGGACCGCCGATCAGGTACTGGGCGAGGCCTGCGAGCGCGCAGAGCGTCGTCAGCCGCATGGCGAACGGGGCGGTCAGGTTCGAGACGCTGAAGGACACGGTGTGGGTCGCGACCAGGAGCCCGGCGTAGACCAAGGCGTAGGTGGCGGTCGCCAGCCCCGTGCGCGCCGCGGGTCGCGATCCGCGGCGGAGCCAGGCGAAGGCGCCTACTGCGACCAGGATCGTCAGCGGCACGTGGCTCGTCCGCTGCTTTCCCGCCGGTCCCACGATCTCGAACACCGCCGCCCGTTGCAGCACCGCCGCGTCGTCGTCGCCGACGACGGGCCGCCCGGTCGCGTGCTGGAGCGGCCCGACGCCGAGCAGGCTCGCGATCGTCGGCCCGACGTCGCGACCGCGTCCGACCTCGCGCCGGCTCACGGGAA
>Ga0335069_10006336_pt1 | contig 17210 bp, 12 predicted proteins | sample Lox_Sample_11_FD_206714 | JGI IMG/M metagenome (GOLD analysis project Ga0335069, IMG submission 206714) | Soil microbial communities from Loxahatchee National Wildlife Refuge, Florida, United States - Lox_Sample_1.1 | ecosystem: Environmental > Terrestrial > Soil > Wetlands | place: USA... | reverse complement strand
TCCCGCGTCCCGATCACGGTGTAGTGACCGGGCTTCAGCTCGATGTCGCGCCGGCCAAAGGTGCCGAAGCTTCCAACGCTCGGGATCGTGACCTGCGTGAGGTTGTCCGACACCAGTGACAGCCGCACCGGCTTGTCGAGCGCCGGCATCAGCGCAGTCAGCCGTGCGATCTGAGTGCGCAGCACCGGGCCGGAATCCTGCTGCTGCTCGGCGCTCTGAAGCAGTGCCGCCGCCTGATCGCGCAGCCGCGGACTGGCGAGCCGGTCGGGGTGATCGATCAGGGCCTGCAGTGAATCACCGAGCTGCAGGCGCGCGCCTGCCCGGGCGCGCCCTTCCTGCGCCCAGGCGAGCCTGGCATTCTGTTGCAGCACTGCATCGTAGCTGTCGAGCGCATCCTGCCAGCGCTCCTCGTCCTCCAGGTCCTCAGCCTCGGCTCGTTTGGCGGCCAGCGTCCGGCTCGCGCGCGCCGCCTCGACGCGCCGCAAGCCGTCGACCGCTTCCGGCCCGTCCGGGCGCAGGGTGCGCGCCTTCTCGAACGCTCGGCGGGCTTTCTCGAGCTGTCCCGCGCCGAGCGCGGCGAAGCCCTCGCCAGCCGCCTTCGCGTAGGCATCAGCCGCGAAGGAGCCGCTGGCGACCGAGGCCGCGGCGGGCGCGGCCGTCGGCGCGGGCGCGGGCGTCGGCGCGGATGCGGGCGTCGGCGCGGACGCGGGCGTCGGCGCGGACGCGACGGCGGGCTCGGGCGCCGACCTCGCCGCCGCCGAGGCGGCCGGGGCCGCGCGTTCGACGGCGTCCAGGACAGCAGAGGCTTCCGCGAGGCGCTGCTGTGCGAGTGGGATGCTGCCTGCATCGCGCGCGCCGACCGATTCGGCCGCGAGCGTGCGCGCCCGCGCCAGGTCTGCCGCCGCCCAGGTCGCCGCACCCTGAGACTCGAGAAGAGCGAACCGTTGATCGAAGTCCGCGCGATCCGCAGCAAGCCGGCTGGCGCTCCCCGTGGCACGCGGCAGGGAAGCCGCCGGTGGAGTCTTCGGGATCAGCGCGAGGAGCGAGCTGACATCCACGTAGCGCGGTACGACGAACACCGCCGCGGCGGCCAGCGCCAGCAGCGCGAAAAGCCATATGGCGAGACGTGAGCCGCCGCGCATCGGCTCGAAGCGGTTGAGCGTGATGGGCGGTGCCGGCGGCAGCTCATCCCACCGCTCGGTGTCGTCCGTCGCTTCGCTGTCGGTTGCCGCTGGAGCAGCCGCTGGCGTCGCAGCATCCACTGCGACCGGCGTCGGTGCGGGCCGGCTGACCTCGACGTGAGCGTCCGGCAGCGGTGGCAGCTCGCGCGTGAGGTTCTCCTCCAGGTGTCGGGTGAGATTCGAGGTGTCCTCGGACAGCTCCTCGTCCTCGAAGTCGAAGGTGAGCGTGTCATTGAGGGCCGCCTCGAGGTCATCGATGACCTCCCGCATCGAGCCGGGACGCTCGGCCGGGTCCTTCGCCAGCATGCGCGCAATCAGCGCATCGAGCTGGGGAGGGATCTGCTCGGCGGGGACCAGTGGCGGCACCGGCTCCTGTTGCACGCGTCGGGCGTCGAAATGCGGATAGTGCGGCGGCCGGCGCGAGAGCAGCTCATAGGCGAGCGCACCCAGCCCGTAGATGTCATCCGCAATTGACGGCGGCTCGCCGCGCAGCTGCTCCGGGCTCGCCGTGAAAGGGGAGAGCCCGCGGATCATGGAGTCGGTTCCGGGGTCGAGGGCGTAACCGGACACGCCGAAGTCGGCGAGCTTCACACAACCGCGCGAATCGAACAGTACGTTACCGGGCTTCAGATCCCGATGGATCACGCCGCGCCCGTGCGCATGCTCGAGCGCCTGGGCCACCTCGATGAGAACCGGAACGATCCCAAGATAACTGGCCCCGCGCAGGCGACGCAGGTCGCCGCCGGTCGCGAGCTCCATCGGCAGGAGGAACGTCCCCTCCTCGCGCTCCGGCTCATACACTTTGAGGATGAAAGGATGATCGAGACGGCTCGAGCTCTCGTATTCGTGCCGCAGCGCCTCCCAGGCCGCCGCAGCGCGGCCGGGCGGCGGACGGAGGATCTTCAGCGCGATGTCCTCACCGCGCTGACGATCGAGCGCCCGCCAGACCTCCCCCTGGCCGCCGACGCCCAGACGCTCTTTCAGGACGTAGCGCGCCTTGATCAGGGGAGCGGGATTTGCCGTGGCCGTCTCGTTCATGACCCGCACTCGTACCGCGCCGCTGCCACACGGCAGCCAACTCTCCGAGGCAATTGTAATGGAGGGGCCACTGAACGCGCGCTGATGGCGCGCGGCGGGTGCTAGAGGCCGAGGTGCAGCTGCGCTACGGCCGCCGCCGGCGGGCGAAACAAGCGGGTATTCGGGGGCACCCGGGGCTCGCGGTTGAGTCCCAGCCGGCGGCAAGCCAGCTGGAAGCGCTTGCGGAGCAGCTCCGCAAAAGGCCCCGTGCCGCGCATGCGCGTGCCGAAGGCCGAATCGTAGTCACGCCCGCCGCGCATGTCATGGACCAGCGACATGACGTGTGCGGCACGATCCGGATAGTGGCTCGCCAGCCATTCGCGGAAGAGATCCTTGATCTCGTGCGGCAGACGCAGCAGCACATACCCGGCCCGACGCGCCCCGGCGGCCGCCGCGGCCTCGAGGATCGCCTCCAGCTCGTGGTCGTTCAGCGCGGGGATCATGGGTGCCGCCATGACCGTGGTCGGGATCCCGGCGGCACTCAAGGCGGCGAGGGTCCGCAGCCGAGCCTGGGGCGATGAGGTCTGCGGCTCCATGGCGCGCTTCAGGTCGTTGTCGAGCGTCGTGACACTGATGCCGACGCCGATGAGGCCGTCACGAGCCAGCTCCGCGAGCAGATCCATGTCGCGCAGCACGAGTGCGCTCTTGCTGAGGATGAAGGTCGGATGGCGTGTCCGCACCAGCACTTCGAGGATCGAGCGCGTCACCTGCATGCGCCGTTCGACCGGCTGGTACGGGTCGGTGTTGGCGCCGAGCGTGATCGACTTGCACACGTAGCCCGGGCGCGCCAGCTCCTGCTCCAGCAGCTTCGCGGCGTCCGCCTTGTAGAACAGGCGGCTTTCGAAATCGAGGCCCGGCGAAAGTCCCAGGTAGGCGTGCGTGGGTCGCGCGTAGCAATAGATGCACCCGTGGCTGCAGCCGCGGTAAGGATTGATGGACTGCTCGAAGCCAACATCGGGCGAGTCGTTGCGGGAGATGACCGCCTTGGCCCGCTCCGGCTCGAGCGTGGTGTGGAGGCTCTCGGGGACCTCCTCGCTGTACCAGCCATCATCGATCGGAGCGAGCTCCCGGCTCTCGAACCGCCCGTGCGGGTTCGACAGGGCCCCTCTGCCGGCAAAGGACTGCGGTCCGATGATCGTACGGCGCACCGCTCCACTGTACGCCCATACAGTCCCGGGGTAAACGCGGAAGCGGTCTACTTCACGAGTCGCAAGGCAAAGGGATAGCGGTACGGATGCCCCTCGCTCGCCTTGATCGCCGCGATGAGCATCAGCACGAGCCAGCCCACGAACAGTGCTGTGCCGAACAGGAAGCCGACGAACACCCGCATCAGCAGCATGCAGCCGAGCGCACCGAGCAGGACCGTGACGTTGAAGTTGAGCGCTTCCTTCGCATGCGCGGCGACGAACTCCGACTCGTCGCGCCGTGCGAGCCACACCAGCAGCGGGCCGAGAACGAGGCCGACGAGCGGGACGACGAGCCCCACGAGCGCCGACAGGTGCGCGAGCATTCCCCAGGTACGCTCGTGCTCCGTCGGCCCGGCTGAGGTGGCAGGCAAGTTGGGGCCGTCCATAAGACGGCTCCAGAGTATCGCTCGCCCGGCGCAGCCGTGCCAGTGCGTCTCCTAGAAGGTCACTCTGATCCCTGCGTAGGCGCCGATGCTCGGCTGCAGAAAGCCGACCGGGTTCTCGTAGTGCCGATCGAGGAGATTCTCGATGCGACCGAAGACGGAGAGGTGCGCGTTGAGATCGTAACGGCTGGCGACGTTGACGGTGGTATAGCCGGGCGCATCGAGCCGCGGGATGGAGAAGTCACGGTTGCCGTCGACCCAGCCGCTGACCGCGAGCACATCGACACTCAGCTGCCAGGCGCCGGTCGCCTGCCACTGCGCGAGGACAGTGCCCTTGTGCTTGGGCCGCCGCAGCAGCTCCTCGTGCAGCACCTCGTCGGTCGCCTCGGTGTAGGTGTAGTCGAGGCGCAGTGTCAGAATCGCCGCCGGTTGCCACGCCACGAAGCTCTCGACGCCTTCGGTGGTCGCCTCGCCGATATTGGCGTACGTGGTACCGGTGAGGTCGGTCGTGATGAGGTCATGGATGCGGTTGTGGTAGTAGGTTGCGCCGAAGCGCACCGCGCCGTGCAGCACTCCCTGCTCGAACCCCGCATCCCAGCCGGTGCTGGTCTCGGGCCGCAGGTCCGGATTCGCGAAGAAGAAGGGCGGAAAGCTCTGGTAGAGCTCGCTCAGCGTCGGCGCCTTGAAGCCCGTTCCAATGGAGGCCTTGAGCCGGGTGTCGTTGGCGGGGACCCATACCGGCGCCACCCGCCAGGTGGTCTTGCCGCCGAAGCGGCTGTTGTCGTCGTAGCGGACGTTGAGCGCGGAGTAGAGATGCGCTCCGAGCTGCGACTGCAGCTCCGCGAAGCCGGAGCTGATGTGCAGGCTGGCCGTGATCGGCTCCTCGATCTCGTCACGCTCGTACTCCGCCCCGAGCACCAATGTCGTCTGCGCCGCGAGCTTGAGGTTGCCCTGCCAGTCGGCCTTGCGCCGCTCGCCGGTGTTCAGGCCCGCCGGTGTCTGCGGCTGGACGGTCGAGGTGCGCAGATGCGAGTAAGCGAGCCCCAGCGTCTGATCGAGCACCCCCTCGAAACTGACCGCATGCCCCGTGAGGCGCATGAAGTATTCGTCGGTCGCCGCAGTGGTCTGCGCGGCAGCCGGCACGCCGGTGAAATCCGGCGGTGGATAGTCCTCGCCGGTGGTGTGCAGGTGGATATCGGTGTAACGGGCGACCAGCCCGAGATCGAAGTGGGGTGCGATGTCGTAGCCGAGCTTCGTCGAGAGCGTCAGGTTGTCGTCGTAGTCGTCGTTGCGCGCCTCGCCCGGCGGCAGCAGATCGAGCGGAGTCACCGGCGTTGCGCCGGCGTGGAAGTGCGTGGCGTTCACGCTGTAGTGCAGGCCTTCCTGCGAGCCGCTCAGCCGCGCCGCCTGGTTGAACGTGTCGAAGCTGCCCCCTTCCACTCCCGCGCCGAGTGTCGCAGGTCCGGCGCCGGAGCGGGTGACGATGTTGATGACGCCACCGATCGCATCCGAGCCGTACAGGCCGCTCTGCGGACCGCGCAGTACTTCGATGCGCTCGATATCGGCGGTGAGCAGCTGGCCGAAATCGAATGCGCCGTTAGCGTTGCTCGGGTCGCTCACGTCGATACCGTCGATCAGCACCTTGGTGTGGTTGGAGTTGGTGCCGCGCATGAACACCGAGGTGACGCCGCCCGCTCCGCCGGTCTGCACCACGTTGAGCCCAGGCACATCCTTCAGCACCTCGCTGATGGTGCGCTCCTGGCGCGCCTCGATATCGGCGGAGGTGATCACGGTCACGCTGCTCGCCACCTCGGCGGCGGGCGTCGCCACGCGCGTAGCGCTCACCACGACCGACTCCGGCCCATCGCCATCGCCGGCCCACGCCGCGCCGCACACCAACAGGCCGGCGAGCAATGCCAGTGCCGCTCGCAGCGGCGGGAGCCGCGCTCGGTCAGAGCGGGGGGCTCGCGCGGCACACGGCGTGCGGCGCGCTGCGGGGAGGGTCGCCATGTTTGACTCCTGAAAATGCACACACCCGTGCCCGAGGGGTCGTGGCATTTGCAGAGGCGGTAGCGCGCGATCGGCACGTGAGGCGCAGACCGGCAACCCGCATCGCCCGCCGCGACGCTCATCGGTTAATGCCGAGGCCGGTCTCCGGGCTCTCGAGCTGGAGCGTGACTCCCGGCGGATCGCCTTCCCGCGCCGTTTCTTACGGAAGCGCAGTGGCTCTGTGTGATCCGCCTGACTCGATTACCGTTGCGGGGGCAGCGCCGGCTTTGGACGAATCCACACCGGACTTCCCGTTTAACCGCTCCCCGCGTGTGGCCACAGCCTGCTGCTACACGCGTTGGAACGGACACCTCGTGCCGCGCGAAGCGTGCCTGCGCAGCGCACGCGGCGTCAAGAGCCGCGCGGGGCTGGGGCCGCCGTGGCATGATCCGCGACGTGGGACTGACCAAAAGCGACACTGGAACGAGGCAGCTCAACACGCTGGTGGAATGGACCGGCTACCTCAGTGTCGCGCCGCTCGTGTTGTGTCTGGCGGGGGTCGGATTGCTCCCGGACTACTCGTGGCAGGAGCTCGCGCAGCGCGCGGCGCTCGCCTGGGGTGCGCTGCTGCTGGTCGCTGCCGCTGCGGTGCACTGGGGGCTCGCGCTCGCCGGCCGCCTGCCGGCGCCACGCCTGCGCGGCGCGGCGGTGCTGGCCGCGGCCCTCGCCGGTGCGGGAGGCGTGCTGCTCGGCGGGCAACGGGGCCTCGCGTTGCTGGTCATCGGACATGGCGTCTTCTGGACCTATGAGAAGCACTCACTCGGGAGCCTGCTGCCCGCGGCGCATCTTGCGCTGCGCCGCCAGCTGACCTTCGCTACCTGCATGCTGCTCGCGCTCACGATGTTCGTGTCCGACGCCGCCGGCCTCAGCTGAGCGCAGGCTCGCGCCCGATGGAAGAGCTCGTCCCCGCACCGTGGCTGCGCCGCCTGATCACCGCGACGCTGCTCGCAGGCCTGCTGCTGCTCGGGGCGCGCGTGATGGAGCCTTTCATCGTGCCGGTGCTGTGGGCGGCGATACTCGGCTTCGTCACATGGCAGGCCCACGAGCGCCTGGTGAGCGCCTGCGGCGGACGACGCGTGCTCGCCGCGCTGCTGATGACCGTCGCGGTATCGCTCGCGGTGATCGCGCCGATCGCGTGGCTGGCGCTGGTGCTGAGGATCGAGCTGGTGCGCCTGTGGCACGACGCGCAGGCGCTCGCGGCCGGCGGTGCGCAGTTGCCGCCGGCCGTGCTGAGAATCCCCTGGATCGGCGAGCAGCTCGGCGATCTCATGGCGCGCATCGCGCAGGATCCGCACGTGCTCGGTTTCGAGTTGCGCAAGATCACCGATCACTCCTTCGACCATATCGCGCGCCTGGTGGGCGGCATCAGCCGGGAAGTGGTGAAGATGGCCTTTACTGCGCTGAGCCTGTTCTTCGTCTACCGCGACGGTCGGCGGCTCGCGGCAGAGCTCACCCAGGCCCTCGAGAAGGTGCTCGGCTCGCGCATACACGCTTACCTCACTGCGATCGAGCAGACGGTCAAGGCGGTGGTCTACGGCCTGGTGCTGACCGCGCTGGTGCAGGGTCTGCTGGTCGGCATCGGCTACTGGGTGGCGGGTACGGGAGCGCCGGTTTTTCTCGCCGCGCTCACCACCGTGTGCGGGCTCATTCCGTTCGCGGCCCCGACGGTGTGGCTCGGAGTATGCGTGTGGCTGCTCGTGACCGGCAGCACCGCGGCGGCGATCGGACTTGCTGTCTGGGGCGCGATCGTCCTCGGCTGGACCGATCACATCGTGCGGCCGTTCCTCATCAGCCGCGAAGCGGAGATTCCGTTCATCATCGTGCTGTTCGGCGTGCTCGGGGGACTGGCGACCTTCGGCCTGGTCGGCTTGTTCATAGGCCCCGTGATTCTCGCGGTGCTGCTCGCCATCTGGCGCGAGTGGCTCCTCGAGAGCCGTCCGCCGCTCGCTCCCGGGGCCGGCCGCCGCAGCGACTAGGCACCGAGGAACATGCGGTAGGCCGGGTTGGCGGTCTCCTCCACGTAGGCGTAATGCAGCTCGTTGAGGTGCTGGAGGAAATCGGCGCGCTCGGCGGGCGGGACCTGGATACCCGCCAGCACGCGACCGTAGTCCGAGCCGTGGTTGCGGTAATGGAACAGGCTGATGTTCCAGCGCGACCCGATCGCCTGCAGGAATCTCAGCAACGCGCCGGGGCGCTCGGGGAACTCGAAGCGATACAGCAGCTCGTGCGCGATGCCGCGCGCGTGCCCCCCGACCATGTAGCGCACGTGCAGCTTCGCCATCTCATCGCCGCTCATGTCGGTCACCGTGAAACCCGCGGAGCGCAGCTCGGCGAGCACCGCCTCCTTCTCGGCGCTGCCCCCGCTGAGGGCCAGGCCGGCGAATACCTGCGCGCTCTCGGCTGCGGCAAACCGGTAGTTGAACTCGGTGACGCTGCGCCGGCCGAGCGTCTCGCAGAAATGCAGGAAGCTCCCCGGGCGCTCCGGGATCACTGCCGCGAGCAGCGCCTCGCGCTCGCCGCCGAGATCAGCGCGCTCCGCGATGTGCCGCAGCCGGTCGAAGTTCATGTTGGCGCCGCTGTTGATTGCCACCAGTCGCTTGCCCTGCCAGCTCTCGCGCGCCACGTATTTCTTCAGTCCGGCTACCGCCAGCGCGCCGGCCGGCTCGACGATCGAGCGGGTGTCCTCGAAGACGTCCTGGATGGCCGCGCAGATCTCATCGGTCGACACCAGCAGGATCTCATCGACCTGGCCGCGACACAGTGAGAAGGTCTCCTCGCCGACACGCTTCACGGCCACGCCGTCCGCGAAGATCCCCACGCGCTCGAGCGTGACGCGCCGGCCGGCCCGCAGGGAGTCGTGCATGCCGGCCGCATCGTGCGGCTCGACTCCGATCACCTTCACGCCCGGATAAAGGTATTTCACGTACACCACGATACCTGCCAGCAGGCCGCCGCCGCCGACCGGCACGAAGATGGCGTCGAGCTCGCCTGCCGTCTGCCGCAGGATCTCCACTGCAATGCTGCCCTGGCCGGCGATGACGTCGGCATCATCGAAAGGGTGCACGAACACCCGATTGCGCTCGCGCGCGATCTGCAGCGAGCGCTCCTGCGCGCTGTCGTAGTCATCGCCGTGCAGCACCACCTCGGCACCGAGATCGAGCACCGCCTGCACCTTGATGTGCGGTGTGGTCTGCGGCATGACCACGAGCGCACCGATGCCGCGACGGCGCGCGGCGAGCGCCACGCCCTGCGCATGATTGCCGGCCGACGCGCACACCACGCCTCGCGCGGCGGCGCTCGCGGAGAGATGCGCGATGCGGTTATAGGCGCCGCGCAGCTTGAAGGAGAAGACCGGCTGCAGGTCCTCGCGCTTCAGCAGTACCTGGTTGCCGAGCCGGCGCGACAGGCGCGTCGCCGGCTCGAGCGGTGACTCGATGGCGACGTCGTAAACGCGCGCCTTGAGGATTCTCTCGATGTAAGGACTCGCCACGGAGGCGAAGCTTAGCGGGGCGCCCACCAAATTTCGCTGGAAGTTATGCAGCTGCTCGCGGGGTCGGTGGCCACGGTGCCGCGGTGGCCACGGTGCCGGCGACCTCATGAAGGGTCGCTCTCGGTGTCATGCGCATGGATCATGCGCATGGATCGTGCGCAAGGACCGTGCGCATGCATCGTGCGCATGGAGGGTGGGAAGGTCATTTGCGCAGGTCCCTGCGCGCCCGCCGGGCACGGCGAGCGCAAGTGAGCGGCGGGATCTGGCCGCTCAGCGCTTGTCGGCGGGCTTGCGGACCGCGAAGCGGTACTGCGCGCGACCGATGGCGATCTGGTCGCCATCGCGCAGCGTCTGGCGGGTCACACGCCGGCCGTTGACCTGCACTCCGTTGGTGCTGTTCAGGTCCTCGATGATCGTGTTGACCGGGCCGACCAGGATGACCGCGTGGTGACGGCTGACGAACTTCGCTTCGAGCTGCAGGTCGTTGTCGGGCGTGCGGCCGATGCTGGTCTTGCGACCGAGCACGTGCACCACTTCGCGGCCGTCCGCGCTTTGGATCAGCAGGCGCGTGGCGGCATCGGGCACCGGCTCGGAGCCGGGCGCATCATCGCGCACCGGCCGCGCGGCCTCGCCCAGCAGCGTATTGCTGTCGGTGCCCGCGTGGCGTGCCTCGCTGGCCGCCTCGCGCCACTGCTGATTGGATTTCTCCAGCTCCGCGACCCGGGTGCCGCGGCTGCGTGTCTCCGCCTCGAGGCGATGCAGCGACTCCTCCGCGGCGTGCAGGTCGCTCTCGAGCTCGCGTATGCGCGCCACATGAGTGGCGGCCTCGGCCTGCAGAGCACGCACATTTTCGGCGTCGGCGAGCGCATTCTGCTCCAGCTCCCGTACTCGGGATTCGGCAGCGGCGACGCGGGCGAGATGAGCGCTGCGCTCCTGCTGCGCGGAGCGCAGCACTCCGCCCCACTCCTCCATTTCGCTGCGCACCGTACCGAGCTCGCTTTCGAGCTGCACGGCGCGCTGCCGCTCGGCCTCGAGGGCCGCTTCGAGCTCCGCGCCGCGGTCGCGCTGGCGCACGATCTCCGCCTGCTGCGCGGCATTGTGCGCAGCCGCATTCGCAGCGGCGCGGCGCGCTTCCTCGAGCGCGGCGGCGAGAGTCCTCTCCTCGCTGCGCAACCGCTCGAGCTCGCGCTGCTGCTCCGCGTCGCCCTCGGAGCGCCGGGCCACCTGCGCTTCGAGCGTGCGCACACGCTCGGCACCGGCATTGATCTCCGCCTGCAGCCGGCCGAGGCTCGCGCGCAGGCCCTGCGCTTCCTGCTGCCCGGCACGCAGCTCCGTGTCCCGCTGTGCCAGCATCGTCGTCAGCGTGCTGGTTCGCTGCTCGAGCTGTGTGATGCGGACGGCGCGCTGCGCGAGCTCGGTCTCGTGCGCGGCGAGCCGCTCATCGCGCAAGCTGAGCTCGCGCGCGAGCCGCGCCATCTCGAGGGTGCGCGACTCGGCTTCCTGCTGCAGCTCGGTGAGCACATGCTGCGCCAGCTCGCGCCGGTGCTCGAGCGTCTGCAACGCCTCGAGATAGCTCATCGCGCGCGCCCGCTCGTTATGCAGGTCCACCATGACCGCGAGCGAGTGCGCCTGACCCTCGGCCAGCTGCGCCTGCTGCTGCTCGAGCTCGCGGCCCGCGCGCGCACGCGTATCGCTGTCGAGCTCGGCGAGGCGCTCCTGCAGCTGCTGCGCGCGCGCCTCCGCGGCGGTGAGCAGCGCACGCGCGCGTATCAGCTCCTCGCTGGGGCCGGCAGCGCTTCTTTCCGCCGCCGCCAGTGCGCGCGCAGACTCCTCGAGGCGCGTCTCGTGCTGCGTGGCCGCTGCGCGTCGCGCCGCGATCTCGGCGCTCGAGCTGGCGCCGCGCTGCTCGGCCGCGGTGGCCCGCTCTTCCGCCGCGATCGCCCGCTGCTCGGCGGCTGCCGCACGCTGCTCCGCGCTCGCGACACGCTGCTCGGCGCTTGCGACGCGCTGCTCGGCGCTCGCGGCACGCTGAGCCGCTGCAGCCTGTGCGGCAAGCGCCTCGTCACGTGCGCGCTCGAGCTGCAGCAGCCTTTGTCCGTGGCTCGCGAGCCGCTCCTGGGCTTCCTGCAGCGCCGCGGTACGCTTCTGCAACTCCGCCTCGTGCTGCAAGCGCTGCTCCGCGCCCGCGGCAGCGGCGCTCAGCGCCGCACGGTTCGCAGGTGAGGGCGCCCAGCTGTCGGTCGCGACGTGATGCTCATCCTCCTGGATCTGCGGAGGCCTGATCGCCAGGGTCGCGCCTGCGTCGGACGCAGCCGCCGGGTCGAGCACGGGCAACTCGGCCGTGCTCTCGAGATCGGTTTGAGAAGGTGGCGCTGACGCTGGCGGCAGCGAACGCGAGCTCATCGGAATTCCCATTTTCCTTCATCCATCCGTGAAAAAGTGTAGCGCTGTGCGTGGTGCGGCTTGCACGCGCGCGGGTGAATATTGTGAGAAGTCTCCCGGAAATCCCTTCAGCCGCGCAGGAAGTCGCGTGCCGTCTCGGTGATGCGCTGCGGGGAACCGCTCAGCACCTCGAGCGCGCTCTCCGGCAGCTCGGTGACGCGCGTCGCCGGCAGGACCTCGCGCACACGCGCCGTTGCCTCCCACAGATCATCGTGCGGTCGCAGCACCAACAGGCGCTGGCTGAGGCGCGCCAGGCGCTCGCGCAACGGATACTGTGCGGCGGACTCGAGGATCCAGCGGGTCGTCTCCGAACGCAAGAGACTGTCGGTGGTCAGCGCAGCCTGGGCCTGGCTGCGCGCTGCCTGCCGCTCCGCCTCGGTGAGCAACGGCACCGACAGCAGAATCATGCGGGTGATCTGCGCGGGACGCGTCAGCGCCAGCTCCGTGGCCGGCACCGCACCACCACGCAGAGCCAACACCGCGACGTTGCGCAGGCGCATGTTGTCGAGAAAGTCGCCGATCGCGGCCGCGTACTCGCTCATGGCCGGGCGCTCGGTCGGCCCGTCGGACTCGCCGAAACCCGGCAGATCCGGGGCGTACATGGACCGGTCCTCACCGCTCAGCGCCAGGAGCCGGGTGAACACGCGTCCCGACCCCGGCAGGTCGTGCAGGCACAGGAGTGGTATCCCCTCCTCGAACCCGCCGCCCGGGGGCATTGCATGGTGCACGTGCAGCTGGCCGTAGCGGCATTCGAAATAGCCACGGCGCGCCCGCGTGACCGGCGCGGGCAGCTGGGTCGACGTTCCCCTCGGCATGGACGCCATAGTGCCATGATCTGCGCTCCTCTTGCGCCGGCGATCCGGGCGGGTAAATTGGGGCCATGAGGAGCATATGGATGCTGCCGGCGCTGCTGCTGCTTTCGGGCTGCGGCGTGGCGGAGACGGGCTCTAGTGCCGCGGCGTCAGCGGAGTCGGCAGCGCAGCAGGCGGCGCAGGCGCAGCGGGCGCAGGACAAGGTACGCCGGCAGATCGATGACGCCTACAGCAAGGCTGAGGAACAGCGCCGTGCGGCCGAGGCCGATGGACAGTAGCGGTGCAGAACCTGCAGGTGAGGATCCGGCGGCCGCCCGCGAGCGCGGCTGATTTCGAGCTCATCGAGAGCGAGCGGCCCGCGCTCGCCAATGGCGCATTCGTGGCGCGCGCCCTGTGGTTGGCCATCGACCCCTTCCGCTGTAGCACCGACCCGACGAGCCGCGGCCTGCCACGGCCCGGCGATGTGGTGCCCGCCCGTGGCGTCGGCCAGGTGATCGAATCGCGGCACGACGTTTTCGGCGTCGGAAGTCTCGTGGTTCTCGATTGCGGGCTGCAGCGACTGTGTGTGTCGAAGGGACAGCACGCGCGTCTGTTGCATCCCGGACAGACTCCGGCTTCCACGGCGCTCGGCGTGCTCGGAGCGCCCGGGATGGCGGCGTACTTCGGGCTCCTGCACCTGGCGCGTCTGCGGGCCGGAGAAACCGTGCTCGTGTCGGGCGCGGCCAACGCCGCCGGGGCCATGGCCGGGCAACTCGCGATCCTCAAGGGCGCGCGTGCCATCGGCGTCGCCGGCACGCGCGCCAAATGCGACTGGGTGACGCGCCACGCCAGGCTGTCCGCCTGCATCAATCTCGCTGCCGATAACGTGCAGGCCCGCCTGCGACTGCTCGCGCCGAACGGCGTCGACATCTACTTCGACAACGTGGGCGGCGAGCTGCTCGAGACGGTGGTGACGAGCGGGATCCTCAAGCAGGGCGCGCGCATCGTGCAGAACAGCGTCCTGCCGGTCGATCCCGATGCGCTGCGCGAACGCGGCGGCTATGCGCCGGGCACCCTGGACGTGCTGCGCATGGAGCTCAAGGACTACGAGCACCGGCGAGGTGAGTTTCTGCGCGATGCGATCGCCTGGTACGGCGCAGGGCGCATCGCCAGCAAGGAGCACGTCGTGGAGGGACTCGCCAACGCGCCCGCTCACCTGCTGCTTGCCATGCAGGGCGGAAACTTCGGCAGGCCGCTGGTGCGGCCCTGAGGGGCCAGGAGCCCGCCGCGCACCCGCGCGCGACGAGCTCCGATCACACTCTCAACGCCTGCGCCGGGCCGCCCGCCGGACGCGCCGCCCGGCGACGCGCGCACCTCGTGCGACGCGGCGGCCGGTGCGCCGCACCTTGCGCGCGGTCTTGCGAGCGACTTTCCGCGCGGCGCGGCGAGCCGCGGGCCGCGCCGCCTTGCGCGCCGTCTTTCTGCCCGCGCGGCGTACCTTCCTGGCGGCCTTGGCCGCGGAGCGGCGCACCTTTCTGCCCGCCTTCTTCGCCCGCTTCGCCACCTTCGCGGCGAGCACCGCTTTGGCGGCCTTCGCTGCGGGTGCCGTTGCGGCGGGCGCTGCCGCAGCAGCCGGCTTCGCCGGGGCAGGAGGCGCTTTGGGCGCCGCAGGGGGCTTCGCCGCCTTGGCGGGCGCGGGCGGCCTCTGCGCCGCGGAGCGGGGTGCTTCCTGCACCGCGAACGCACCCCCCTGCGGGTCCATCAACATCGCGATCCAGCTTCCCCCCGGCACCTCCATGGGCCCGTTGAGGAGCCGCCCGCCGGCGCTCTTGGCAGCGGCCACGGCGCGACTGGCATCCGGGACGTGCACATAACTCAGCCACGATGGAGCGGTGGAGGGACTCTCCACGTTGTACATGCCGCCGACCCCGTTGCCCCCATGCTGAAACACCTGGTAGATCCCCATCGAGCCCATGTCGTGGCTGGGCCCCTTGCTCCAGCCGAACAGCTGTCCGTAGAAGCGCAGCGCCGCGGTGAGATCGGTGGTCGCGAGCTCATGCCAGGAGAAGCCCCCCTGGGCGGGAGGCGCGGCGGGTGGCGGGCCGCCCGCCGGAGTGAACACCGCGAAGGTCGCACCCTGTGGATCGGCGAGCACCGCGAAACGGCCGACGTTGGGAATATCCGCGGGCGGCTTGACGATACGCGCGCCGAGTCCCTGCGCCTGCGAGCAGGTGCTGTCCACGTTCGGCGTGCCGACATAGACGAGCCAGTGCGGCGGGGTCGATCCGGCTTCGCCCGGCAGCGCCATGAGGCCGGCGATCTGGGTCTCGCCGGACATCCAGATCGTATAGCCCGGCATGCTGGAGGGCGCGGTGTGCCACGGCAGCACCTTGGGGTAGAACGCGGCGGCGCCGGCGGTGTCATTCGTCAACAACTCGTGCCACACGAATCGTCCCAGGACTTCGGCGTTGCTCATGGTGAGTCTTCCTCTTGTTTGCGAGCGACAACTGCGGTCGACGATGGGCGCAACATTCTGCCCTTCTCCGCTGCCGCCTGCCACGGCTCTCGCACGGATTCGTGCCGTGCCAGCCGATGCTGGTGCCAGATCAGATACAACCCGCTCCCGATCACGACGGCCCCGCCCAAACAGACACGCAGCGAAGGCAGGACGTGCCACACCACCCGGTCGATCGCAATGCCCCACAGGAGCGCGCTGTATTCGAACGGCGAGACGACCGACGGCGGTGCCCTCCGGAAGGCCTCGGTGAGCAGGTATTGGGCGGTGGCCGCCAGGAGCCCCAGCCCGAGAAGCCACTTCCAGTGTACGTGCTCGATCGGCACCCAGGTGGGGAAGGCGATGGCGCCCGCGAAGACCGTCATGAGCCCGATGGTCCAGAACACGACGCTGACCGTGGTATCGCTGCGGGTGAGGACCCGCACCGCGATCGCGCTCAGCGCATAGGCGATGGCGCCGATGAGGGCGGCGGCCGCACCGAGGGTGCTCAGCCCGGAGGCGGTCGGCCGCAGGATGATGAGCACACCGGCCAGACCGGCGAGGATCGCCACCCAGTTGCGCCAGTCGACGCGCTCCCGCAGCAGCGGCACGGACAGCGCGGCGACGATGAGCGGTGCCGACAGGAACACCGCATATGCGTTGGCGAGCGACAGCACGCGCACGGCGTGGATGAATCCGCCCAGGACCACCACCGCGAGCAGGCCGCGCAGCAGATGCATGCGCCAGCGCACCGGTCGCAGGTCCCGGAGCCGTCCGGCAAGCAGCACAGGCAGCAGCGTGAAGGGCAGCGAGGTGGCGCCGCGCAGCGCCGCCACCTGCATGGGCGGGTAGTGAGCGGACAGCAGCTTGAGTATGCCGTCCATCAGCGAGAATACGGCGACCCCGCCGACCATGCTGGCGATGGCGCGCAGTCGCGTCGATGGCATGGTCAGCCGCTCAGGTCCGCCTCCGGCTGCCGGCCGGCGCGGCCCATCGGACGGTAGCGGGTGCCGAGCAGACGCGCCGGCAAGGGATACGCGCTCATCAGTGACACGATGAGCGATGAGGCATAGGGGACCGCCTGGATGAGCAGCACTACGATCCAGGCCACATGATCGGGGCCGGCATTCTGCGGCAACGCCGTGTACGAGACGGCCCACGCCGAGAGCAGCAGCCCCGACATCATCAGCGTCTCCTCGCGCGCGGCGCCTAGCGCGTGCCACAGCCCGGAGGTCCGGCGCTTCTTCGGCGTGCGGAAGAACGGCTCGCTGCGCGTGACCAGGCCCGTCGCGGTCGCGCGGCCGATGGTGTGAGTGAGGGCAAGCCCCGCGATGGCCGCGGCGAGCGTCTGGCGCAGGTTGGCACCGACCCGCACGTGATAGAGATGCACGAGCTTGGCGAGCTTGAAGGTGAACAGGGAGAGCGGCAGCACCGAGTACAGCACCAGCGGCGCATCGATACGGCCGGGGGCCCACACCATGGCTGCCGACCAGCCGAGCGCGGCGAGGTTGAACAGCAGATTGCACCCATCCGCGATCCACGGCAGCCAGCCGGCGATGAAGTGATAGCGCTGGCCGGGCGAGAGCGGTCCACCCTCGAGAAACAGCGCCCGCGCGTGCGCCTTGATGATCTGCATCGCGCCGTAGGCCCAGCGGAAGCGCTGCTTCTTGAAGTCGATGAAGGTGTCCGGCATGAGGCCGCGGCCGTAGCTCTCGGGCACGTAGCTGGCGTCGTACCCGCCCTCGAAGATACGCAGCCCGAGCTCCGCGTCCTCGGTGATGCACCACTCCGCCCAGCGGCACGCCTCGAGCTGGCGACGTCGCACCATGGTCATGGTGCCGTGCTGGATGATGGCATTGCGCTCGTTGCGCGTGATCATGCCGATCTGGAAGAAGCCCCGATACTCGGCGTAGCACATCGCCTTGAAGGCGTTCTCGCCCGCATCCCGGTAATCCTGTGGCGCCTGCACGATGGCGATGCGCTCGTCGAGGAACGCCGGGGTCAGGTCGCGCAGCCAGCGGGCATCGACCACATAGTCGCTGTCGATCACCGCCACGATGGCCGCATCGGGTGCCGTGCGGTCGAGCGCGTAGTTGAGGGCGCCCGCCTTGAAGCC
>Ga0335069_10006335_pt1 | contig 17212 bp, 13 predicted proteins | sample Lox_Sample_11_FD_206714 | JGI IMG/M metagenome (GOLD analysis project Ga0335069, IMG submission 206714) | Soil microbial communities from Loxahatchee National Wildlife Refuge, Florida, United States - Lox_Sample_1.1 | ecosystem: Environmental > Terrestrial > Soil > Wetlands | place: USA... | reverse complement strand
GTTCACGACGACGAACTGCGACGGCTCGTCCGTGAGGCTGTAGTTCGTCTCGCTGCAGGACCAGCCGGGCGTCTGGCCGCTGGAGTCGGGGATGACGACGGTGGTCGCGGCAGAAGTCTGGACGAGGCCCGGCTTGAGGGTCGAGTCGATCTTGCCCGCCTGGGAGACGAGCGTGTCGATGGCGCCGCTCGAGTCGGTCGGGTTGCCCGCGTCGCCCGGGTTCGCGTGGGGCGTACCCACCGGCCCGGGATTCGGACCGCTCGGGTCCACGTGGACCGGCGTCTCGGGATCGGTCCCCGACGACCCGGCGCTCGCACTGCAGCCAGCCAGCACTCCCAACGCACTCACCGACAACGCACGCAGCATCCACGTCCTCATGACCGTTCCTCCGAAAGGCACCGCGTGATTGCGGTGTGCTCCGGTCCTTCAGCAAGGTGGAGGCCAGCGCGTTCGACGGAATTCGCGAATGATTTCGGCGCGCCAGGGTGTATCGCGGGGTCGCTGATACAGGTGGCGATACAGGTGCCGCGATACACCCGGACGTGGGGGCTGCGCGCTCACTTGCGGTACGAGGCGGGATCCACGCCGAACCGGCGCATCCAGCGATGAATCTGCATGCGCGTGCGGCCCATGTCCCGGGCGACCTGGCTCACGTTCCCGCCGTGCCGCTCCAGGGACTGGAGCAGCGCTTGCCGCAGCCCCTCGTCTCCTTCGGGAGCGGAGGACGGTGCGGACGCCCGCGGCGGAGGCTCGAACTCTGCGTTGCGGATGGCCTCCGGGGCACGGGAGAAGCGCATCCGACCGTCGGTCGCGAAGACGGCGATGATGGCGAGAGCCTGGGCGAGCTCACGGACGTTGAGAGGCCAGTCGTACGCCATCAGGGCGCGCGAGAGCTCGACGTCGAACCGTACCTTCTCGGTGTTCACGTTCGCGATGCGCGGCACGATCTCGGCGACGATCATCCCCAGGTCGGGCTTTCGTTCGCGCAGCGGGGGAAGCTCGTGCACGTACCCGGCGAGCCGCGCGTAGAGGTCGGCGCGAAACGCGTCGCTGCCCGCGAGAGTCGCGATGGGCCGGTGGGTCGCGGAGACCACGCGCAGATCGACCGGCACCGGCCGGGTGGATCCCACGGGCGTGACTTCGTGCTCCTGGAGCACGCGAAGCAGCGCCGCCTGGGACGACGCGGGCAGATCGCCGATCTCGTCGAGCAAGAGCGTGCCCTTGTCCGAGGAGAGCACCAACCCGGGCTCGTCGCGGAGCGCGCCCGAGAAGGAGCCCTTGAGGTGGCCGAAGAGCTGACTCTCGACGAGGTTCGCGGGGAGGGCTCCGCAGTTGACCGGCACGAATGCGCCCTTTCGACCCGAGATCGCGTGGATCCCCCGCGCGAGCACTTCCTTGCCGGTGCCCGTTTCGCCCAGCAGGACGACGAACACCGTGGACAGCGCCACTCGCGAGAGCGCCTTGAGCCCGTAGTCGACCTCGGGCACGAGCGAGGCGAAGCCCGTCGTGCGACCGGAGAGTCGCGCGCTCTCCACGTCGGGGGGCAGCTTCACGGGGGTCGTGCACTCGAACCACACCGTGAAGACCGTGCTGCCCATGTCGACCAGGGCGCCGTCGTGCAGCGGCGCGCGCTTCGTCCGAGCCCCGTCGACGAACGTGCCGTTGGTCGACGACGCGTCCTCGACCGCCCAGCCGTCGGCGCCGCGAACGAAGCGCGCGTGCGTGGTGCTCATCTGCGCGTCGGGCACCTTGAGCGTGAGGCGCCTTCCCTCGCGCGCGTGCTCGCGGCGGGTTCCGCGTCCGACGGTCACCTCGTCGAGCTCGTCGAGCTCGTAGCGCGCCCCTCCCGCCAGGGGCCGGGTGCCCTCGAGCACGAGAAAGAGCTGGTTCGATGGACTGCCCGGCGCCGTCGAGTGCTCGTCCGGCGCGTTCTTTTCGACGGTCCGGGCGAGGTCCTCGACCACGCGCACCGATTACCGCACTCGGTGCGGGTAGACGAGGCGAAAGAACGTGGAGGCGGCGCCGACTGGCCCGCTCCAGTGATCCCTGGCTGGCCACCGCTATCAGCCGTCCGACGACGGGAACGAACGCCCAGCGCTCAACCGCCCTCGTAGCGCGAGCGTCCGCACGACGCGGCGCATGTCGCGTTGGAAGGCGATGAGCGAGCGAGCAGGCCGTCGCCAGGTGGGCCGAGGCGGCGTCGCTCGGGGCACCCTGATCGCAGCTAGCCCAGGTACGCGCGGATTCCCCAACCGAGCTGCTTTCGGCGCATGAACCCCGGGATCTCGGCGAAGGTGCGGCGGGCGTCGTGTAGAGCCTCGCGCGCTCCCTGCTTGTCTCCGCGAGCCCGCCGCAAGCGCGACAGTCGCACGCGTGGCTCGACGAACGACGAGTTGCAGCTGGCGCTCATGGCCAGCGCCTCCTCGGCCTGGGGCAGGCGATCGAGGCGCTCGAGAGCCAACGCCGCCGCGAGGTAAGCGTCGCCGTAGCGCGAGAACGCCGTGGTCGTGCGCTTGGCAGAGACGGAGGAAAACGGTTCACCCCTCTCTGGATCGATGCCCACGGCTTCGCCGAACGCCGTGAGCGCCGCCTCGTCTTGCCGCAGGCGCAGGAGAGCGAGACCGCGCAGGTATGCGATCTCCGGATTGCGCGGATCCCGCGCGCGCGCCTCGTCGAGGTACCGCAACGCCGCGCGCGGGCGGTACAGGTCCAGCCATGCGCGCGCGAGGTCACGGCGTGCCGGGATGTTCGCCGGGTTCAGGTGCACCTGCGTTCGCAGCGACCCGATGCGAGAGAGCGTGCGCGCGAGCACGACCGGGTCCGGCAGCCAGCGGCGCACCGCGAGGAACACCAGCACCACAGCGCACACCCATGGGTTGTGCACCGCGTACGCCAGGAAGAACGTCAGCGCGTAGTAGGTCCAGTAGTAGCCCACGGCTCAGTGCGTCCCGGTCTTCCTACGCTGGTTCGTCGCTGAGTCTCCCCGGTGGATCCGAAAATGCAGAGCCCCCGCTCGCACGTGCGGAGATCGGCGCGCGTCCTTCACGACTGGCAAGCGCCAGGTCCCGACGCGCTCTTCAGATGCCCCTCAGTCGAACGTGCGCTTCGGAAGAAAGGGCTTCAGGAACCTTCCCCCGATGCCAGCCGAGCGGCCCCACACGTAAAACCGCAGCGCCGCCTCCGACGTCCAACCCGGTCTGATCCAGTTGGCCTGTTGGTACGTGATGGTCTCGGGACCCCAGCGTGACTTCGAGGTGTCGACGCCCATCGAAAGGTGAACCCTCGGGATGCCTCGCTCGATCGCGTGCTTCAGCGTCTCGGCGACGGTGGTCGTCATCACGCTGTACTTGCCCAAGCCCGGGTCGAAGCCCGAGTAGTAGAGATACAGGCACCCGGGCAGCTCGAAGCCCACACGCGCGGCGACCGGTCGATCGTCGATCATGAGCGTGAACACCCGCGCGATACCGCGCTCGGCGAGGCGCGCGCAGACGAGCTCGAGGAACCGTCGAGCCTGGGGGGCGGCGAACCGGTCCAGATGCGCGATGGTGCCTTCCTGCCGCGCTCGCGCGGCGTGAAGCACGAAGAAGGTACGGAGAGCGCGCCCGACCTCGGCAGGCGACTCGGCGACCACGAGCCGGGGCGTCAACCCATCGCGCTTGAGCGAGTTGTAGCAGTGCCGCAACGACTCCTTGATGTTGCGCTTGAGCCCGCCCCTGAAGTCGTCCCAACTGCGCGGCAACTTGAGCAGATGCGCCGTTTCCTCGTCTGCCCAGCGCAGCGGCAGCGCGCGCTCGAGCTCGAGGGCGAACTCGGATCCGCGACGGAGCCCTTCCCAAGCAATCCAGTTCCACTCTTCCCCCTCCCGCAGGTCCGTCGCCAGCGCGCGCGCGACGTCCCCTTCGCACCCGCTGGCGACAGCCGGGGCCCGCTGCTCGGTGATGTACCGGTCCGCCCCGAGGAAGCCGAGGGTCTTCAATCGAAGCGGTCCGACTCGGGGGCGGTCGGTGAGCATGAGTGGAACGACGCCCACCAGCTCGCCGGACTCGCGCCGCACGATCTTCAGGCGCAGCGAATCGCGGAGCAGGAGCCGGTTCTGGCGAAACACGTCCCACCACGTCGTGTGCCAGTCCGGCAGGAGGAACGGGAGGGTGTTGCCCGTCCGCTCGAGGAGCGCGGCCCACTCGCCTTCGATTCCTCGCATCCCCTCCGGGTGCTCGATGGTGGATACGCGGAACGCCATGGGGCCGGGAGCTCGATGGCAAAGCTCGAGACAGAGCTCCAAGCTCATCTTAACCCCACTGTGGTCGCGTCCGGCAAATGATCGCCATCGGCGGATCAGCGCGGCCTGGTCCCCAGGAGTGCAGCGTCGAGGAAGCCCGTGAGCACGCGCTCGTATTCTTCCGGCGCAACGCGCGCGTAGCCGCCGTGCTCGGCGCGTTGCACGACGTAGAGCTGTTTGGGCTGACCGGCGGCGTCGAACAGACGCTGGACCTGAGGGAGCGGCGCGTCCGGGTCGTTCGACCCGACGACCATCAGGAGCGGCCGCGGCGCGATGGCCCCGATGTGATCGACGGGTCGGATCCGCTCGACGGGAACGCCGTAGTAGCGAGCGGTTGCCTGCGCCGGCCAGAGCGAGACGAGGCCTCGCCGCCCCATCAACGCGCGAAACTCGCTCTCGAAGTCGGGGTAGGTCGCCTCGACGACCATCGCGCGCACGCGCGGATCGGCCGCCACCTCCTGCGTCATCGCGTACCCGCCCATCGAGAACGCCAGCGCCGCGATCCGGCCGCCGGTCACGTCGCTCCGGGCGGAGGCAAAGTCGACCGCCGCGGCGACGTCGCCTTGCTCGCGATCACCCCAGGTCGACAGATCGCCCTCGCTCTCTCCGTGGGCCCGGAAGTCGAACATCAGCAATCCGTAGCCGTGCCGCGCGAGCAAGCGGGCTTCGTCGAAGAGCTGCATTCTGTTGGTCCCGACGCCGTGACCCATGACGACGCTCGCCCCGTTGCGCGAGGGCACGTAGAAGGCGTCGAGCCGAAGGCCGTCCCGCGTGCGGAACGAGACCTCCTCGAGGCCCACCAGCGCTTCCCGCGCGCGTGCCTTGTCGTCGTCCGTCACCCGCTTGCGCGCGGGGTGGAAGAGAGAGGCTGCCCCGCGCGCGTAGTGTCCTTCCACGATCGCCACGGCGACGAACAGCGCGCAAATCGCGAAAACCGAGCGCCGGAGGCGGGGCGTCACGGAGGAAACTACCCTCGTGAACGCACGCCGCCGCGTTCGGGCGCGGGCGCGAACGGGAGCGACGCGAGGAGCGCGGCGCCGGAGAGGCACGTGACGCCGCTGCCCGCCGTGGCCAGCCGTGGCAGGACCGACGCGGCCAGCTTCGCGGCGTCCTCACGCGGCGGCCGTGCCTGCTGCGCGCGCTTCGCGCCCTCGTTGCCGCTCGCGCGCTTCGCCGGATTGAACTGCTCCTTCGATGTCGCGGCTGCCCAGTGCCGCCGCTTGAAGTCACCGGCCTGCGCCTTCAAGTACGGCACGCTGGGGACGCGGAAGACCTGCACCGCTGCGGTCTCGGTGCCGACCCCCTTCCAAGGTCGCTTGTAATACGAGTACCCGTGGAGCAGGTTGAACGCGCGCTGACCACGGTCGATGGCGGCGCCTATCGCGACGAGGTGGAGCAAGTAACCCGGCGCCAGGTCCGCGTAGGCCGCGTCGTACGTCGACTCGAGCACGTACCAGGTCTTCTCGAACTCGATCGCGGCGAGACCGGCGACGGGAACGCCGTCGAGCATGACGATCTCGAACACGATGGTCAGCGGCCCGGCGCAGAGCTCACGAAAGAATGCGAGCCGCTCCGGGTGGCGGCTGATTCCGGCGCTCGCTTTCTCCTTCCAGCTCCGGCGCTCGACGTCGAGGTAGAGGTCGAGGAGGGCGCTGCGCGCGCCGGGCTCCGCGGAGACGATCACCTCGACCCGACCCGCGCCGAGCAGTCGCCGGCAGTGGGCCGTGACCTTCCGGCGGAAGTCCCCGTCGAAGGAGGCGTAGTAATCGCGGAGCGCAGGGAACGGCAGCGGGATCGTCGTGTTGGGGTCGGTCTCGTGCCGTCGCGCCCAGAAGCCGCGGCCCGGGGCACCGACGAGCCCTTGAAAGGCCGACTCCGAGTCCTGCGAGGTCAGCTCGAGCAGCGACCATCCCGGCTCGCGCTGGAGGTGCCGAAAGAAGGCCGCCGCGCAGGCTGCCTCGTCCTCGGCGCGCGCCACCACGGTGGGCCGATCGCGGTAACCGAGCGCGAGGCATTCGATCTTGCCGTAGGGCAGCCCGAGCGCGCGCTGGATCGTCTTGCGCAGCGGTAGGAAGCCCACCAGACGCTCACCCTCGAGCGCGAGGAGGATGAGCACCTCGTCCCCGGGCGCCCGGAACTCGTCGTGCGCCAGATAGGCCGAGAGGAACTCGCGCGTCGCAAACGGGGTGGGTCGGCGCGATGCGAGGTTGACCTCGTTCAATTCATCCCCGAGGGAGACCAGGTCCTTCGGGGAGCACATGACCTCGACCCTGAGGTGCGCGCTCGGTTGCGAACGGACCGACCGAAGGCGCCGAACGACGCGGCGCGAGATCGATCCGGCGCGAAGCGACAGCCGGTAAGCGTCGCGGGAGAGCCCGTCGCGCGGGACGATCCGTGCCAGCCATTGCAGGCGCCGCGCCTCGAGACCCCGGTACCGTCCCACCGCGTGCTCGAGATGGTCGAGCGCGGGCCGCCTCTGTCCCGCGAGCATCATGGCTTCGGCCACCTTGAGGTGCCGATAGGCGCGGATGCCCGCGAGCTCGGGGTCGTCGGGCGCCTCGTTCCAATACAGCTCGTCGAACATTCGCAGCATGTCCTGGTGGAACTGGACGGCGGTCTTGCCCGTGACGAGGTGTCCTTCGGCGGGCAGCTTCTTGTCCGCCGTGTACTCGTGCTTGATGGTCCCGGGCACGTTGATCATGTTCGTCGTGTAGGCGCGGCAGAGACGCGCGAGCCATTCGTAGTCGGAGGCGACGCGGAACCTCGGGTCGGGCGGGCCGACGTGGTCGAGGGCCGTCCGCGTCAGCACGGTGGACTGCATGGACATGAGGAACTCCCAGCGCCAACCGCGGAAGATGTTGCCTCGATAGTGGAACGCGCCGGAAAACGGGGTCTTCTCGAGCACGGGGCCGGCCCACGCTCCCACCGGGGTGCGCCCCTCGTAGAACCACAGGTACGGGTCACCGTGGGGTGGCCGGCTGTCGAACGCGGTGGACCCGATTCGGCGCGCGACGGCCGGCGCGAACTCACCCACCTCGGGTCGGTAGTGCTTCACGGGGTCGCCCTTGCCGAAGTCCTCCCAGAACTCGCTCGTGAGGAGCTGCTGGTCCGGGCATGCCGCGAAGAACGCCACCGCGAGCGCCAGGTGGTGCGGCAGCCACTCGTCATCGGAATCGAGGAACGCGACCAGGTCGCCGCGCACGGCGGCGAGCCCGGTGTTCCTGGCGGCAGTCACACCTTGGTTGTCCTGACGAAGGATCCGGATGCGCGCGTCCATCCCCTGAATGCGCGCGGCGGTGTCGTCCGTGGAGCCATCGTCCACCACGATGAGGTCCCAATCCTCGTGCGTCTGGGCCAGGACGCTCGCAATCGCACGCCCGATCGTGTCGGCGCGATTGAACGTCGGCATGACGATGGAGACGAGCGGCATCTCTAGGACGAACCTGAACGGAAGAACGTAGCGCGCCTGGTAGCCGTCGTCTTGCTCGGAGAGCTCCCCCAGGAGTCGAGCGGCGACGAAAATGTGCCGAGGGTCGGCTGGCGGCTGATCCGCTCAGTGCCGGTACCGCTCAGTCGCCGTTGCAATTCTGCCCCATCGACTGACCCTGTAGCTGTGCGACCTGCATCCCGCCGCAATGCACCGTGAGCGAGAAGTCGGTCCCACCGAGCCAGTTCTTCAGGTTCGTCGCGTCGCTCACCTCGCCGCCGCTGCCGTCCCGCACGAAGATGGCTATGGATTGGGTGTTCGACATCGCTAGGTCCAACGTGCAGGGGTCTGCGTCGGGCGCATTGGAAGTCGCTTCGGCGAACCCGTTCTCAGGCCCGCGACTGACGCCTTCGACCATCAAGCCTGCCGGCGGCGTACAGTCGCCCGTGCACCTCCCATCGTTGGCGAGCACACCCGCCGCCGGACATTCGAATGATGCCGCGCGGGTCGGCCCGTGAAAGGTCACGGTGCAGTCGTCCGACAGGGCGCTTGCGGGGAGCGGGACGGAGCTACTGTACGTGAGAACGCAGGTCGGAGCGCAGGCTGGGCCTGGCGCCGACAGGAGCACGAGGGCCCCGCCGGCGAGCAGTGGTGAGGCGCGCGCCGCCCATCGTCCCCGCCACCCTTCGAGCACGCTCCAGCTTTGTCTCAGCGACGGCGTCGAGCAAGGACGACTTTGCTGTACCGCGCGGCGCCGCGCCTCGCAGCTCGTTCCCGCGTACGGCTCGCGAGGCGTCAGGGCCGTACGGGAGACCCATCGCCGACGCCGCGGTGGACGAGAAGCTTGGCGTCACGAAGCGTGTAGAGTCCTCGACGTGGAAGCTGCGCGAGTCGCCCGCATGGTCGCGGCGCTCGCGTGTCACGGTCACGAACATCGGAGGGACATCTTTTCGCGCGGAGGGGTGCGGCCACAGCGTGGTCTACGATTGCGCAGGCAGCGCCGAAGCGCTTGTTGAGAATCAACACGCTGCTCCTTGGGACCGTAGACCTGTTCCCGTGCTGTGAGCCTCCAAGGTCCCGCAGGGCATTCAGCATCGCGACGAATGTTGAATCGCAACCGTGACACTGACGTCCACGGACTGAGCCGGCAGCTCGTTGCACCTGAGCGTGCCGATGACGCTGTCGTACCTGGGCACCAGGTCTGGGCAGCATTCCTTCGAGGTTGGTGTGGGCGCAGCGATCATCGCGTCCAGTTGCAACGCGCCGAACCCGTGCGTGTTCTGGCCCGAGCCAGTGCAGCTCGTCGTGAAGTGAGCCCTGATCGATTCTCCTTGACGCGATCCTGGCGCGGGGTCGCCCTCGTCGCGCGAGCGTCCGCACGACACGGCGCCGCTGCGCCGACGTTGGGGTCCCTTCGCTCTTTCGCGAGCGCATGACGGCGCGAGGCGTTTCTCTTGCGATGGCGCGTCCACGTGGCGTCCAGGAGCGTGAAAATTCCGGGTGTAGAACGCTCGCATGAAGCTCGCCGATCTCTCCGACGCGCAGCTCCTCGAGAGTCTGAAGTCGCTTTGTGATCAGGGTCGCGCGGTGCTCGCGCGGCTGCTCGCGCATCTCGTCGAGGTGGAAGAGCGACGCCTCCATCTCGAAGCGGCCTGTCCCTCGATGTTCCAGTTCTGCGTGCGCAGGCTCGGCATGTCCGAGGACGAGGCGTGCCGGCGCATCCACGCCGCCCGGCTTGCACGCCGCTTCCCGGATCTGCTCGTGCGGATCGAGCGCAGCGATCTCACTCTCTCCACGATTGCGCTGCTGCACGGCGCGCTCACCGAGGCGACGTACCTGGAGCTCGTCGAAGCGGCCGCCGGCAAGACGAAGGCCGAGGTACAGGCGCTCCTCGCCAAGCGGTCGCCCATGCTCGACGTGCCCACCGCGATCACGGCCATCCCGACGCAAGCGCTCATCCCCACGCTCGGCGTCGAGGCCGTGCCAGCTCCCACGCCGACAGCTGGACGGCAGCTCGCGCCGCTCTCGGAGACACGCCACAAGGTGCAGTTCACGGCGAGCGACGAGCTGCGGAAGAAACTCGAGCGCGCGCAGGACCTCATGCGCCACGCGAACGCCGAAGGCGACCTCGCCGTCGTCGTCGAGCGTGCAGTGGATCTCCTCCTCGAGCGGCTAGAGAAACAGCGGCTCGGGAAAACCTCGCGCCCGAGACGGCCACGAGAGCAGAGCGATACCGCGCGCGTCTCGCGGGCGGCGCGCCGCGCGGTCTTCGAGCGAGACGGCGAGCGTTGCACCTTCGCCGATGCCGACGGCCATCGCTGTCCAGCGACGACCTGGCTCGAGCTCGATCACGTCATCCCACGTGCACGCGGCGGCACGAGCGAATCCCGAAACCTGCGGGTCCGCTGCCGCGCCCACAACGCCCTCCATGCCGAGCAGACATTCGGCAAGGAGCACGTCGCGCGCAAGATCCGTGAAAGTGGGGATCCGCGCCAGCGCGGATACGCCTCGGAGAGCCGCGACCTTGCGGCGAACGGCCTGGTGAACATGGGCTTCCGTCGTGCCGAAGTGCAGCGCGCGCTCGACACAGTCAGCGGGCGTCATGGAGCCGATGACCTGAGCACAATCCCCGTCCAGACCATCCTTCGTGAGGCGCTGGCGGTATTGACGTAGGGGCCCCGCACTTTGCTGATGTCCCGTTGGACGGCGATGAGCGTGCGCGTACGCTCGTTGGCTGGACTCCAACATGCACCGATCCATACGGTTTGCTTTCCTCGTCGTCCCCTTCGGCATCGTCAGCTGTGCGGCCGCGCGCTCCGACTACATGCAGCCGCTCACGCCAGCCCCAGCCCCAACGGCTGCGCCCGACGCTTCACTGGTGACCTTCGTCCGGCACGACGGGGCGAAGGGCATCCTCTACACCATCATGGACGACCAGAAGCAGTTCGTCGGCCAGATCGCCGTCAACTCGCGTTTCAACGCTACGTATCCTCCCGGAGAGCATGTCTTCGTGGCGTGGAACGATGCCGAGCAAACCACGGGCGCTGCGGCATTCGGACTGATCGGAGCTGCCGTCAGCGCAGCTTCTGGTGAGCTGCCGCACGTCGAGCCTCTGCGAGCGACCCTTGCTCCTGGGAAGGCCTACCTGGTCGAAGTGGGATCGAACGGCACCTGGCACCTCCTTCCCGGATCCGCGGCCGCGCTCGCCGACACGACCGCCTACGCTCCGGACGCAAAGCGCGGGCAGGCGTTCTTCGCCCAGTCACCGGACCGTATCGAGGGCATCCGGACGAAGGCCCTGGACCAGCTCCACGGTTACGGTCAAGCCGACCTTGCAGCCCATACTTTGCGGGCCGAGGACGGACGCTGACGCCATCGGCACTCGAGCGTCGGCACGCGGCTTGGAGCCCGTCCGGCTCATGTGGATTCGCGCGTCCGCCTGCGCCCTCATCGGTTCGCTCTTCTTTGCCTGCGGAGGCCGCATCGACCTCCGTGGCTCTCCGGGCAGCACGAGCGACGCGGGCGCCATTCCCGAGGGCGGTTCGAGCGTCGAGGCGTCCGGCGGGCCCGGCGCGGCCGCGTGCCCCATCGACGGTGGCCATGCGGTTGTCGCAGGTGCGTGCACCCCGGTACCGACCCAAGCGCCGTGGCCAGGTCAACCGCTGTGCGATTCCGCCAGCTACGAGGTGGTCTGCTCGGGTTCGGAACCTCCGTCGATGCCGGCCAACATTCCCACGCCCGTCGGATGCAGCGCGATACCGATACCAACTCCATCGAACGAGTCGTTCTATTGCTGCCCGTGCGAGGGCGCTGAAGTGCCCTCCGGGGGCCTCGGCGGCGCTTGCGTCACGATCGATCTGTCGGCGTACGACCGCTCGTGCGTGACCGACTCGGACTGCACTGCCGTCGCCGAGGGCAGCCACTGCAACTTCGGTTGCGAGGGCGCCTGCCCGAACGCGGCCATCAACGTGCGGGGCCGAGCGCGTTACGAGCAAGCTCTCCCGCGGCCGTACCCGCTGGGGCCCACTCCATTCTGCGAGTGTGGCGCCATACACGCCCCCGACGCGCGTTGCATCGATGGGCAGTGCGCGTATTGCGGCGGCGCCGGAAGCTGCGTTTCGCCGTAGCCACCGTTCGGGCAGTGAGAGCCGCAGCTCGCGCGCGTCCGCGTCGACGGTTGACGCCCGGACCGCAGATTCTGGCGCTACGTTGGGGGCATGACGTCCGTGCGAGGATCCGCGCCAGCGCAGATACGCCGGCACATTGGTTCTTCGTGCATCGCCGGAGGGCTGCGCTATCAGGCGTGACCTTGAGTCCGTCTTCCTACCCCACCGAGATCGAGACCCTCACCGCGCTCGACGACGACGAGCTTGTCGATACCCACGGCATCGTCGTCGACTGGAGGGCCTCTGAGGACGAGGTGGTGGCTGACTTCGGCCGGCATCTGGCTTCCGGCGACTCGCTTCTTGCTCGCCTCGATGGCAGCCAGTTGTACGTCACGTACAACGGAACCGAGCACCGGACGGCGACGGCGATCGAAGCAACGGCGGCGGCAGTGAGATGACGGGAGAACGTGACGGCGCGGTGCGCGTTGGCCATTGGATCTCCCTCCCCGAACGTATCCCGAGTGGTGGCGGGCACGATAGGCTCGCAGTCATGGACAAGTGCCCCAACTGCGGCGCCCCGCTGCCCGAGGTCGAGCGCGGCACGGTGGTGCGGTGCCCGTTCTGCGGCACGGAGACTCGCGAGGGAGGGGATGCGCCTGCGCCTTCGCCATCGCCACCGCGCGAGCCGACGTCGCTGGACCCGGAGCTGCAGGATCTGCTGGGGGAGCCGGTGCGGCAGCTGCCGCCGGTGTCTCCGGTGGCTCCGCCCACGGGTCTGATCACCGCGCTCGTCGGCGGCGTCGTCATCCTCGGGGGCGCCGTCGTGCTCCTGCTGTCGCTGCGCGGCTCGGGGTCGCACCCGGCCGGCTCGACGAGCCCCTCCGCCGCGTCGGCGCGCGAGGACTCGCCCCCCTCCGTCTTCACGCCGGCCACGCTCGCGTCGGCGAAGCTGAATCAATGGAAGTCGCTGCCGTCGACGCCTCTCGATGCGCCGGGCATGACCGGAGACTTCGCGAACTTCGACGTCGTGGGCAACGTCGGTTGGGCCTCGAGCATCGCCACGACCTGGAGCTCCGACGCGAAGCTGTGGCGTCTCTACGTCGATGGCATCTCCCCCGACGGCACCATCGACTTGTCGCGCTACCACCACGCCGACGTGATCCTCGAGTTCAACTCCGTCAGCAAAGGGGATGTCGACCTGACGATCGACTTCCACATCCCGCGGGGCACCGCGGGGAACTCGAGCGACCACGTCGACGTGTCGGTGTCGTCTCACATGGACAGTACGGCGCGCGACCCGCTCCCTGCGCCGACGTGCCCCATCTCACGCGTCTTCCAGGTCCTGCGCTCGAAGAGCGAGGTCGCGAACATCAACAAGAACTACGCGGTCGCGCTGACGCTCTCACTCCATGGCACCAAGGCCTACTGGAACCTCACGTACGCCGCGGGCCAGACCCACCCCAAAACCATCGAGGACTGGGTCGACGCCGCGACCTGCGCGATCGCGCACCCCCAGTGAGATCCGTTCAACCGTTCCACACGCGGGCGATGACACGACCGTCGGAGGGTCGAGCGAGGGTCCAACGCGAGCTGGAGACTGCGGCGACGATGGAACCGCAAGAGAATACGGAGGAGGAGGAGTCGCGGAGATCGACGCTCCATCGGCGTTCGCCCAGCGCATCGACGGCCCACATCTCCCCGCCCCCCGGGGTGGCTTTCGCCGGGGAAACGACGACGAGGCGATCTCCCGCGGTCTTCCACGTCACGTCGCTCTCGCGTCCGAGGTCCTGGAGCGCGAATCGCACGGAGAGCGTCGCCGGGTCGAATGCGATGAGCGACACGGTCTCTCCTTTCGCGCAGACGAGGAGATGCCCCTGCCAAGCGAACATCGAGCGCGCTCTCACCCCCCTCGGCAAGCTCACTCCTTTCTTCAGGTGGGTCGCGACGATCCGCGCCCCCTCCCCCGTCGCGGCGAACACGTTCTCCCCGATCTTCACGGACGTGACGTGGCGGTCGAGGCCGTCCATGGACTCGAAGCGGAGCTCGCGGTTCTCGATGAGGTCGAAGACGACGACCCCTTCTTTCCCCCAGAAGCCACGCCCCGCGATCTGCATGATCGCGAACCGACCGTCGAAGTCACAGCGCCGCACCTGTCCAGACTCGAGGGTCTTGCCCGCGCTCTTCCACCGCGGATCGTCGTAGGACTCGCCGTCCATCCGGATGATTCGCCGTGGCTCGGCGAGGATCGTACGCCGCGAGGCGAGGGCGCGCGGATCGTAGAGCTCGTCGGGCCCTTCGAGAAACACGAGCCCCGCCTCCGGGAGCTCGAGGGCTTTTCCGTGAGACACCCCCGTCTGATCCCAGAGCGCCCGCCCGGTTTCACGGTCGAACGCGAGCACCGTACGGTCGGCACACAGAATCACGACGCCAGCTCCAGGGACGGACGGCGTCGGATCGCCTAGGACGATTCCGGCCGACGCGTAGCCGCCCCTGTTCGTCTCGACCGCGTCAGGCAGCGACGCCGACCACTTCGTTCGCCCGGACGCCACGTCGAGCACCACGAGGCGATTCGGCGTGGCCAGATAGAGGTTCGAACCGCGCGCGGCGAAGGGCCTGCCGTCGCACGCGTCCAGCGCCTGCTCCCCACGAAGCGCCTCCCAGAGGCGCTCCCCGGTGACGAGACTCGTCGCGCACAGCCGGATGCTGGCCAGGCGGCGGGAGTCGTCGTCGTCTTCCAGCGTGTCGTCGCTCTCGATCCCGATGATCGCAGGACCCTGGGCGCCGAGGTCGACGAGCAGGCTCTCGCTCAGTCGTGCGGAGAGGACGAGTCGCTTTTCAGTGGAGCCCTCGACTTGGCAATACGCGCTGCCGTACATGGATGTCCGCCCAGGGTACGTGACGTGACGTCACATGTGCGAGCGGCAGCCCGGTCCTCCTCAGCCTCCGGTCCATACGCACACGCCCAGCTGACAACTGTAGCCGTACTTGGTGCACGCGTTCCCGCAGCTTCCGCAGTTGAAGTGGTCGGTCTTGAGATTGCTGCAGGCGCCGCTGCACAGCGTCTGGTTGCTGGGGCACGTGCACGACCCGCCGTGGCACGAGGTTCCGCCCGAGCACACCGTGCCGCAGTCGCCGCAGTTCCAGTTGTTCTTCTCGGTGTTGATGCAGATGCCCTGGCAGTAGCTCTGGCCCGATGGGCAACGTGACCGGCACTTGCCGGCGCTGCAGGAATCTTGGGCCGAGCAAGTGGTGCCGCAGGCGCCGCAGTTTTGGTCGTCGCTCGTCACGTCGATGCACGTGCTCCCACACAGCGTGAACCCGGAGCCGCAGGAGCACGTGCCGGAGACGCAGTGGGACGTGCCGGGGCACGCCTGCTTGCAGGCGCCGCAGTTCGAGTCGTCGCTCTGGACGGATATGCACGAACCGCTGCAGTACATCTGGTCCTGTGCGCATGGCGAGACGCACCGGCCAGCCGAGCAGCCATATCCCATGTCGCACACCAGGCCGCACGCTCCGCAGTTCCGCGGGTCTCCTTTGAGGTCGATGCACGAGCCGTCGCAGTTCGTCGACCCCTGATGGCAAACGCACGTGCCCTGGACGCAGGTCGCCGTTTGGTCGCAGGCGCTGCTGCACGAGCCGCAGTTGTTGTTGTCGGTCTGGATGTCGACGCACTCTCCGGCGCAAAACGTGAGACCCGACGAGCAGGAGTCCTGGCACACGCCGCCGACGCAGCCCGCGCCATCAGGGCACACGTGGCCGCAGTAACCGCAGTTGGAGGGGTCGCTCTTCACGTCGCCGCAGCCCGAGTCCGAGTCGGAGCTAGTGTCGCTCTTCGACGACGAGGGAGATCCGCTCGACGAGACAGAACCGCATGCGGCGCCGGCAACCAGGATCGCGAGGCCGAACGCGGTCGTCGCACCGAGCGCGAAGCGGGCGAGGCTTTGAGACTTCGGCATCACGAGCGTGCTCAGCGAGCAAGGGCGGTGCCCCTCGTCAGCGAGCGCGCTCGCGCCCGACGTGTGGGCGGTTCGCGCGCCGGTCGCCGAGGCCGAGAGTCACGGCGTGACTGCAGCGCGCCACTGCGGGACGGCGAGCAGTGTCGCGCATTTGCCGAACGGCTGTGTCGCGACACGCCCGCTGCAGAGGCGCGAATCGGGGGAATCGAAGGACCGCGCAACTCGAAAAAATGACCATGGAGGGCGCGATTCACTTCGGCACGGTCGCGTGCTTACAAGATAGGCAGTAATCCCACCGAGGGCTCGTTCTACATCTGCAGAGGGGCGTCGCTGAGCGGCTGCACCACGTTGCAGCAGGACGCAGCGACCATCGTGATCAAGTGCCCATCGCGGCACCGGGTAACGTGATGGGTGACACCGGAGCGGGCGGGTCGTGCCACGGTCAAAACCGTGTCGGACAAGACCGTGAGCTGCACAGAGGCCGGGATTCAGTTCACCGTCACCAGCGGCTGTGGCGCGTGAACCCCGCATCGCCTCACTTCGCCGCCATCATGATCGCTCCTATGCCGGCCGAGCTGCCCATGTCGGCCCAGTAGACGCAGTTGTCGTCCACCGTGAGCCCATACGGGTCCCATTGCGACGAGGCGATGACGAGAGGCGTTCCGCCCGTGACCGGAACACGCAGGACCGACCCGGTCGGGCCGTTGCCCTTCAGGATGGTCGCGTACGCGTTGCCCGAGTCGACCTTCAGAGCGATGGTCCCGCTGAAGCCCTGCGCCACGACCGACGTGGCGCCGCCAGCGAGCGGGACGCTGGTCAGCGCGTCGCCGGCGACGAAGTAGACGTTGTTCGAATCGGCCGCCAAGGCCGTCACGTCGTCAGGGACGGTGGCCAGGTTCGTCACCGAGCCGCCCGACAGCGGAACGCTCGAGATAGTTGCGCTCAGTGACGATGTCGCGACGAAGTAGAAGTTGTTCGCGTCGACCGCCACGCCGTAGACAGCGCTGCTCGCAGCGCCGGGCGCCACGCCCAACGTCGTCACCGCGCCTCCCGCTTTGGGCATCGACTCGACGCTTCCAGTCGATGTCACCCAGAGCAGCGAGGTCGCACTCAGAGCGACGCCCCACACGTCGACGGAGAACAGCGTCGTCTCTCCGCTCCCACCCGGGCTGATCCGGCGGATGGCGGCAGGGTCGAGGGTGTCATTCCAGTACAGGTAGGTCTCGTCGGTCATCAGGGACCAGGGCTGCCGATCGGGGTCGGAGATCTTCAGCGGGGTGCCTCCTACGGCGCCCTTGCCGATCTGATAGATGGCATCCGCCTCGGTCGTGTCGTCGAGCCCCGAGAAGTACAGGTTCGTCGCATCGGCCGCGATTTGTTGCGGCATGTAGACGTTCGAGACGAGCACCACCGGCTGCGACGAGCAGGCTACGGGTGCTCCAGC
>Ga0335069_10006334_pt1 | contig 17214 bp, 18 predicted proteins | sample Lox_Sample_11_FD_206714 | JGI IMG/M metagenome (GOLD analysis project Ga0335069, IMG submission 206714) | Soil microbial communities from Loxahatchee National Wildlife Refuge, Florida, United States - Lox_Sample_1.1 | ecosystem: Environmental > Terrestrial > Soil > Wetlands | place: USA... | reverse complement strand
TGCTCGACATCGGCGGCAACCTGGTGGGCTTCCTCTCGCTCAGCGACATCGTCCGCAATGCGCGCGCGCCCATCGAGGAGGACGATGCGCTGGGCTTCGGCAAGGTCGCGGCAACGCTCGAGTCGGTGTGCCGACGGGACGACGCTCTGCTGATGCGCGCCGCCAGCGCGTAGGAGCCACCAAGAGCGCGACGCGCGATGGGGCCGAGGCTGGACGCAAGAAGTGTCCAACCGGCGCACGTCTTGCGCCAGGAGCAGGACGCAGCCCGGTGCCATGTGGCATCGAACGTGCGTCGTCCCGGCTCATGAACGAGAGCGAATGGAAAGGCGTGACGACCTGCATCGCGTGTGGAGCGGAGGTGTCCCCCGAGGTCGATCGTGCCTTCGCATGCTCTTCGGACAACTACCTCTGCTTCGAGTGCGCAGAGGCGCGCGGCGGTGTGTATGACGCCGACGAAGATCGCTGGATCGCTGCTCCCGACACATCCGGACTGGAGGACGAGCGTCGCCCGCACGCGTGACGCGCGAAACGGCGCGCCAGGTGCGCCAAAATCACCGGTGAGCGGTGCCGCTCAGGGTGACCTGCGAGTAGCCGGCGAGCTGTCCTCGATTCATCTGCCGGACGACGCCAAAGCGGGCGGGCTATCCAGACCCGCCGTGCCGTCCGCGCCTACACGTCTGAACGAAACAGAGGCTGCTCCTCACCGAGGCCACGATGACCGAGATTCCCTAGAAGGCCGCGAAGAACGAGCGCACCCCGTCGCTCGAATAGGCGGACTCAGGTTCATCGCGGCTTGCGCTCGACGGCCCTCCGGTGCAAGTGGGGTCGCGTGGGGGCCGCCGATCGCGTCACGCTTTCCAGAGCTCGCTTCGCGCGGCTCCTGGAGGTCCTGCGCGAAGACGGCTACCAGCTCGTCGGTCCGACGGTGCGAGGCGGCGCCATCGTTCACGATGTCATCGGCGGCATCGATGACCTCCCGGAAGGATGGACCGAGACACAAGACGGTGGAACGTATCGCCTGTTGCGTCGCGACGATCGCGCGCTCTTCGGCTTCTCCGTCGGACCGCAGTCGTACAAGCCCCTCTTCTTCGCAGCCACAGTCTCGCTCTGGCGAGCGAGGCGCCGGGACGGAAGCTTCGTCGTCCTCGACCGGGCGCGGACCGTCCCGAGGCTCGCTCTCGTCGGAGCCCGGTCGTGCGATCTTCACGGCCTCGCCATCCAGGACAAGATCTTCCTCGAAGGGAGCTTTGCCGACCCCGAGTACGAGGCCCGACGCCGGGGGACGTTCGTCGTCGCCGTGAACTGTGGGCATGCGGGCGGCACGTGCTTCTGCGTATCGATGCAGACCGGACCGCGGGTGACCCGGGGGTTCGATCTGGCGTTGACCGAGCTCCTCGATGCCGACGGCCATCGCTTCGTCGTCGAGGTCGGCAGCGAGGCGGGCGCGCTCGTCCTCGCTCGCGTGGATCACGAGGAAACATCAGAGGCCGATCGCGCTGCCGCCGACGACATGGTGGCACGCACGGCATCGAACATGGGGCGCAAGCTCGACACCGACGGGATCAAGGAGCTCCTCTATCGCAACGTCGATCACCCCCGCTGGGACGATGTCGCCGGACGTTGTCTCGCTTGCACGAATTGCACGCTCGTGTGCCCCACGTGCTTCTGCTCGACGGTCGAAGACGTTCTCGACGTCGATGGCGAGACCAGCGAACGTGTCCAGCGGTGGGACTCGTGCTTCACGATGGACCACAGCCACCTTCACGGCGGCAGCGTGCGCCCCTCCATCCGGTCGCGATACCGCCAGTGGCTCACCCACAAGGTCGCGAGCTGGATCGACCAGTTCGGCATGTCGGGATGCGTCGGATGCGGACGTTGCATCACCTGGTGCCCGGTCGGCATCGACATCACCGAGGAAGTGGCCGCAATCCGGCTCACCGATGGAGGTGCATGATGGAGGACCTCGAGCGCCTGCTTCGCGAGCACGATTTTCTCAAAGCCCTGTCCGTCGAGCACACGCGCCTGCTCGTCTCGTGCGCCAAGAACGTGCGCTTTGCCAGCGGCGACTTCCTTCTGCGCGAGGGGGCCGAGACGAGCACGTTCTACCTGGTCCGCGTCGGCCGGGTCGCACTCGAGGTCGCCGTGCCCGCCAGGGGCGTCGTCCAGATGGAGACGGTCGGCCCTGGCGACGTCCTGGGGCTGTCCTGGCTGATTCCGCCATACCTCTCGCATCTAGACGCGCGGGCGGTGGAGCCGGTCGTTGCCATCGCGTTCGACGGCACCTGCCTCCGCGGCAAGATGGATGCGGACCACGACCTCGGGTTCTGGCTCGCCATGCGTCTCTTCGAGAAGGCGTACGCGCGCCTCGAACGCGTGCGCCTGCAGCGCATCGACGTGTACGGGACGCCATGACGTGGATCCCCGAGCCTGCGCGCGTGCAGAGTGTCCACCACGAGACCGCCGACACGTTCACGCTGCACTTCGACGTGAAGGCGGGAGGACGCCGGTTCACGCCGGGCCAGTTCAACATGGTCTATCTCTTCGGGGTCGGCGAGGTGCCAATCTCGATCAGCGGCGACCCCGGCGAGCCCGATTCGCTCGTCCACACGATCCGCGCCGTCGGTGCGGTCACGACGGCGATGAAGTCGGTCAAACGCGGGAGCACGCTGGGGATCCGCGGCCCATACGGAAATGGGTGGCCGATCGAAGAGGCGCTGGGGAAGGACGTCGTCGTCGTCGCGGGAGGGCTCGGCATCGCGCCACTTCGTTCGCTCGTCTATCACTTGATGCGCCGGCGGTCCGACTACGGCGCCCTCACGATCCTCGTTGGCGCGCGCAGTCCGGCCGACATCGTGTATCGAGCCGAGATCGAACGCTGGCGACGGCGCGCGGGCGCGACGATCCTCGTCACGGTCGACCACGCAGGGCCCGACTGGACCGGCGAGGTCGGCGTCGTCACCGCGCTTCTCGATCGAGTGCCGCTCCGGGCGGGCCGGACGATCGCGATGACGTGCGGCCCCGAAGTGATGATGCGGTTCACCGCGCGCTCTCTCGTGGCCCGGGGCGTACCGGCCGAGCGCATCTTCCTCGCCCTGGAGCGCAACATGAAGTGCGCGCTCCGGTTCTGCGGGCACTGCCAGTACCGCGAGTCGTTCATCTGCAAAGACGGCCCGGTGCTGCGCCTCGACCGCATCGAAGAGCTCCTCTGGCAGCGGGAGATTTGACGTGGCCGCGCGCAAGCCGAAGCTAGCGGTGTGGAAGTTCGCTTCGTGCGACGGCTGCCAGCTCACCCTCCTCGATTGCGAAGACGAGCTCCTGACCCTCGCCGCCCGCGTGGAGATCGCGTACTTCCGGGAGGCCACGCGCGCTGACGTCGGCGGCCCCTACGACCTGTCCATCGTCGACGGATCCATCACGACGGCCGCGGACCAAGAGCGCATCCTGGAGGTGCGGCGCAAGTCCAGGGTGCTGGTCACCATCGGGACGTGCGCCACCGCCGGCGGGATCCAGGCGCTGCGCAACTTCCGGGACGTCGAGGAGTTCCGCTCGCTCGTGTACGCGACGCCGCAGTACATCGACACGCTGGCCACGTCGACGCCGGTCGCTCGTCACGTTCCAGTCGACTTCGAGCTCCAGGGATGCCCCATCCAGAAGGGACAGCTCCTGCAGGTGATCGTCGCGTTCCTGAACGGAAACAGGCCCACGGTGCCTGCGTACAGCGTGTGCGTCCAGTGCAAGAGCCGCGGGAACGTCTGCGTGATGGTGGCGCACGGGACGCCGTGCCTCGGTCCGATCACGCACGCCGGCTGCGGTGCGCTCTGTCCCAGCTACGACCGAGGTTGCTACGGCTGCTTCGGGCCGATGGAGACGCCCAACCCACGGTCGCTCTCCCGCTGGTTTCTCGAGCACGGCACGCCGCGGAGTGCCGTCGTCCGTTCGCTCCGCACCTTCTACGCGGCTGCCGACGCGTTCCAGAGCGAGTCGGCCCGCCTCGAAGGGGAAGAGGAGCGATGAAGGAGCGCACGCGCACCATTCGCGTCGGGACGCTGGCGCGCGTCGAGGGGGCCGGAGCCCTGACGATACGCCTGAAGGGGAAGCGGGCGACGGGCGTCGAGCTGAACATCTTCGAACCGCCCCGCTTCTTCGAGGCCCTGCTGAGAGGCCGCTCGCACATGGAGGTGCCCGACATCACCTCGCGCATCTGCGGCATCTGTCCGGTCGCGTACCAGATGTCGAGCTGCCACGCGATCGAGGACGCGCTCGGGATCCGCGTCGAGGGCGCGCTGCGAGCACTGCGTCGTCTCCTCTACTGCGGCGAGTGGATCGAGAGCCACTCTCTCCACGTCTTCATGCTCCACGCGCCGGACTTCCTCGGTTACCCGGACGCGGTGGCGATGGCCAAGGATCATCCCGAAGCCGTCAAGCGCGGGCTGCGCATCAAGAAGACCGGGAACGCGATCATGACGGTCCTCGGCGGCAGGGAGATTCATCCCGTGAACGTGCGCGTGGGCGGCTTCTACCGGGCTCCGACCCCGGCCGAGCTGCGCACCCTCTTGCCGGAGATCGAGTGGGCGCTCGGAGCCGTCGGCGAGTCGCTGTCCTGGGCTTCCCGCTTCTCGTTTCCGAACTTCGAGCGCGACTATGAGTTCGTCGCGCTGAAGCACGGGGGCGAGTACCCGTTCACCGAAGGGCGGATCGTCTCCAGCCGCGGCCTCGACGTGACCGCTCGCGAGTTCGATGCGCAATGCGTGGAGGAACAGGTCCCGTATTCCACCGCCCTGCACGCGCGGCTCCGCGATCGTGGCGCTTACCTGTGTGGGCCCCTCGCGCGCTTCAACCTGAACTTCGACTGCCTCTCGAGGCTCGCGAGGGACGCGGCCCAGGCGGCCGGGCTGGAGCGGTCCTGCCGGAACCCCTTCAAGAGCATTCTCGTCCGCCTCGTGGAGGTCCTCCAGGCGCTCGACGAGGCCAAGCGCATCATCGAGGGTTACGCGACGCCCGAGCAGCCCTTCGTCGCGGTGAAGCCACGCGCCGCGACCGGCTTCGGCGCCACCGAAGCGCCACGCGGCATGCTCTTTCATCGCTACACGATCGACGACCACGGTCTCATCGCCGACGCGCGCATCGTGCCTCCGACGTCGCAGAACCAGAAAACGATGGAAGAGGATCTGCTGGCCATGGCCACGGTGCTCGCGGAGCTTCCGCTCGCGGAGGCCACGTGGAGGGCGGAGCAGGCGGTGCGCAACTACGACCCGTGCATCTCGTGCTCCACGCATTTCCTCGATTGCCGGATCGAGCGGGAGTAGCGATGCGCTCGCGCGTCGTCGGGCTCGGTCAAGTCGCGGCCGGTGACGACGCCGTGGGGCTCGCCGTCCTCGACCGCATTCGGCAGATGGGACCGCCGGACGGGACGGAGCTCGTCGCGGCGAGGGACGCGACGGCGCTCGTGGAGCTCCTGCAGACGGAGCGCCGCGTGGTCGTCGTGGACGCCGTCGTCGGTCACCCGCGCGTCGGCGAGGTGATCGAGCTGCCCGAGGAGGCCCTGGCTGCCGGGCCCGGTGGTCCCAGGCCGCTGTCGACGCACGGCGTGTCCTTTCAGCAAGCCGTCGCGCTCGCTCGGATGACTTCCGGCGGCGCTCTGGCGCCCGAAATCGTGCTCGTGGCGGTGGCCATCGCGCCTCCGGAGCGGTACACGACGGGCCTCTCGCCTGAAGTGCAGGCGGCTGTCCCCGTGGCTGCGCGGGTCGTGATGGCCCGCATCGGAGGCTGAGCGTGCACGAATCATCTCTCGCGAGGCAGATCCTTTCCGCCGTTCTCGCCCGGACGGCGCGCGAAGGAGCGATCGCCGTGCGAAGTGTGCGCGGGTGGATCGCCGAGACCGAGGCGCTGTCGGCCGAGAGTGTGGTCCTACACTTCGGGGCGCTCGCGGCGGGCACTGCAGCGGAAGGCGCGCGCCTCGAGCTCGACGTCCGCCGTGTGGACGCGCGGTGTCGCGCTTGTACGACCACGTACCGTCCGGATCATCACCTCGTCATGTGCCCGGCTTGTGGCAGCACCGACGGCGAGCTGCTCGGCGACACCGGGATCGGGATCGATGCCATCGAGATAGCCAGCGAGGACCGCGCGTGACCCGGCTGGCGATCGAAGCGTCGGGGATCGTGCAGGGCGTCGGCATGCGGCCATTCGTTTATCGCGCCGCCACCGAGCGCGGCCTCGTGGGGTGGGTGCAGAACGAGGCGGGTGCCGTGCGGATCGAGGTGCAGGGCGGCTCGAACGACGTGCGCGCGTTCGTCGAGAAGCTGACGCACGGTTGCCCTCTGCCCGCGTCGATCGAGCGCATCGTCGTTCGGGAGGTGGAAGAACTGGACGAGGCTTCGTTCCGCATCCTGGGCAGCGTCGAGACCTCGGAGCCGTATCCGGCGATCCCGACCGATCTCGCAGTCTGCGACGAGTGCGCCGCCGAGCTCGACGATCCTGGAGCTCGCCGGTACCGCTACCCGTTCGCCAACTGCACGCGGTGTGGCCCACGTTTCACAATCGTCGAGGGCCTTCCGTACGATCGCGAGCGCACGTCCATGAAGGGGTTCACGATGTGCCCCGACTGCGCCGCCGAGTACGGGGCGCCCACGGACCGACGCTTCCACGCCCAGCCCATCGCGTGCCCCGCTTGCGGGCCGCAGCTCACGCTCCGCTCTGCCGAGCGCCACGTACTGGGCCGGCACGACACGGCCTTGTGTCTTGCCGCCGCAAGCGTCGTCGCCGGGGAGGTCGTCGCCATCAAAGGAATCGGCGGCTACCAGCTCTTGGCCGACGCCACCAGCACGCAGGCCGTTGCGCGGCTCCGCGCGTGCAAGCACCGCGAGGCGAAGCCATTCGCCGTCATGTTCCCCTCCCTGGCCGCGCTTCGTCGGTGCTGCATCGTGTCGGAAGAGGAGGAGCGGGAGCTCGCTTCGCCGGCGGCGCCCATCCTGCTCGTGCGCCGTCGCGGCGGGGTGCTCGCCGACGAAGTGGCTCCGAACAACCCGCTGGTCGGCGCCATGCTTCCGTACTCGCCGCTTCATCGGCTGCTGTCGAACGAGATCGCGCGCCCGTTCGTGTGCACCAGCGGCAACCTATCCGACGAGCCGATGTGCACGGACGACGCCGATGCGCTCGATCGTCTGGGCGGGATCGCGGACCTCTTCTTGCTGCACGACCGACCCATCGTGCGTCCGGCGGACGACTCGGTCGGTCGGGTGGGGCCGGACGGACTGACGCTGCTGCGGCGGGCGCGCGGCTACGCGCCGCTCCCCTGGCGCCTCGCCGAGCGCACGCCGATCGTCCTGGCCCTGGGAGCGCAGCTGAAGAGCACCGTGGCGCTTGCGATGCGGGGGCAGGTTGTCGTCAGCCAGCACCTAGGGGACATGCACAGTGCGGCGGCGGTTAGCCTGCTCGCGCGCACCGCGGACGATCTCCTGCGCTTCTACGACGTTCGGCCCGAGGTCGTCGCGTGCGACGCGCACCCGGACTACGCGTCGACACGCCTCGCCGAGCAGCTCGCGACGTTGTACGGCGTTCCCCTCTTGCGCGTGCAGCACCACCACGCGCACGTGGCGGCCGCCATCGCGGAGTACGCGCTCGAGGGCCCGGTCCTGGGCATCGCGTGGGACGGGAGCGGCTACGGATGGGATCATTCCATCTGGGGCGGCGAGTTCCTCTGGTGCGAAGGGGTCGAGGCTCGCCGGGTGGCTCACCTGCGTCCTTTCGGCTTGGTGGGAGGCGCACAGGCGGTGCGCGAGCCGCGTCGCGCGGCGCTCGGCGTTCTCCACGAGGCATTCGGTGAGGAGGTCGCGGACTACGGGCAGCGATGGTTCGGCGCCGTGGATGGCGCCGTGCTCGCTCGCATGCTGTCGCGAGCGTGCTCGAGTCCTCGCACGACCAGCATGGGTCGACTCTTCGACGCCGTGGCGGCTCTCGTCGGACTCGGCGAGCGGGCCCGCTTCGAGGGCGAAGCCGCCATGGCGCTCGAGTTCGTCGCGGAGTCGGTGGACGGCGTCGAGCCCTACGCAATTCGCGTCCAGCCTGGCGACCCCCTCGTGGCCGATTGGGAGCCGCTCGTGCGCGCGGTGCTCGACGACGTGCGAGCGGGGGTCCCGGTGAGCATCATCAGCGCGCGGTTCCACGAAACACTCGCCGCGCTCGCCGAGGACGTTGCCACTCGTGTGGGCGCTCCCTGCGTGGTGCTCACCGGCGGGTGCTTCCAGAACGCGCGGCTGGCGCGGCGAGCCGCCGAAAGGCTCGAGCGCAGAGACTTCCGAGTGCAGGTACCGCGCGCCTTTCCCCCGAACGACGGTGGGCTTTCCCTGGGCCAGGTCCTCGTCGCCTCCCGCCGCGCTCTCCAAGGAGGTTCAGCGTGTGCCTAGGGATTCCCGGCCGCGTGCTGAGTGTCTCGGAGGGGGACCTCCGACTCGCGAGGGTCGAGTTCGGCGGCATCATCAAGGAGGTGTGCCTCGCCTACGTCCCCGAGGCGGGCGTGGGCGACTACGTCATCGTCCACGTGGGCTTCGCGATCAGCCGCGTGGACGCCGCCGATGCAGCGCGCGTCTTCTCCTACCTGGACGAGATCGAGGAGCTCGAGAAGGCATGAAGTACGTCGACGAGTACCGGGATGCCGACGCCGCGCGACGATACGCGGGAGCCATCGCCGCGATCACCACGCGTCCCTGGACGATCATGGAGGTGTGCGGTGGGCAGACGCACGCGATCGTGCGGTTCGCGCTCGACGAGCTGCTGCCCGCGGGCATCTCTCTCGTCCACGGCCCCGGATGCCCGGTGTGCGTCACCTCCGTCGAGCTCGTCGACCGGGCGGTCGCCATCGCCTCGCTCCCCGAGGTGATCTTCTGCTCTTTCGGCGACATGCTGCGCGTGCCCGGATCGACCGACGATCTGGCGGCGGTGAAGTCCAGGGGCGGGGACGTGCGGATCGTCTACTCGCCCATGGATGCGCTCGCGCTCGCCCGCGCTCATCCGGGTCGCCAGGTCGTGTTCTTCGCCGTTGGCTTCGAGACGACCGCCCCGGCCAATGCGATGGCGGTGTTCCAGGCCCGCAAGGAGGCGCGCACGAACTTCTCGGTGCTCGTGTCGCACGTGCTCGTGCCGCCGGCGATGGAGGCGCTCCTCTCCGCTCCTTCCTGCCGAGTCGACGGCTTCCTCGCTGCCGGCCACGTATGCACGATCATGGGCACCGGAGAGTACGAGCCCATCGCGGTGAGACACCGCGTGCCGATCGTCGTGACCGGCTTCGAGCCGATCGACATTCTGCAGGGGATCCACATGTGCGTCGCGCAGCTCGAGCAAGGGCGCGCCGAGGTCGAGAATCAGTATCCTCGATCGGTGCGCAATCGCGGCAACGAGCTTGCCGTTCGCATGATCCGCGAGGTGTTCGAGATCGTCCCGCGGCAATGGCGGGGGATTGGACCGATTGCTCGCAGCGGGCTGGCGCTCCGCCCCGAGTTCGCCGATCACGATGCGGAGCGGAAGTTCGGCGTCTCCTCCATGACGGCTGCCGAGGCTCCGGAATGCATCAGCGGTCTCGTACTCCAGGGGCTCAGGAAGCCGCTGGAGTGCCCGGCCTTCGGCACCCGATGCACGCCCGAGTCACCGCTGGGGGCGACGATGGTGTCGTCGGAAGGGGCGTGCGCTGCTTACTACCGCTACCGGAGGGCGGGATCATGGCGAGCGACGACTTCGTCCTGAGCTGCCCCGCGCCGCTCGGCAGGAGCAGCACCGTGCAGATCGCCCACGGCGGGGGTGGGCGGTTGATGCGAGGGTTGATCGAGCAGATCTTCCTCCCCGCATTCGACCGAGGAGCCCTCGGGACTCGCCACGACAGCGCCGTTCTCGAGCTCGGCGGCGCGCGCCTGGCGTTCACCACCGACGGCTACGTCGTCGATCCGCTCTTCTTCCCGGGCGGCGACATCGGAAAGCTGGCTGTCTACGGCACGGTCAACGATCTGGCGATGGCCGGGGCACGCCCCGCCTTCCTGAGCGTCGGGTTCATCCTGGAAGAGGGGCTCCCGCTCGAGGATCTGCGCCGGATCGTCTCCTCGATGCGCGCAGCGGCCGCGGAGGCCAACGTCGAGCTCGTGACTGGCGACACGAAGGTCGTGGGACGCGGCAAGGCCGATCGCTGCTTCGTGAGCACGTCGGGAGTCGGCCTCGTCCACGCGGGCGTCGACATCGCTCCCGCAAGCGTGCGCCCGGGCGATGCCGTGCTGCTCAGCGGCGACGTGGGCCGCCACGGCATCGCCGTGCTCTCCGTGCGGGAGGGGCTGCAGTTCGAGACGGAGATCGAGAGCGACTGCGCGCCGCTCGGCGCCGTGGTCGAGAGCCTGCTGCGTGAGGGGCTGCGCGTACACTGTCTACGCGATCTGACCCGTGGGGGTCTCGCCTCGGCGCTCAACGAGATAGCGGCGGACGCCAGCCTCGGCATCGAGCTCGAGGAGCGTGCGGTCCCCGTCGCGAACGCGGTGCTCGGGGCATGCGAGCTCCTCGGGCTCGATCCTCTCTACGTCGCGAACGAGGGCCGGTTCGTCGCATTCGTGCCGGAGGACCAAGCCGAGAGAGCGGTCGCCGTCATGCAGAGCCACTCGGTCGCTCGCGGCGCGGTCCGCATCGGTCGCGTGGTCGACGCTCACGGCGGCGTCGTCGTCCTCCGGACACGGCTGGGCGGTTGGAGACAGCTCGACCTGCTTTCAGGGGAGCAGCTCCCCCGGATTTGCTGAGCGGGCCTCAACGTGGCCCGCCTGGTGCTTAGGGCTCCCCGCAGCGGCCGAAAGAACGTGCCGGCTCCCGGGAGCCGCGCACCTCTTGCGCCGCGGCGAACCGACTGCACGGAGAAGCGCGATGAGCTGGACTCGATGGTTCCGGGACGTGTCCGCCGACGACGTCGGGCTGGTGGGCGGCAAGAACGCTTCGCTCGGCGAGATGCTCCGGGAGCTCGTGCCACTGGGCGTACAGGTGCCCGACGGGTTCGCGGTCACTGCCGAGGCCTACCGGTACTTCATGCGCGAGGCGGCTCTCGACGACTTCATCACCTCGACCCTGTCGGGTCTGGACCCCGCCGACGTGGACGATCTGGTGCGGCGCTCGGACGCGTTGCGTGCGGCGGTGGTGCAAGCCACCATGCCGGACGACCTCGCGCGCGAGATCGTCGCCGGCTATGCCGTTCTCTCGCGGCGCTACGAAGAGGTCGAGGCCGACGTGGCCGTCCGCTCCTCGGCGACGGCGGAGGACCTGCCGAACGCGAGCTTCGCCGGGCAACAGGAGAGCTTCCTGAACGTCAGAGGCGCCGCGTTCCTGGTGGACGCGGTGAAGCGCTGCTTCGCGAGCCTCTTCACGCCGCGCGCCATCCGCTACCGCCAGGACATGGGCTTCGCGCACACGGCGGTGGCCCTCTCGGTCGGCATCCAGAAGATGGTCCGCTCCGATCGGGCGAGCGCGGGCGTCATCTTCACGCTCGATCCGGAGAGCGGCCACCGCGGGGTCATCCTCGTCACGTCGAGCTTCGGGCTCGGAGAGAGCGTCGTGCAGGGGCGCGTGGCGCCGGATCAGTTCCTCGTGCACAAGGCGACGCTGCGCGCCGGTTTCGCGCCGCTCGTGTGGAAGAGGCTCGGCACCAAGGAGGTGCGCCTGGTCTACGACCTCGAGGGACACCGGCAGGTGAAGAGCGAGCCCGTTCCCGATAGCGAGCGCGTGGGCTGGTCGCTCTCCGACGAGGATGTCCTCACGCTCGCGCGCTGGGCGGCGCTGATCGAGGACCACTACAGCCGCCGGCACGGAGCCGACACCCCGATGGACATCGAGTGGGCCAAGGACGGCGTGAGCGGGGGACTGTTCGTCGTGCAGGCCCGGCCCGAGACGGTGCACAGCCGTCGGGCGCATCCCAAGCTCCACGTCTACTCCCTGAAGGACCGCTCGAAGCCGCTCGTGGAGGGGCTGGCGATCGGGGACGGCATCGTGAGCGGCAAGGTGCGCATCCTCGAGGATCCGCGCCGGCTCGCTGAGTTCAGGCAGGGCGAGATCCTCGTCACCGAGATCACCGATCCGGACTGGGAGCCGGTCATGACGAGCGCTGCGGGCATCATCACCGACCGCGGCGGACGGACGTCGCACGCCGCGATCGTCGCGCGGGAGCTCGGTGTGCCGGCGGTCGTCGGAACCGAGCGCGCCACCTCGGTCCTGCACGACGGCGACACGGTCACCCTGTCGTGCGCCGAGGGCGAGAAGGGACGCGTCTACACCGGCTCTCTGCGGTTCGACGTCGAAGAGATCGATCCCGCCGGCTTGCCTCGCCCGCGGACGAAGATCTACCTGAACGCGGGCAATCCCGAGCACGCGCTCCGTCAATCGCTGCTTCCCAGCGATGGCGTGGGACTCGCTCGCATGGAGTTCGTGTTCTCCGGCTGGGTCGGCGTGCACCCGCTTGCCCTGACGCGCTACGCGCAGCTCCCGGCGGGGGTGCAGCGTGAGATCGACGCCAAGACCGCGGGATACCCGGACAAGAAGGCATACTTCGTCGATCGTCTCGCGCAGGGCATCGGCACGATCGCCGCGGCGTTCCACCCGAGGCCCGTCATCCTGCGCTTCAGTGACTTCAAGACCAACGAGTACGCGCGCCTGCTCGGGGGCGCCGGCTTCGAGCCCACGGAAGAGAACCCCATGCTCGGTTGGCGCGGAGCCAGCCGCTACTACCATCCTCAATATGAGGAGGGTTTCCTCCTCGAGTGCGCCGCGGTCGCGCGTGTGCGCGATGTCTTCGGACTGACCAACCTGAAGGTCATGGTGCCTTTCTGCCGCACGCCGGAAGAGGGCGAGCGCGTGCTCGAAGCAATGCGTCGCGGAGGTCTGGTGCAGGGCGAGAAGGGACTCGAGGTGTACGTCATGGCCGAGATCCCCTCGAACATCCTGCTGGCGGAGCGGTTCGCGCGGATCTTCGACGGTTTCTCGATTGGCTCGAACGATCTCACGCAGCTCACCCTCGGCGTCGATCGCGATTCGACCACGGTGGCGCCGCTCTTCGACGAGCGCAACGAGGCGGTGAAGTGGTCCTGTGCGCACCTCGTCGAGGCGGCCCACGCGGCGGGGCGCAAGGTGGGCATTTGCGGACAGGCGCCGAGCGACTTCCCCGACTTCGCGGCGTTCCTCGTGGAGCGTGGGATCGACTCGATCAGTCTGAATCCGGATGCGCTCGTTCGGACGACGCTCCGCGTCCTCGAAGTGGAGCAGCGCCTCGCGCACGCGGCGGAGTGACCGGGGGAGGTGACTGGAGTATGCGCGCGCGTAGCGCTCTGCCCGCGGCGACGCTCACGAAACGCCGACGCCCGGGCCGCGCCCGCGCGCCGGCCTGCCACTTGCGAGTGGGGGAGCACTTTCCCATGCTGCTCGCGCTCTTTGCCGTGACGGGTGCCCTGATCGCGCTGGCGTACGCAGCTTCGCTCGCTTGGAACGCTAGGCTTTACCTGTCGCCCAAGGCGGCGAGCTGGCCAGTCCTGCTCCACGCGGCCCGGACCTCCGCGGTCGTTGCCGCACTCGTCTGCTTTGCTCTCGCCGGCGCCAGGCCATTTTTCGCCGCTCTCGTCGGTTTCGCCTGCGCGCACGCGGCGGTGGTCCTCGCGATGCGGAGGCGGGCGTGAGCTCCCCTCTCGTCGAAACGCCCTTGTTCCACTTGGGGCCCGTCCCGATCGCTGGCTCGGTGTTGACGAGCTTCGCCATCACGGCGGTACTCGGTGCAAGCAGCTACTTCCTCACGCGCCGACTGGCTTTGAAGCCGAGCACGACCCAGGCGGCCGTAGAGCTCGTGGTCTCCGTCGTCGACGACCAGGTCCGCGATGTCCTTCGGCGTGATCCGGCGCCGTACACGCCGCTCGTGGGGACGCTTTTCATCTATCTCATCGTCGCGAACAGCATCGAGGTCGTCCCGATGCTTCACTCACCCACCGCGCGCCTTGAGACGACCATGGCGCTCGCGCTCATCGTGTTCTTCTCGGTGTACTTCTACGGCATCCGCGCCAACGGGCTGCGCGGCTACCTGCGGCACTTCATCGAGCCGAGTCCGCTCATCGCGCCCATCCACATCCTGTCCGAAGCGACGCGCACCTTCGCCCTGATGATGCGCTTGCTCGGCAACATCATGAGCCACGGCCTCGTGCTCGCGATCGTCGTGTCGCTCGCGGGCCTGCTGGTGCCCATCCCGGTGATGGCCTTCGGGCTCTTCGTCGGTCTCGTGCAGGCGTACATCTTCGCGATCCTCGCGACCGTCTACGTCGGCGCTGCCGTCGAGACAGAGCCCCCTACTTCCAAAGAGGTCCGGACATGACCGTTCAGGCGTGGAGCATCCTGGGGGCCGTCGTCGCGGTGTGCTTCGGCGCGATCGGTCCGGCTTTTGCCGAGGGACGCGCGATCGCCTCCGCCATGGAGGCGATCGCCCGCCAGCCGGAAGCCGGCGGGACCATCTCGCGCACGCTCTTCGTGGGGCTCGCGATGATCGAGGCGATCGCCATCTACTGCCTCGTCATCGCGCTGGTCCTGCTGTTCGCCAACCCGTTTGCGCACTAGCCATGCACGTCTCGCTCTGGAACGTCGCGCTGCAGACGGTCAACTTCGTCATCCTCGCGTGGCTCTTGAAGCGCTTTCTCTTCAAGCCAGTGCGGGCGCTGCTCGCGAAGCGGCAGGAGGCGATCGAGACCTCGCTGCGCGAGGCGGAGGTCAAGAAGGCGGAATGCGAGCGCGTCATCGAGGAGTACCGCGTCAAGTCCGCAGGTATCGCATCCGAGGCAGAGCGAGCCCGCGAGCAGGCGCTCGCGGCGGCCGGGAAGGAGGCGCGCCGCGTGCGGGAAGACGCAGCGAGCCAAGCTCAGGCCGAGGTCGAGCGCGCCAAGGGCGAAGTCGGACGCGAGCGCGTCGAAGCGCTTCGCGCGCTCGAGGAGCGCGCGGCGGAGCTCGCGACCTCGATCGCAGGGCGCCTGCTCGGCGAGGCCGTTCCCGACTCCGATGCGCTGTTTCTCTGGCGCACGACCGCGAGCATCGACGCGCTCGAGCCGGCCCGAAGAGCCGCGCTCGGATCGCAAGTCGCTGCGGGGAGAGTCGAGATCGTGTCCTCCCGCCCGATCGAGCCGACGACGCGCGAGCGGTTCGAGGTCTGGCTGGCCTCGCTCGCTGGAAGACCGGTGGCGACCTCTTACAGCACGGACGAGTCGCTCATCGCCGGCGTGGAGGTGCGGCTGCCGACTGGCGTCTGGCGGTCGAACTGGCGGGCGTCCCTGGAGCGGATCCGCGCGGAGCTCGAGGCCCATGCAGCCGCTGCGTGACTCCATGCAGCGCTGGTTCGAGGAGGCCGCGCTCCGCGCCGAGCGCATCGAGCTACGGCCGACCCACGAGGCGCTCGGGCGTGTCATCCGCTTCGCCGACGAGGTGGCGACAGTCGAGGGCCTGCCCGACACGCGGCTGAACGAGATCCTCGTGTTCGCCAACGGCACGCGTGGCATCGCCGTCCTGCTCGACGAGGCGTCGATCGGCTGCATCCTTCTCGGTCCGCAGGTCGGGATCCGGGCGGGCTCGATCGTTCGTGGCACGGGCGCCGTCGTGCAGGTGCCGGTCGGCGAAGCGCTCCTCGGGCGCGTCGTCGACCCGCTGGGCGAGCCTCTCGACGGAGGCGAACGGCCGGCCGCGGCCGACCGGGCACCTGTCGAGAAGCCTGCACCAGGCATCGTCGATCGCGCGCCCGTCACCGAGCCGCTGTTCACGGGCATCACCGCGATTGACGCGATGCTGCCGCTGGGCCGCGGGCAGCGAGAGCTCGTCATCGGAGACCACGATTCGGGCAAGTCGTCGATCGCCATCGACACCATCATCCGGCAGCGATCGACCGAGGTCGTCTGCGTCTACGCCGCCATCGGGCGCCGGTCCTCGTCGGTCGCCGCGTCGATCGAGGCCATCCACACGCTGGGATGCAAGGAGAGGTCGATCTGCGTGGTCGCGTCCGGAGACGCTGCGCCCGGCCTGCAGTGGCTCGCCCCCTACGCGGCATGTTCCATGGCCGAGTACTTCACCGAGCGCGGCGGTCACGCGTTGCTGGTGCTGGACGACCTGACCAAGCACGCGCAGGTGCACCGGCAGATCTCGCTCTTGCTCCGGGAGCCTCCGGGACGGGAAGCTTACCCGGGCGACGTCTTCTACCTGCACTCGCGCCTCCTCGAGCGCGCCGCGCGCCTGATCCCCGAGCGCGGGGGCGGGTCGCTGACCGTGCTCCCCATCGCCGAGACGCAAGCAGGCAACCTGAGCGCCTACATCCCGACGAACCTCATCTCGATCACCGACGGCCAGATCTTCCTCGAGCCGCGGCTCTTCAACGAGGGGATCCGGCCCGCGATCGACGTCGGCAAGAGCGTCTCGCGCGTGGGGGGCCGTACGCAGTCGCCAGCGATGCGTTCGGTCGCCGAGACGCTCCGTCTGGACTACGCGCAGTTCCTCGAGCTCGAGCTCTTCACCCGCATCGAGGGCGGCGGCGACGAGGCGACTCGGCGCGCGCTCGATCGGGGCCGACGCGTCCGGGCGGCCCTCGTGCAGCCATCCCTCGCGCCGCTGTCGCAGGGCGAGCAGGTGGCGCTCCTCTGCGCGCTCCAAGCGGGCGCGCTCGACGACGTCCCCGTGGATGCCGTCGCCGCGGTCCGACGAGGGCTTCGCGCAGCGCTAGAATCGAGCTGCGCTCCGCTCCTCGAGCAGCTCGAGGCAGGCCAGGCGCTCGGTGGCGCGCAGCACGACGTGGTCGTGTCGGCGGTGCGCGAACTCGCACGGTCGAGAGGAAAGGAGGCTGGCGATGCAACCGGGTGAGCTTGCAGCCCGCACCCGGACCGTCTCCCAACTCGGGGACATCGTGCAAGCCATGCGGACGCTGGCGAGTGCGCGGCGTCGTCAGGCACAGGAGCGGTTCTCAGGCCTCGAACGCTACGCGGCGGCGGCGCGCGCGGCGCTCGGAGACGCGCTCGCCCTTCTCGGCGTCGCCGCCGAGGCTCCAATGTGCGCGCCGACCGGGGCACGACGCGTAGTGGTTCTCTTGTCGGAGCACGGCTTCGTCGGCGCGCTCAACGATCGCCTGCTCGACGTCGCGCTGGGGTCGTGCCGCACGCACCACGCGGAGCTCGTCGCGGTGGGGGGGAGAGGCCGGCGACTCTGCCA
>Ga0335069_10006333_pt1 | contig 17215 bp, 14 predicted proteins | sample Lox_Sample_11_FD_206714 | JGI IMG/M metagenome (GOLD analysis project Ga0335069, IMG submission 206714) | Soil microbial communities from Loxahatchee National Wildlife Refuge, Florida, United States - Lox_Sample_1.1 | ecosystem: Environmental > Terrestrial > Soil > Wetlands | place: USA... | reverse complement strand
GGTCGAAGCCGGCGCGCGCGCAGCGCTGGAGGTACTCCTCGATGAACATGCTCCAGAGCTTGGCCATGCCCTCCATGCCCTGGTCGATCTTGTCGAGCCCGCCACCCAGCAGGACCGCGATCGGCTCGACCAGCGCCGGCTCGGTGAAGCTCGAGAGGATGACCAGCTCGCCGACGTCGGAGAAGCGGTGCATCTCCTCGACGCCCTGGGCGCGGTTCGGATGGTGGTCGAGCCACCACTTGAACTCCATCACGCCGTACGAGACGTGCCGCGCCTCGTCCTGGAGGCAGCGGCGGAAGATCTCCTTGTCGACGTGCGTCTTGGCGATCATCTCGCCGGAGCGGAAGATCGACAGCACGAGTCCCTCGCCGAGGAGGTTCAGCAGGAACGTGCCCATGGTGTGCGTCGGCGCGTCGAGGATGGCCTTGAGCGCCCACTCGAAGCCCGCGCCGGCGTGCAGCAGGCCACCGCCCGCGATCGCGCGCTTGCGGAACACCTCCTGGTGGCGCGCCTCGTCCATGATCTGCGTGGCGAGGAAGCTCTTCACCTCGAGGAAGTCCTGTGGGATGCGGTACATCCACTTGGCGGGGAAGTCGCCGGCGACGAACTCGACCTCGGTGAGGAAGGTGCAGAGCTGGGACGTCGCCTTCTCGAGGTCGTCGGGGAGCGGCGTCAGCTCGCTCCACGGGATGTCGCGGGTGGCGTTCCACTGCCGCGCCTTCGCCTCTTCGTAGAGCGTGACGACGTTGTCGGCCCACACCTCGTCGCGGTCGACGACCGTGTAGTCCTCGAGCACGGGCATGTCCTGCCGGTAGGGCTCGCGGACGGAGCCGCGCGCGGTGAAGTTCCGCCAGTCGGCGACGGCCGGGATCTCGCCGTACCCCTTCACGTTGTTGACGTCGGTATACGTGAGCCCACGCGACGACGGCTTGGCGCGTCGCCCCCAGTTGGCCTGGCTGGTGTCGAGCCAGTGCAGCGAGAACTGCCCGCGCCCGAGGCGCTCGGCGTTCCGCTGGAGGATCGCGGTCCACTCGGGGTTCTCCTCCCCGAACCGTCGCTCGTACCACTGAACCGCGGCCTCGCCGACGGTGGCCGGCTGTGGATCCTGCACGCGCGCCCCTTGAGCCATCCTGCTCCTCCTGGGTTCGAGAGTTCCTCGCCTCTACTCCCTTATTGAAGTTCCTGTCAATAGCGATTCTCGCCAGCGAAGCGTCGTCCTGCTACGGTGCAGCCATGCCGGCCCGGTCCCTGCCCCGCCCCGTCCGCCGTCCGCGCGCCACCCGGATGACCCCCGAAGCCCGTCGGGCGCAGCTGCTCGCGAGCGCGGTGCGGGTCTTCGCCACTCGCGGCCTCGGCGCCGCCCGGCACGCCGACGTGGCCGCCGAGGCCGGGGTCTCGCTGCCCGCGGTGTTCTTCTATTTCGAGACCCGGGAACGACTGGTGGCGGCCGTCCTGGACGACGTCGCCCGTCACTACCTCGGCATGATCGCGGAGGCGCTGGCGTTGGACGTCCCGCCGCGCGAGCGGCTGCTGGCCGTCGCCCGCGCCTTTGCGGAGTCGGTCGAGCGGCACCCCGACCACGCGCGCGTCTGGCTCGACTGGAGCACGGCCGTGCGCGACGAGCTCTGGCCGCGCTACCTCCGGTTCCAGACCCGCGTGCTCCAGGCCCTCACCCGCACCATCCGCACCGGGCAGCGTCGTCGCGAGATCCGCTCCGACGTCGCGGCCGGCGACGCGGCGCTGGTCATGTACGGCGCCGCCTACGTCGTGATGCAGCTCCAGCTCCGCGGAGCGACGCCGGCCCGCATCGCCCGGTTCGTGCGCAACCTGATGGCGGCCGTCACGCCGGCGGTGTAGCGCTGGACCATGACGAATCCGCGTGGCGCGCGGCCGTGGCTCTGGGGTATGGACCAGGCGGGGCGCCGCCCGACGCCCGCCCCGTGACGACGGAGGTATCGCGCGTGTCCCTTCCAAACGTTCCCCTCGATCAGCTCGACGTCATCACCGCCCGCGAGTACGGCGAGCACGGCTATCCCCATGCGGCCTGGACCAGGCTGCGGCGGGAGTCGCCCGTGCACCGCTTCGAACCCGCGGGCTACAAGCCGTTCTGGGCGGTGACGAAGCACGCCGACATCGTCGAGGTGTCGACGCAGCCGGAGAAGTTCCGGAGCGCCGGTCGCTTCATCCTCTTCCCCGAGGACGCCTCGGCGGAGGGATTCTCGCTCGAAGAGAACCCGCCGCTCCGGATGCTGGTGAACATGGACCCGCCCGAGCACCGTGACTACCGGCGGCTCGTCAGCGACTGGTTCACGCCGCGCGCGGTCGGACGCCTCCAGTCCCGGCTCGAGTCGATCACGAGCGAGATGTTCGACGCGCTGGCGGCGAAGGGCGGCGTCTGGGAAGGGGACTTCGTCCGCGAAGTCGCCGCCCTCCAGCCGCTCCGCATGATCACCGAGATGCTGGGCATCCCGCGGGAGCGCGAGGACTTCGTGCTCCGCATCACCAACGAGAACTTCGGCATCGAGGACCCGGACTTCCAGCGCGCCGGGACGACGGCGGAAGAGCGCCTCGGCTTCCTCCAGGAGGCGTTCGCGTACCTCGACGAGATGCTCGCCGACCGTCGCGCGAACCCGCGCAAGGACCTCACCACCGTGCTCGCGCAGGCGCGGCTCAAGAACGGCGAGCCGGTGCCCAGCTTCGAGCTGTTCTCGCTCTGGTTCCTGGTCATGGTCGCGGGCCACGACACGACCCGCAACGCCATCTCCGGCGGCCTGCTGGCGTTCCTCGAGCACCCGGCCGAGTTCGAGAAGCTGCGCCGCGACCTCGGCCTGATCGAGACCGCGGCCGACGAGATCGTCCGCTGGACCACGCCGGTGAACCACTTCGCCCGCACGGCCACGACGGACTACACGCTGCGCGGCCGGGAGATCCGCACCGGGGACTCGGTCGCGCTCTTCTACGCCTCGGCCAACCGGGACGAGGAGATCTTCCCGGACCCGTTCACCTTCCGCGTCGACCGCGAGCCGAACCCGCACCTCGGCTTCGGGATCGGCGAGCACTTCTGTCTCGGCGCCCACCTGGCGCGGCTCGACCTCAAGGTCTTCTTCCGGCAGCTCGCCGAGCGCGTCGAGTCGATCGAACGCGCCGGGACGCTCGATCGCCTGTACGCGAGCTTCGTCGGCGGGCCGAAGCGCATGCCGGTGCGGCTGCGCTTCCGCGGGGCGCGCTAGAGATCGACGCGCGAGACGTCCGGCTCGTGACGTGCCGTCCAGGGTCGGGCGGGCACGGTCGGACGAAGACAGCCGCCGCCGCAAGGCGGGCAAGCCGGGTCCGAGAAGCCCGGCGCCGCAGCCACTGTCGAATGCGCGGCGCGGAGCGCGCTCACGACGGCGGCAGCGTACTCCGTTCGTCGCGGGCGTGTCGCTCGCGGCAGACGCCTGCTCGACGCCACGCACGCAAGAAAGTGTCTACCGGTGCCGGGGTGTTGCGACTAGCGTTTCCTCGGTGATCGTCATGGAAAATCGATTCGGCAGGATCGTCCGACTCGTCGCCGTTCTGGCGCTCGCGCTGTGCATCGCATCGCAACCCGCTCCGGGTGCCAAGACGAAGCCCGTCCCCTGTCCCGGCGGACGTTACCTCCTGCAAGGGAAGTTCCTGGTGATCGGCCCCGGGAACCCGAACGTCGACGCGGTCATCATGTCCGGGAAGAATATCGCGACCGGCAGCGGGTGCAGCGTGGTCGTGGGCAAGGTGCGCGCCACGAAGAAGGCCACCTTCATCAAGGCGAAGTTCCGCTCGTGCCGGAACGTCAAGGGAAAGGCGACGCTCAACGCCAAGATCACCGACAACTGCGCCACGATGAACGGCGTCTTCAACGCCCACGGCTCGCACATCAACCAGCGGCAGTTCTCCGCGAGGCTCTCCACCTGCGGCGACGGCTTCGTCGACACGGAGGGCGGCGAGCAGTGCGAGGCGACGGACGACCACGCCTGCCCCGGCCAGTGCAACGTCGCCGGGGCCTGCCTGTGCCCCGCCGGCACCACCACGTCGACGACGGTCCCGGGCGGCACCACCACGACCACCACGCTCCCCAAGCCGGACCTCGTGCCGACCGCGTTCTCGCTGCCGGCCGGGAACACCGTCCAGGCGGGCGCGCAGGTGAGCGTGCAGTGGACGGTCAAGAACCAGGGCACGGCCGCCGCGTCTCCGACCTGGTACGACGACGTCTACCTCTCCGACGACAACATCCTCACGCCACAGGACCGCTACCTGACGCAACTGGCGCACAGCTCGACGCTGGCCGTCAGCTCCACGTACGACGCGAGTGCATCGATCACGATCCCGCAGCTACCAGCGGGCCCGTACTACCTCTTCATGACGGCCGACGGGTTCTCGCCCGGCTACCTGAGCGAGACGAACGAGGCCAACAACGTCGCGACGCCGATCCAGATCACGGTCGTCACTCCGGATCTCACCCCGACGGCCTTCACGCTGCCCGGCGGCACGACCGTGAGCGCCGGCGCCCAGGCGGCGCTCCAGTGGACCGTGAAGAACCAGGGCACCGGCCCGGCCGTGCCCACCTGGTACGACTACGTCTACTTCTCCGAGGACGCCATCCTCACCCAGCAGGACCAGTACCTCGGCTACGCGCCGCACTCCTCGACGCTGGCGGCGAACGGCACCTACAACGGCAGCTTGAGCGTCACGATCCCGCAGAAACCCCCGGGCACGTACTACCTCTTCCTCGCCGTCGACGGCTTCGCGCCCGGCAGCCTGTACGAGGGCGGCGCCGACGACAACAACTTCGCCGGCCCCATCGCGATCACGATCGTGGCGCCCGACCTGACACCGACGGCCTTCACGCTGCCGGGCGGCGCGACCGTCAGCGCCGGCGCCCAGGCGGCGCTCCAGTGGACCGTGAAGAACCAGGGCACCGGCCCGGCCGCGCCCACCTGGTACGACTACGTCTACTTCTCCGAGGACGACATCCTCACCCCGCAGGACCAGTATCTCGCCTACACGGCGCACTCCTCGACGCTGCTGGCGAACAACACCTACAACGGCAGCGCCAGCGTCACGGTCCCGCAGAAGCCCGCGGGCACGTACTACCTCTTCCTCGCCGTCGACGGCTTCGCGCCCGGCGGCGTGTACGAGGGCGGCGCCGACGACAACAACTTCGCCGGCCCCATCGCGATCACGATCCGGACGCCGGATCTCGTGCCGACCGCGTTCGGGGTCGTCGGCGGCACGACGCTGACGCGGGGGAACGCGTACACGGCCACCTACACCGTGAAGAACCAGGGCACGGGCCCCGCCGCTCCGACCTGGTACGACTACGTCTACCTCTCGACGGACAACGTGCTCACGTCGAGCGATCAGTACCTGGCCTACAAGCCGCACTCGAGCACCCTCGCGGCGAACGGGACGTACAGCGACAACATGTCGATCACCATCCCGAACGACGCGAACCACCCGCCCGGCACGTACTACCTGTTCTTCCTCTCGGACGGCTTCGGTCAGAGCACCGTCTACGAGGGCGGGGCCGACGACAACAACGCCTCCGACCCCCTCCAGATCACGGTTCAATAGCGTCACGCCGGCGGGGGGGGGACCCGACCCACCTCACCCGCCGCAGTGCGTCCCCAGCGCGCCCAGCACCGCGCTCATGCACTCCGCCGACAGCTTGCCCTTCGCCCCCGCCTTGGACGTCGCGCGACACGCGCCGAGCAGCTTCGCGTCCGAGCGCTTCCGGAGCTTCGTCGCCCTGCTCTCGCTGGCCGTCCCCGCGCGGTCCGCGAGCGTGCAGCCCTGCTTGAGCCTGCGCGCGATCGAGCGCGACAGGCCCTTCGGCGCGCACGCGCCGGGCGTGGCGAACGGGCAGAGCGGCGCGAGCGTCGTGGTGGTGGTCGGGGCGGTGATCGTGGTGGTCGTGGTGGTCGACGTGCCGAGCGGCGCCACCGGCGGCAGCTGCACGGTGAAGACCGCGTCCCACGACTCCGCCTGCGAGACGTCGCTCGTCGCGCCGGACATCAAGATATCGATGCGCAAGAGGTAGCCGCGGCCGTTCTGGATCGTGAACGCCTCGGGCTTGCCGCCGGTGCCGGACGTGTCGTCGAACGGGACCTCGATGGGACGCGTGTCATGGAGCGCCCCGCTCTCGAGCGAGAGGCCGAGCGGCGTGAACGTGCCGGTGTTCGGCCGCGTGAACGTGACGCTCTCCCCGACGGTCAGGGTGCCGTCGCCGAGCGCGAGGAACGCCAGCTCGAACGTGACCAGGCCGGTGTAGACGCCGCCCGGCTCGTCCGCCGTGTCGTCCGTCCCGCTCCGCATGGTGGTCAGGTGCACGACGAACGCGTCCGGGGCGGTGACCTCGACCTGCCCGGTGGTGTTCACCGACTCGCTGATCACCGCGGAGTCCGACGCCGTCGCCTGGACGAAGACGCCGTGCAGCGTCCCCGGGTCGGGGACGTTCTCCACCATGTCGACCTTCTCGGTCGTGTTCGGGTCGACGCGGGCGCGCGACGTCGCCCGCAGGCTCGAGGCCCCGAGCTGGATGTCCGCTCGCGCGACGTGGCTGGCGAGCGGCGACCCGAGGACGAGCGCGAGGATGGCGCGACGGAGGAGGCGGCGGGAGCAGGAGGAGGTCATGGATGCGAGTACCCGAGGTCCGGAACGTCGATCAACTACTTTTTCGACGTTTTTCGTCGCGCTACGGCCCGCCGCCTGTCCCCTGCCCTGCGAGCGACGCCGCAGACGCGACCTCCGGACCGAGCCCCCAGATCGTCAGGTTCGGCCCCGGTCGCGTGACACGCGTCAGGCCGCGGAGGGGGACGAAGTTGCCGTCGGGCAGCTCGTAGAGGAGCCCCGGCTGCGCCGCGACGCCCTCGAACGTCGCCACCGCCCGGCCGCGCGCAGCGACGAGCGCCCGGGTCTCCGGGAGCGTGAGAACCCACGGCTGCAGCACCGGATGCCCGGCCGTCACCGCGTAGCGCACGGGCGGCGAGCCGTCGCGGTAGACCGGACGGATGCGGGGCAGCCCGCGGGCGTCGAGCCGGGCCACGAGCGCCGGCGACACGCGCTCCCACTCCGCCGTGCCAGGCGCGAGCGGATTCGCGTACGGCGACGCCGCGAACAGCACCGGCTCGCCGCGCTCGACGTGCCCGGCGAGCCAGCGTCCCGCCAGCACGCGCGTGTCGGGACGCGCCAGCAGCCGATCGAGGGCGAGGCTCCGTCCGAACGGATCGGCGATCGCGCCGACGACCAGCAGCACACCCGCGACCCGCACGATCCGCCCCGGCAGCAGCCCGAGCGCCGCGTCCAGCCCGACGCCCGCGAACAGCGCGGCGAGCGGCACGACCGGCACCAGGTAGCGCGCGAAGACCCGTTCGGCCATCGCCAGCGCGGCGAGATACGGGAGACCGGCGGCGAGCACGACGGCCGTCGCGGCCGGCGCCGCGCGCAGGCTCGCGACCACGCCCGCGAGCGCCAGCGCGCACACCGGGAGCCCCACGGCCGCGCTCCAGAGCGTGCCGAGACCGGCCGACGGAATCGCGGTGCTCCCGAACGACCCCCGGAGCTGCGCCGACACGTCGTGCCACGCGCGCGCCGGCTCGAGGAGCGTATACGGGCTCAGCACCGCGAAGACGCCGACGCCCACCATCGTCGCGACCAGCGTCCGCCGGCTGAGTGTCGAGCGCGCGCCGCCGCGGAGCGCGACCGCCGTCCCGAGGCTCAGCCCGGCCACCGCCAGCTGATACCGGTGCGCGACCGCCGCGCCCGTGAGAGCCGCGGCGACCACGAGCGCGCGCCCGTCGCCGCGCGCGCGATGACGCTCGGCCGCCAGCAGCGCCGCCGCGAAGCAGGCGGCGGCGGGCACGTCGAGCGTCCCGTAGTGCGATTCGCGGACGTGCAGGAACGCGACCGCCAGCACCAGCCCGCCGAGCAGCCCGGCGCGTCGACCGTGGAGGCAGGCGCCCAGCCACACGATCACCGGCACCGTGGCGATGCCGAGCAGGCAGGACCAGAGCCGCCCCGCCAGCAGGAACGCGAGCGGATGGCTCACGGCCGCCGCCGCCAGATCGACCCGGTCGGCGAAGGCTCCGAGCGCGCGGCCGGCGACGTAGACGCCGAGGTAGAAGACGCGGAGCGTCTCCATCAGTGCGCTCGGGTACGTCAGGATCTCGGGGCGCCAGCTGTGCTCGAGGATGCTCCGCATGGCCATCGACGGGATCCATTCCTGATCCGGGTGGAGGAAGAAGACGTGTAGGGGGTAGACGCGGAGCGCCGCCGCGAGCCCGACGAGCAGCAGGACGCCGCGCCCGGACGGGCGCGGCGGCTCGCCCGGACCCGGGCTCGCGGAGCTTGCTCGCATGCCGGCACCGTAGCATGGGCTCCCACCGGCATCCGATCGGAGCGGCCGGCAGAGCGCGTCGCGACGGACCTGCGGTGACGTTCCGTCTCGCGTGGCGCGAGGAGCCGGACGAGGAATCACTGCCCGCCTGACGTCCGCCGTCCCGTGGGGGCCCGGCCCGGGAATCTACGCACAGCCCGGCGGGCTGGTCCCGTTTCCGGGCGCGCTCGGCGCCTCCCCGAGCGGCGCGTTCCTCGACGACCGCCGATCCACGCCGTCAGGTCGCCGGCCGACGGTCAGCACCGGCGGCAGCAGCAGGCCCGCCGGGATGCGGTACAGCCGCTGCTGCGACTCGACCTCGAACCCCGCCTCTGCGAAGAGCGCGCGCATCTCGTCGCGCGTCGGCCAGTCGGCGGGCTGCCCGATCGCACGCGAGCCGAGCCGCGCGACCGCGCGCACGGCGTCGGTCGGGTTGACGAGCGCGACCAGAAGGCGGCCACCGGGAACGAGCACGCGGAGGAACTCGGCCAGCGCGCGCCGCTGATCGGGGAACCAGTGGAAGGCCTCGGTCGAGACGATCGCATCGGCCGACGCGTCGCGGAACGGCAGGCGCTGCGCGTCCCCCTGCACCCAGGACACCACCGCGTCGTGACCGCGCGCGCGCACGAGCATACCGTGCGAGAAGTCGCAGCCGACGAGCACCGCGCCGTCGAGCTCGCGGCGCAGCCGGGCGGCGAGCAGCCCGGTCCCGCAGCCGACGTCGAGCACCCGTCGCGGGCGGGTGTCGCGGAGCGCGCGCACGACCGCGTCCTGCACCGGCCGGTAGGTGAGCCGCTGGACGATCGGCAGGTCGTAGAACGTCGACCACGCGTCGAAGAGCCAGCGAGGAGGACCGGCAGGCATCGTCCCTCCTAGGCGGCGAGCAGACGCCGCACCATCGAGCGACCGGGATCCCGCTCGCGCTCGTGGAGCAGGAACTCGATGCCCGTCTCCACCGCGACGCGCACCTGGTCGCGCACCCCGGCGCACGCGCGGTCGGCGAGCCCGGCGAGATGCGCCGTCTCCACGGGCGGCGCGAAGTGGAAGTAGAACCGCTGCGGGCGCGGCAGGAGCGTCGGACCGACGCCGCGGACGAGCGGCGGGGCCTCGTCGGACCGCGGGATCCAGCGCAGCGGAGGCACGAAGCGACGGAGGTCGCCCGCGTCGACCAGGATGTCGTAGCACTCCTCGGCGCCGACCGCGGCGAACGGGACGATCGGGTAGCCGTGCTCGATCGCCAGCCGCGCGAAGCCCGTGCGGCCCTCCCACATGAGACGGTAGCGCTCGCCCCGCCGCTTGAAGACCTCGCGCGCGCCGCCCGGGAAGACCAGGACCGACTCCCGCGCGCGCATGAGCTCCCGGCAGCGGTCGCGGGTCCCCTCGACGGTGCCGTAGGCCTCCAACAGGTGGTGCCAGCCCGGCAGCAGGAAGTGGACGTGGTCGCCCAGCGGGTGGGGCCAGAGGCCGAGCCGGTCGTGCAGCTCGACCAGCATGATCGGGACGTCGAGCAGCCCCATCAGCGTGTGGTTGCCGGCCAGGAGGAAAGGGCGATCGGTCGGCAGGTGCTCGAGGCCGAAGAGCCGGGGCGCGGTCAGCCATCGCCACGGGGCCAGCGCACGCTTCGCGAGCGCGATGGCGGCCGGGGCGGGTGACCGGCTCGGGTCCATGCTCTCCGCTCCAGCACGATTCGTTCCCCGCGGGCGATCGCAGAACCGTGCGATGGACGGGCGCGCCGGCGCAGCCGCTTCCGTCGCCGGAGAATCCGGAGCGGGCGCGATTGGCGCGCGCGGGAACCCGGGCGTCCCGCGCCCGGCGCCGTCAGGACTGCGCGTCGGTCAGGACGAAGCCCGGCAGGTCCGCCAGCCGGAGAAGCGGTCGCACGGCGGCCGGCAGGTGCGGTTCGGCCTCCGCGAAACCGACGACGCGGGGGTTCGTGAGCCGTACCCGGCGACCCGTGCGCTCGAGCTCGCACCCACCGGCCGCGATCATGTTCCGCGCCCAGTCGACGTCGCGACCGTACGGCATCGGAATCGCGAACCCGGTGGCCGTTCCCAGGGCGAGGACCGGCGAACGATACGAACGCCCGCTCTTCCGCCCCACGTGATGGACCACGGCGAAGGGCGGCACGAGCCACGCGAACGTCCCCATGAGGGGGTTGGTGACGACGCGGTTCACCCGGCGCATGATGCGAGGCATGTGCACGTGGTGACGGTAGCCCCCGCACCGGTAGCCGACAATCCACTTTCTGCGTGCACTCCGTCGGCGACGGGGCACGCGCCGCGGCTTCCGCCGCGCACCGGCCCGCGGCATAGTGCCGCGCTCCATGCCCGGCCCATTCGAGGACGACGACCCGACGACCAGCGCCCGGGACTGGCGCGCGGCGGTGTTCGCGGCCTTCCTCGGCTGGACGCTGGACGCCTTCGACTTCTTCCTGGTGGTCTTCTGCCTGACCGCGATCGCGCGCGAGTTCGGCCGGACGGACAGCGACCTGGCGCTGTCGCTCACCATCACCCTGAGCTTCCGGCCGATCGGCGCGTTCGTGTTCGGCCTGCTCGCCGACCGCTACGGACGTCGGCTGCCGCTCATGCTGGACCTCGCCTTCTACTCGCTCTGCGAGGTCGCCTCCGGCCTCGCCCCGGACTACCGCACGTTCATGCTCCTGCGAGCCCTGTTCGGCGTCGGGATGGGCGGAGAGTGGGGACTCGGCGCGTCGCTCGCGATGGAGAAGGTGCCGGTGCGGTACCGCGGGCTCGTCTCCGGGCTCCTGCAGGAAGGGTACGCGGCGGGATACCTCCTGGCGGCCGTCGCGTACTTCGTCGTGTTCCCGCGCTGGGGCTGGCGACCGCTCTTCCTGCTCGGCGGGCTGCCGGCGCTGCTCGCGCTCTACGTGCGGACGCAGGTCGAGGAGTCGGAGGTGTGGCGACGCACCCGGCATCCCACGTGGGGGGCGCTCGGGCGCGGGATCGCGTCGCACTGGCGCCTGTTCCTCTACCTGACGCTCCTGATGACGATGATGAACCTCGTGTCGCACGGCACTCAGGACATGTACCCGACCTTCCTCGAGCGGCAGTGGGGCTTCGGGCCCCGGGCGCGCGCCGCCATCACCGCCTTCTCGATGGTGGGCGCGATCGCGGGTGGTGTGTGCTTCGGGTCGCTGTCGGAGCGCGTCGGGCGGCGACGCGCGATCGTGCTGGCGCTGTTCGGGGCGTTGGCGGTGGTCCCGCTCTGGGCCTTCGCCCCGCGTACGGCGTTGCTGGTGGCGGGCGCGTTCCTCGTGCAGTCCATGGTCCAGGGAGCGTGGGGCGTGATCCCCGTGCACATCACGGAGCTGACGCCGGACGGGGTGCGGGGGTTCCTGCCGGGGTTCGCGTACCAGTGCGGCGTCCTGCTCGCCGGGTCGGTCGCGTACCTCGAGGCGGTGCTGGCGCAGCGGACGAGCTACGCCGTCGCGATGGCGTCGGTGGCGGCGCTCGTCCTCCTGGTGGCGACAGTGGTGGTCGCGACCGGTCGCGAGCGGCACGGGATCCGCTTCGGCGGCTAGCGCACCTCGCGGCGTCCCCGCGGGCGCCTCCGGACCACGCCTCGGGTCGCGGTCGCTCGCCAGATTGCGATCCCGTCTTGACAGGCTGGTGCCTGTCGCCAGATGAAACAGGGTGAAAGGGGGAGCGATGTCGGGAATGACTCGGACGGTGATCGTGACGGTGATGGGTCTCGCGGGGATGGTGGCGCTGGCGGGCACGGCGCGCGCCGCGGACGGAGCGGCGGTGTGGGAGAAGAACTGCGCCTCGTGTCACGGCAAGGAGGCCAAGGGCGACACGAAAGCCGGACAGCTCCTCAAGGTACGGGACCTGACCGCCGCCGACGTCCGCTCGACGCTGAACCGCGACAAGGTGAAACAGACCATCGAGCAAGGCGTCAACGACAAGGACACCGGCAAGGTGCGGATGAAGTCCTACAAGGACAAGTTCTCGGCCGAGGAGCTGGACGCGCTCGTCACGCACGTCCTGAGCCTGGTCGGCGCCAAGTGACCCGGACCTCGTCGCGCCGCCCGTCTCGCGCGGAGGACGAGTTCCGATGAGTGACGCCTCGGCCCTCGAGTCCGGCCCCACCGGGGCGACACGACGGACCTTCCTCGACCTGCTGCTGGGGACGACGCTGCTCGGCACGCTCGCCAGCGTCGTCTACCCCATCCTCCAGTACCTGAAGCCGCTGCCGGCGGCGGGACCGGGCGGCCCGGCGCGCCTCACCCGGGCGGAGATCGAGGCGCTCGAGAGCAAGCATTTCGTGATCGTGCCGGCGGCGGGCACGCGCGTGCTCGTGCTCCGCGACCAGGAGCAGAAGCTGCGGGCCCTCGACGCCCGGTGTACGCACGAGGGCTGCACCGTCCAGTACGTCGTCGCGGAAGGCGTCATCTGGTGCGCGTGCCACAACGGGCGCTTCGACCTCGAGGGCCGGGTCCTCGCCGGCCCGCCTCCGCGACCGCTGCCCCGCTACACGGCGCACGAAGACGCGCAGGGCAACGTGTCGATCACCCCCGAGAAGACGTGAGCGAGCAGCGGCCGAAACGGGGGCTCCAGGCCTGGCTCAACGCCCGCTACGGCATCGACCCGTTGCTGGACTTCCTGCGGCACAAGGAGGTCCCGCTCGGGTCCCACTGGATGGGGTGGTACTTCCTGGGCGGCGCCACGCTCTTCTTCTTCGTCGTCCAGATCGCGACCGGCGTGCTCCTGCTGATGTACTACCAGGCCGGCGAGGCCACCTCGTACGAGAGCCTGCGCTACATCGTGACCAAGGTGCCCTTCGGGTGGCTCGTGCGCGCCGTGCACTGCTGGAGCGCCCACCTCATGGTCGCCTCCCTCATCGCGCACATGTTCAGCACGATGATGCTGAAGGCGTACCGGCCGCCGCGGGAGCTCACCTGGGTGAGCGGCTATGCACTCTTCGTCGTCACGCTCTGCTTCGGGTTCTCGGGCTACCTGCTGCCGTGGAACGAGCTCTCCTTCTTCGCCACCGCGGTCGGCACCGACTCGGTGAAGTCCGTGCCGGTGGTGGGCGGATGGCTGCTGCAGGTGCTGCGCGGCGGCGCCGACGTGACGATCAACACGCTCTACCGCTTCTTCGCGTTCCACGTCGTCGTGCTGCCGCTCGCGGCGTTCGCCGTGATCGGCGTGCACCTGCTGTTCGTGCAGCGCCAGGGGATGGCGCCGCCGCTCGGCGAGAAGGCCGCGCCGCGGGGCATGCGCTTCTTCCCGAACTTCTTCCTGCGCGATCTCCTGCTGTGGCTCGGATGCCTGCTGGTGCTCATCGTCCTCGCCGCCTACCTGCCGTACGGCCCGAACATCCCGGGGATGGAGTGGGACCTGGGGAAGAAGGCCGACCCGCTCGCGCCCGCGTATCCCGGCATCAAGCCCGAGTGGTACTTCCTCTGGGTCTACCAGCTGCTGAAGGAGTTCCCCCCGCACGTCTTCGGGATCGAGGGACCGCAGCTCTGCCTCCTCGCCGTCTCCGTGCTGCTCGGCATCTGGGCGGTGGTGCCGTGGCTCGACCGCAACGCCCGGCGCGACGCGCCCTCCCCCGCCTTCACCGACCTCGGCGTCGCCGCCCTGCTCTTCATCGGGTTCCTCATGCTCAAGGCGTGGGACCTGGGCGCGCCCGCCGGCGTCGCCGACACGATCCGCGCGCAGGTCGCGGCGCGGAACGCGGCCGTGCTGGTGGTGATCGTCTTCGCGGCGGTGGTGGTGGGCCGCTCGATAGCCGGACGGCGCTGGTTCACGTGGAGCGCGACGGCGACCGCGCACGCCGTCCTGCACGGCATCGGCGGCGTCCCCTACCTCGTCGCCGGTACGGTCTCGGCGGGCGCGGCCGCTCTGTGGCTCGCGGTCGCCCGTCTGCGCGAGGGACGGCAGCGATGATGCGACGCCTCGCGGCCGTGCTATGCCTGCTGACCGCCGCCCAGCGCGGCGTCGGCCGGGCCGACGAGCCACCCACCCCGCCGTCTTCCGCGCTCGCGAAGCTGCTCGCCGACCCGGCCGTCGACGCCAAGGCGCACGCGTACTTCGACGCGCTGCCGGCGCGGGCGCACGAGCTCACCGAGAAGGCGATCGCGGGCGAGGTGGTCACGGGGGCGCAGCACCTGGCCGCGATCCTCTCCCTCGCGATGCCCCCCTCGGTCTTCGAGGCCGCGATGGAGGACCGCTGCTTCCTCTGTCACAGCGACCCCGAGGTCCACACCGGCGACACGCTCTTCTCGCCCGACCCGGCGGCCGGCGGCCACCCGAAGCACATGGACCTCACGAAGGTGGTGCAGGACGTGCACTTCCGTCGGGGCCTGTCCTGTGCCGGCTGCCACGGCGGGGATCCCACGGCTGCGATGGATCACGACCATCCGGCGAGCTGGCCCACCGACTCCGACCGCCGGCATACGGACCGCCGCTGGATCCCCGAGTTCTGCAGCCGCTGCCACGCCGACAGCGCCTTCATGCGGCAGTTCAACCCCGGCATGCCGACCGACCAGCTGGCGAAGTACCGGCAGAGCCAGCACGGCATCGTGCTCGCGGCGGGCGATTCGCGCGCCGCGCAGTGCGTGAGCTGCCACGGGGTCCACGGCATCCAGGGCGCCAAGAGCCCGCGCTCGTCGGTCTACCCGAGCCGGGTGCCGGAGACCTGCGGCGCCTGTCACGCCGACGCGAAGCTCATGGCGGGGTTCAAGCTTCCTGACGGCTCGCCGCTGCCGACCAACCAGCTCGAGGAGTACCGCGCCAGCGTCCACGGCAAGGCGCTGCTCGAGCGCGGCGACCTCGGGGCGCCGGCGTGCAACGACTGTCACGGCAACCACGCGGCCATGCCTCCGCAGGTGGCGAGCGTCGCCGAGATCTGCCGCACGTGTCACGCCCGCAACGGCACGCTCTTCGACGGCAGCAAGCACAAGGAGGCGTTCGTCAAGCACCACTGGCCGGAGTGCAACGTGTGTCACGGCAAGCACTCGATCGCCAGGACGAGCGACGCGATGCTCGCCCCCGACCCCGGCGCGCTCTGCCAGGCGTGTCACGACAAGTACGCAACCAACAACCCGGCGTGCAAGGCCACCGCGACGTACTTCCACGCGGAGCTGCTCGGGCTCTCGGCCAGCCTGGCGTCGTTCACCGACCGTGCCGAGCTGGTGGCGCGGCGGGGACTGGACGCCGACCCGATGCACGACCAGTTGCTCACACTCTCCGACAGCTTGAAGCAGTCCCGCTCCTACATCCACGCTTTCGACCGCAGCGAATTCAATCAGGCGACGGCCCCGGGGCACGCGAGCATCGCCAGCCTCGTGGAGCTCGAGAAGGCCGCCGAGGGCGATCTGCTCTACCGGCGCGTCGGCCTCGCGATCGCCGTCGTGCTGATCGCGCTGCTCATGCTGCTCCTGTGGCTCAAGGTCCGCCGGATGGAATCCGGGGACCGCTGACCGCCGCGGACGGCCGCCCGGGCGGCAGCGCGACGAGGCCGGCCAGCGCGACGAACGTGAAGCTCGCCCCCGCGAGAAACGTGGCCGCCGGCCCGAACCGGCTCCAGAGCACGCCGGCGACGACGCTCGCCGGCAGCAGCGCCACACCGGTCGCGAGGTTGAACACGCCGAACGCCGTGCCGCGAAGCTCGGGAGGCGCGGTGGCGGCGACCAGCGTCGCGAGCAGGCCCTCCGTGAGCCCCATGTGGATCCCCCACAACGCGACGCCCGCGAAGACCGCCCCGAGACTCGTCGACGCCGCGAGCACGAGGTCCGCGGCGACCAGGGCGCCGAGCCCGAGGCCGAGCAGCGCGCGGCGGCTCACCCGGTCCGCGGCGACGCCCGCGGGATAGGCCGCGCAGGCGTACACGACGTTCATCGCGACGAGCACCAGGGGGATCCGGCCCGCGGCCAATCCGAGATTCCCGGCGCGCAGCACGAGGAAGGCCTCGCTGAAGCGGGCCAGCGCGAGCACGCCGCCCAGCGCCACGACCATCCAGTAGCGCGCCGGCAGCCGGCCCAGGTCCCCGGGAGAGTGCGTCGCGCTCGCCCCCGGCGGTCCCGTGCGCTCGGGCTCGGACACCCCGACGACCAGCAGCAGCACCGACAGCATCCCCGGCACCACGGCGCCCCACAGGACCGCCCGGATGTCGTCTGCGAGCAGCGCCATCAAGACCATGGCGAGCAGCGGTCCGACGACGGCCCCCACGGTGTCGAGGGACTGCCGCAGCCCGTACGCCGCCCCGTGCGCCGTCGAAGGCGTGAGGTCCGCGACCAGCGCGTCGCGGGGCGCGCCCCGGATCCCCTTGCCGACGCGGTCCACGAACCGGGCGCCGAACACCCACGACACCGACGGGGCCAGCGGGAAGACCGGCTTGGTCGCCGCGCCCAGCGCGTAGCCGAGCACGACGAGCCGCTTGCGCCGGCGGAGGCGGTCGGAGAGCGCGCCCGAGAACACCTTGGTGACGGCCGCCGTCGCCGCAGCCGTGCCCTCGAGCGCACCGACGGTCGTCATGGAGGCGCCCAGCGCCGTGGTGAGGAAGACCGGGAGCAGGCTGTGGACGAGCTCGGACGACGCGTCCATCAGCAACGACGTGAACCCGAGCGCCCACACGCCTCCGGGCAGGCGTGCGGCGCCGTCCGTGGTCACGTCACCGGTCGTTCGCTCCCTTCCTCGACGCATGCCTCGTGCCGACGATGGGCGGCGCCGGGCGACGCGGCAAGACCCCGACACGGTCGCCACCACCCGTGGCGACCCCGCACGCCGTGTAGTACACCCCGGGCCATGGTCGTCGTCACCAATCGCATTCCCGTGGCCAAGGGGCACGAGATCGACTTCG
>Ga0335069_10006332_pt1 | contig 17217 bp, 19 predicted proteins | sample Lox_Sample_11_FD_206714 | JGI IMG/M metagenome (GOLD analysis project Ga0335069, IMG submission 206714) | Soil microbial communities from Loxahatchee National Wildlife Refuge, Florida, United States - Lox_Sample_1.1 | ecosystem: Environmental > Terrestrial > Soil > Wetlands | place: USA... | reverse complement strand
CGACGCGACCGATCTTGGCAAGGAGCTGTACAACAGCAACATGGCGGGGTCGCGCGACGCGTTCGGCGCCGGCAACAAGTTCATGACGCCGACGGTGAGCGGTGGCCGCGTCTACGTCGGGACGCCGAGCGGGGTCGCTGTCTTTGGCCGGCTGCCGCCCGGCTAGCGGAGTGATCCTCTCGCGCCTACATGGCCGCCGAGCCGTCCAGTAGGATGATCCATGCCCTCCGGGCCTTCCGATTCCACCCGAACTCTGACAAAGTGGTGTCACGCGGAATCACGGTACAGGACGGATCGGATAGCCATGGACAACATCACGTATTGGCGGCGTCGGTCTTCGAATGACGGTTTCCTGGTCATTCTGGCGGGACTGTTATTCCTTGCTGCCGCAATCGTCGGGCCCAACAGCCTGCTCAATTCGCCCGGTCGCTCGGCGGCGAGCGCGCCGTCCACCGGCGCCGCCACGACGGTCTCCTTCGTCACGACGGCGCCCGCTCGCTGATCGACGTACCACGCCGGCGCCGCCCCTGCGGCGCCGGCATGGCGGCCGTGTGCGGGCTCAGCCCGCCTTGTGCTTCGCGGCTTCGACTTCGATCTGCACCTTGATCTCGTCGCCGACGTACGGCACGTACGCCTTCATCCCGAAATCCGAACGGTTGATCGTCGTCGTGACGATCGCGCCACAGACGTAGGCCTTGTCCATCCGGGTGTCGCACTTGGTCGGCTGGACCGCCAGCGTGACCGGCTTCGTGACGCCCAGCAGCGTCAGGTTGCCGGCGACCTGCGTCGGCTTGCCGTCCCACGCGAACGAATCCGCCTTGAACGTCATCGTCGGGAACTGCTCGGCGTTGAAGAAATCCTTGCTGCGCAGGTGGTCGTCGCGCTTGCCGTATCCGGTCTGGACGGACGCGACATCGATCGTGGCTTCGACGGAACCCTTCTTCGCGGCGTTGTCCAGCGTCAGCGTGCCCTTGGTGGACGTGAAGATCCCACGCATCACCGAGAAGCCGAGGTGATTGACCTCGAAGCTCGGGTAGGTGTGGGTCGAATCGAGGTCAAACGCCTCCGGCTCGGCGATAGCGGGTGCGGTCGCGGCGAGTGAAAGCAGGGCGGCGATGAGGATGCGGGAGGACATGCGGGACTCCTTTTTCGAGTGGAAGGCAAGGCGACAGGCTGCCCGTCGGATATCGGGCTGGCGGTGCCGGCGGGTCAACGTGGAACAAAAAGCTTGAAACGGATCTGGACCGTGTCGGCGACGGTCCCGGTGTCGGCCCAGTCGCCCTCGCCCACCTTGTAGGCGGTGCGCGAGATCGGCACGACCCCTTCGAGCCAGGTGCCGCCGGATTCGGCCTTGCTGGTGAACGGGATCACGAGCGTGGCCGCCTTCCCCTTGAGCGAGAACTGCCCGGTCACCTGGAACTTGGCGGCGCCGACTGCCTGCATCGACGTGCTGCTGAACGTGGCCTTCGGGAAGTGCGCGACGTCGAACCAGTCCTTGTCCTTCAGCAGGTCGTTGGCTTCGCTGCTGCCGGCGTCCACGGTGGCCAGGTCGATCGCGAGCGTGGCCTTCCCGGCCTCCGGCTTCGCCGGATCGAAGCTGATGTCGCCGTTGAAGCGCTTGAATTCGCCGTCGGCCGTCACGTTCATCTGCGTGAAGCCGAATTTGATCTGGCTGCGGGCCGCATCGATGGCTGCTGCGTTCGCGGCGGGTGCGGCGGCGAACGCCGCGAGCGCGGCGGCCGCCAGCACGGTCCGGGGGTTTGTCGTCATGGGGGCTTCCGATCGGTCGTTGCGTGGAAGGGGCCGCGGCGGCGGCCGGGTCAGAGCATCCGGCGCAGCACGTCGTCGCGATCGACGAAGTGATGCTTCAGCGCGGCGACGGCGTGCGCGGCCGCCAGCGCGAGCAGGGACCATGCGAGCACGGCGTGAACGTTGTGGAGCAGCTCGGCAGCCGCCTTGTCCTTGGCCGTCAGGTCGGGTAGCGGCACGAGGCCGAGGTAGGTCAGCGGAAATCCGCGCGCCGACGACAGGAACCAGCCGGCGATCGGCACGGCGACCAGCAGCAGGTAGAGCAGTCCGTGAATCCCGTGCGCCGCGCGCTGCTGGAACGTCGACATCGTGGCCGGAAGCGCCGGCGGGCGATGTCCGATGCGCCATGCAACGCGCGCGAACCACAGGAACAGGACCGTCAGGCCGACCCACTTGTGATAGTTGATCAGGCGGATCTTGTGCGGGCTCAACGGCAGGTCATCGAACGTCAATTCGATGCAAAGTGCCGCAACGACGCCTATCGCGATCAGCCAGTGCAGCGCGCGAGCCGGGGCCGAATAGCGCGGACGGGCCAGGCCGGGCGCAGCGGGCGACGTCGTGATCGTCATCGTCTTCTAGCCTTCGAGTGAGGGTGGCCGGCGCGGGTTCCACGCCGGCTTTCTTTCGTGTGGGGGTGCGATAGTATCATTTGCAAGTTATACTGTTAAATTGAAAGTATTCGCATGATGACGGCATCCGGGTTGAATGCCTTGGCGGGCTAAATATCCTTGATGGCTGAATGTTCTTGCCGCGTGAATGTCCTGGGATTCGACGTCGACCGATGAACTCCGCTCCGCTATCGCAATCCGCCGGCGCCGATGCCGAGGCTGCCGTCGCGCCGGCTCCCGAGGGCGGCTGCCCCATGGTGCAGCTGCTCGAGACGCTGGCCGGCAAGTGGACCTTTCGCGTTCTTTATCGCCTGATCGTCGAAGACCAGCCGCAGCGCTTCGGGGAACTGCATCGTTCGATCGAGCGGATCACGCAGAAGGAATTGACGAAATACCTGCGCGACTTCGAAGCCTTGGGGCTCGTGCGGCGTACGGTCTACGCCGAGGTCCCGCCGCGGGTCGAGTACTGCATCACGCCTTACGGACGTACGCTGAGGGCGCCGCTGGATGCCCTGGTCCAGTGGAGCCGCGAGCACGGCGAGCCGCTGTTCGCCGCCCGTCGGCGGCTGAAGGCGACAGCGGTGCCGCACGCCGATTCGTAGGTTCGTGCGCGGGGCGCTTTCTTCCCCCGCGCGCGGTCGCGCGGAGCCTCCTTCCGCGCAGGCTCTAGCGTACGGCGGCCGGCGGGCGCTGGTCCGCGGCGTCGCGCGGGACCTCGACGATCCGGGTGCGCAGCAGCCTGTCATGCAGGAACCGACGCTGCGGATCGGCGAATGCCAGTGCAAACATCGCGGCGAACCCGCCGGCAAACCACAGGAGCTCCGCGGCGACGCCGTGGCCGAAAGCCAGCGCCAGCGCGAGCCCCGGCAAGACCAGCGTCCATGAGAGGACATAGCGTCCGATGGCGGTGACGGGCCGAAGCCGGTTTCCACGGTCATCGGCCACCCGCAGGCGCCAGGTCTTCAGCGCGAGCGTCTGCCCGGTACGGACCCAGCAGCTGACGAAATAGGCGCCGACCACGAAAAAAATCCACGCCTGCAGGGTCCAGCGGCGCGGACCCTCGGGCTCGACGTGCCATCCGGTCACCAGCACGAGGAGGGCGCCCGCGGCGAATGCGACGCCGAAAAGCAGCGCGGCCTCGTAGACCATCGATAGCGCCACGCGCGGCAACCGTGGCGGCATGCAGGCGGCGGATGCGCTCAATGCCGGGTCGTTGCTGCCGTGTCCTTCGGGCTCGCAGCGGCAGCCGCCGGCGCCTTGGGCGGCGTGGTCGGCTTGCGCGGGGTCTCCGGCCGGACCGTGGGCTTCGCGGCCAGTTCCTTCTTCTGATCGGCCGGCAGATCCTGGTACTTCTGGACCAGCGCCTGGCGCTGATCGAGCGGAAGTTGATACGCGCGAACGAAGTTCTCGCGCGTCGTGACGCGCTCCTGCGGCGTCATCCGCGCCAGTTCACCCATCCGTTCGTGGACGTGCTGCTGTCCCTCCGGCGACAAGTGCGGATACTTGCTCGCGACCTCGAGCCATTTCTTCTTGCGCACCGGGTCGAACTTGTCCCAATCACCGGCCAGCGGCGCCAGCGCCTCGCGCTGCGAGGAGGAGAGTTCCCCCCAGGTCGGGTGCACCGGGCCCGACTTTCCATCTCCCAGCGCCGCCTGCGCCAGCAGCGCCAACGCGATCGCGCACGTCGCGGCGCCGAAGCGCAAGGGCGGCATCCGCCGGCTGCCGGGCTTCGTCGCCACGGCCTAGAGGCCCCGCTCTTGCTCGAGAAGCGCGCCGAAGCCGCGATCGGCATAGGTCGACAGCGGCTGATCGTCGAGAAGCAGCGCGAGGTCGATGGCCGCCAACTCGTCGATCTGTTCCGCCTCGCGCCATTGGTACACGGAGATGAACCCGACGACCAGCGCGACCACCGGGGCGGCGACACCCAGGCGGAAAAGCCATGAACTCCACGGGGATTGGGAGGAACCGTCGCGTTCGAGGCCGAGGCTCGATCCGCGCCCGGCGAACGCGAGCAGGGGCGACGGGATCGGGTAGCGCTGCGCGGCTGGATTCTGCTTTCGGCGCGCCAGCGCGGTCGCGCGGGCGCTCGCCAACCGCTGCAGCGTCAGCTCGTCGAGCGACCCGGCTCCCTCGTTGAGGGCCTGCCGCACCCGGTAGGCGAATTCGACCTCTTTCATAACGTGATGCCCCGGCCACGCAACGCCCGTGCCAATGCGTGCGTCGCGCGCGAGCAATGTGTCTTGACGCTGCCTTCAGAACAGCCCATCGCCGCCGCCGTTTCGGCGACGTCGAGATCTTCCCAGTAACGGAGCACGAACGCTTCCCGTTGACGCCCCGGAAGCCGTGCCATTTCCTCTTCGATCACGCGGACGATCTGTTCCCGCTCGACCTTGTCCGCCGCGCTCTCGGCGGCCGTCGAATCCGACTGGCTCTCCAGCGTCTCCAGCGGGTCGCTGTCGTCGTCGTCGCTTCCCGCGAGTTGCGAAAACAGCGTGAGCCACGACGAGCGGACCTTCAGGCGCCGGAAATGATCGTGCGTGGCGTTCTGCAGGATGCGCGTGAAAAGCAGCGGCAGTTCCGGCGCGGGGCGATCGCCGTAGCTCTGCGAGAGCTTGATCATCGCCTCCTGGACGATGTCGAGCGCGGCGTCGTCGTCGCGAACCGCAAACGCCGCCTGCTTGAATGCCCGTCGTTCGACGCCGGCGAGAAACTCCGCCAGTTCCTTTTCGGTCGCCATCGTCGGCGCCGATCGGCGTTCGCCGGCGCCTTCCCCTTCGTCCCTTGAAAAGCCCCGAGATCGTAGCAGAGCGGCAACACGGGCCCTGGGCCACGGCGGCGCCGTTTGCGCATGGCGGCAAGGTCGGCTATCGTCGGCGGTTCCCGTCGATCGACTACCGCGAAAGACGGGAACGGCAGAAAGGAAGTGAAGGGCTTCTTTATCGACGCATACCCACCGTTACCTCCTAAAGCGCCCTGCGACTCGTCGCGGGGGCGACGTCCGCGCCACCGGCCACAAGCTGGTGCGGCTCGGCATCCGATCAATCTCCCGTGGACCTTGAGAGGATTTCCAAGTGTCGAACATACGAGCAGTACAGAAGGCTGCCGCACGCCCTGATGCGGGCGATTCCGAAAAGCAGGCCGCCGCGCCGGTCGACGTGCTGACCGGGGCCGAAATCGTCGTCCGCTGCCTGGCGGAGGAGGGCGTCGAGCACGTCTTCGGATACCCCGGCGGCGCCGTCCTCTACATCTACGACGAGATCTTCAAGCAGGACCGGTTCCAGCACATCCTGGTGCGCCATGAGCAGGCGGCGGTGCACGCCGCCGACGCGTACTCGCGGTCGAGCCGGAAGATCGGCGTCGCGCTGGTGACGAGCGGCCCGGGCGTCACGAACGCCGTGACCGGAATCGCGACGGCGTACATGGACTCGGTTCCGATCGTGATCATCACCGGCCAAGTGCCGACGCGAGCCATCGGCCAGGACGCGTTCCAGGAGTGCGATACGGTCGGCATCACCCGGCCCTGCGTGAAGCACAACATCCTGGTGAAGGACGTCGCCGACCTCGCCACCGCGATCCGCCAGGCGTTCTACATCGCCGCGAGCGGTCGTCCCGGCCCGGTGCTCGTCGACATCCCGAAGGACGTCACGGTCGCGCGCCATGCGTTCCACTACCCGCGCGACCTCACGATGCGGTCGTACAACCCGGTCGTGAAGGGGCACCTGGGTCAGATCAAGAAGGCCGCGGCGCTGCTGCAGCAGGCCGAGCGCCCGATGGTCTACGCCGGCGGCGGCGTGATCCTCGCCAACGCCTCCGAACTGCTGGCGCGGCTCGTCGACCGGCTCGGCTTCCCGTGCACGACGACGCTGATGGGGCTTGGCGGCTACCCGGCGCGCGACCGCAAGTACGTCGGCATGCCCGGCATGCACGGGACTTTCGAGGCGAACATGGCGATGCAGCACTGCGACGTGCTGCTCGCCGTCGGTGCGCGGTTCGACGACCGCGTCATCGGCAATCCGGCGCATTTCGCGCAGAACCCGCGCAAGATCATCCATGTCGACATCGATCCGTCGTCGATTTCCAAGCGCGTGAAGGTCGACGTGCCGATCGTCGGCGACGTCGGCGAAGTCCTGTCCGACCTCCTGGTGCAGCTCGAGGCGGCGCCCGGGGCCTCCGCCGGCGGCCAAGCGGCAGCCTTGCGCGCCTGGTGGGAGCGCATCGACGCCTGGCGCGGCCGCGACTGCCTCAAGTACGACCGCTCGGCGGCGGTCATCAAGCCGCAGTTCGTGATCGAGAAGCTGTGGGAGGTCACCGGCGGCGATGCCTACGTGACTTCCGACGTCGGGCAGCACCAGATGTGGGCCGCGCAGTACTACCGCTTCAATCATCCGCGGCGCTGGATCAATTCCGGCGGCCTCGGGACGATGGGCGTCGGCCTGCCCTACGCGATGGGCGTGCAGATGGCGAATCCTGGCGCGCAGGTGGCGGTGATCACCGGCGAGGCCTCGATCCAGATGTGCATCCAGGAACTGTCGACGTGCAAGCAGTACCGCTTCACGCCGAAGATCGTCAACCTGAACAACCGCTATCTGGGCATGGTGCGGCAGTGGCAGCAGATCGACTACGGCAGCCGCTACTCCGAGTCCTACATGGACGCGCTGCCTGACTTCGTGAAGCTGGCGGAAAGCTACGGTCACGTCGGCCTGCGCATCGAACGCCCCGAGGATGTCGAGCCGGCGCTGCGCGAGGCCTTCGGGCCGCTGAAGGACCGGCTCGTGTTCCTCGACTTCATCACCGACCAGACCGAGAACGTCTGGCCGATGGTCAAGGCGGGCAAGGGGCTGACCGAGATGCTGCTCGGCGCCGAGGACCTGTGATGAGGCACACCATTTCGGTCCTGCTGGAAAACGCGCCCGGCGCGCTGTCGCGCGTCGTCGGCCTCTTCTCGGCGCGCGGCTACAACATCGAGACGCTGACGGTGGCTCCGACCGAGGATCCGTCGCTGTCGCGCATGACGATCGTGACCGTCGGCTCGGACGACGTCATCGAGCAGATCACGAAACACCTCAACCGCCTGATCGAGGTCGTCAAGGTCGTCGACCTGACCGAGGGCGAATTCACCGAGCGCGAACTGATGCTGATCAAGCTGCGCGCCGTCGGCAAGGATCGCGAGGAAGTCAAGCGCATGGCGGACATCTTCCGCGGGCGGATCGTCGACGTCACCGAGCGGACCTACACGATCGAGCTCACCGGCAACACCGACAAGCTCGACGCGTTCATCCGCGCCGTCGATCGCGCCGCGATCCTCGAGACGGTGCGCACCGGCAGTTCGGGCATCGGACGCGGCGAACGCGTGCTCAGGGTATAGCGCCGGCGGCGCGGCGGCCGACGCCTGCCGCCGCGCGATCGCCGTCGCGACTATGGAAACCATCCAGGAGGGAACATGAAGGTCTACTACGACAAGGACGCCGACGTTTCGTTGATCAAGGGGCGCAAGGTCGCGATCGTCGGCTACGGATCGCAGGGCCACGCGCACGCGCTCAACCTGAAGGAGTCCGGCGTCAAGGTCACGGTCGCGTTGCGCAAGGGCGGCGCCTCATGGGGCAAGGCGGTCGCCGCCGGCCTCGACGTGAAGGAAGTCGCCGACGCCGTGCGCGACGCCGATCTCGTGATGATCCTGTTGCCGGACGAGACGCACCCGGAGGTCTACAAGGCTTCCGTCGAGCCCAACCTGAAGAAGGGGGCCGCGCTCGCGTTCGCGCACGGGTTCAACATCCACTTCGGCATGATCGAGCCGCGCGCGGACCTCGACGTCGTCATGGTGGCGCCGAAGGCGCCGGGCCATACGGTTCGCTCGACGTTCGCGCAGGGCGGCGGCGTGCCGATGCTGATCGCCGTGCACCACGACGCGTCCGGCATCGCGCGCGACCTCGCCCTGTCGTACGCGACCGCCATCGGCGGCGGCAAGGCCGGCATCATCGAGACCAACTTCCGCGAGGAGACCGAGACCGACCTGTTCGGCGAGCAGGCCGTGCTCTGCGGCGGCTGCGTCGAACTGGTCAAGGCCGGCTTCGAGACGCTGGTCGAGGCGGGCTACGCGCCGGAGATGGCCTATTTCGAGTGCCTCCACGAGCTCAAGCTGATCGTCGACCTGATGTACGAAGGCGGCATCGGGACGATGAACTACTCGATCTCGAACAACGCGGAATACGGCGAGTACGTCACCGGTCCGGAGATCATCACGCCGGCGACGAAACTGGCGATGAAGAAGGCGCTGGAACGCATCCAGGCCGGCGACTATGCGAAGAGCTTCATCCTGGAGAACCGCGCCGGTGCGCCGACGCTGCGGGCGCGTCGCCGCCTGACGGCCGAGCACCCGATCGAGCAGGTCGGCGAGCGGCTGCGGGCGATGATGCCGTGGATCAAGCGCAACCGCCTCGTCGACCAGAGCAAGAATTGAGGCGGCGCGGCGCGCTCGTCCGGCTGGCGTCGCGCGCGGTCGCCTGCGGGGCCGCCGGCCTCGTTGCCGCCGCGCCGGCGGGCGCGCAGCAGCCGGCGCCCTCGCCGGCGCGTTTCGAGGGTACCGTCGTCACGCTCGCCGGCCACGCGCAGCTCGAGTTGCCCAACGACGAGGCAAGCGCGTCGTTCTACGCCGAGCAGCAGGACCCCGACCTGGCGCGCGCGCAGTCGACCGTCAACCAGCGGGTTGCCGACGGCGTCGCCGCGCTGCGGCGCGTCGACCCGAAATGCCAGGTCGAGTCCGGCGCCTACGAGAGCTATCCGATGTACGCGAGCAGCGGCGCGCATCGGATCACCGGTTGGCGCGTGCGCCAGACGGTGTTCATGCGCACCGGCAACCTCGCGCAGCTGCCGCAGGCGGTCGCGGCGGCGCAGGCGCTGCTCGCGCTGGGTTCGATCGACTTCCACCTCTCGCGTGCGGCGCGCGAACGTGTCGAGGGCGATCTCGTGCAGCGGGCCATCTCGGATGCGAACGTGAGGATCGCGGCGGCCGCGCAGGCCCTGTCGATCCCGCCCGCGCGCGTGCGCCTGGAGGAACTCGACTTCGGCGCGGCGGTGCAGGGCCCGCCGATGCGGCCGCTTCGCGCGGCCGCGACGATGGCGCCCGCCGCGGAGTCGGTGGCCGAGCCGAGTTTCGAACCGGGGACGACGTCGGAGCAGGCGTCGGTCACGGCGCGCGCGCGGTTCCTCGTGCCCTGAGCCCTCGCCCCCACGCCGCAAGCGCCCCTCCGCGACACCGCGTTCGCCCGCGCCAGAGGCGATCCGATACCATACGCGCCTTCCGGTCATCGCAAGGATCCGCACGTGCCCTCGCCGTATCCGCATCCGCTGCTCGCGCGCGAAGGCTGGCCCTACGTCGGGGCCTCGCTCGCCGCCGCCGTGGCCGTGGCCCTGGCGGCCGGTGGCGCGTGGTCGATCCCGCTCTGGATCGTCGTGCTGTTCGTCGTGCAGTTCTTCCGCGACCCGCCGCGCCAGGTGCCGCAGGAAGCCGGGGCCGTGCTGTCGCCGGCCGACGGCCGGATCGTCAAGGTCGAGCGCGTCCGCGATCCCTACGTCGAGCGCGATGCGCTGCTCGTCAGCGTCTTCATGAACGTCTTCAACGTCCACAGCAACCGCGCGCCGGTCGACGGCATCGTCGAGCGCGTCGAGTACGCCCCGGGCAAGTTCATCAATGCCGACCTCGACAAGGCTTCGACCGAGAACGAGCGCAACGCGCTGGTGATCGAGTCCGGCGGCGAGCGCCTGACGGTCGTGCAGGTCGCGGGGCTGATCGCTCGCCGCATCCTCTGCTACGTCGCGGTCGGCGACCGGCTCGCCCGCGGCCAGCGGTTCGGCTTCATCCGGTTCGGTTCCCGCGTCGACGTCTACCTGCCGCTCACGGCGCGACCGCGGGTCGCGGTCGGCGACGTGGTGCGAGCGACCTCGACGGTCCTCGCCGAGCTCTGAGGGCGCGGGCGATGCGCTTCCGTCGACGCAAGGCCCGGGTCTACGGGCAGACGGCGCTGCGCGGTGACGACTTCGTGCGGCCGCCGCGGCGCCGGCGCGGCATCTACCTGCTGCCGAACCTGTTCACGACCGCGGCGCTGTTCTCCGGTTTCGTCGCGATCGTGCAGAGCATGAACCAGCGGTTCGAGCTGGCGGCGATCGCGATCTTCGCGGCGATGGTGCTCGACGGGATGGACGGCCGCGTCGCGCGCCTCACGAACACGCAGAGCGCGTTCGGCGAGCAGTACGACTCGCTGTCCGACATGACGTCGTTCGGCGTCGCGCCGGCGCTCGTGATGTACGAGTGGATCCTCAACGAGCTCGGGCGCTGGGGCATGGCCGGCGCCTTCGTCTACTGCGCCGGCGCCGCGCTGCGGCTGGCCCGCTTCAACGCCAATATCGGCGTCGTCGACAAGCGTTTCTTCCAGGGCCTGCCCAGCCCGGCGGCCGCGGCGCTCGTCGCCGGCTTCGTCTGGCTTGCCGTCGACAACCAGCTCTCGTCGATCCGCGAGACGTGGATGCCGTGGGTCGCGCTCGCGCTGACGGTCTACGCCGGCCTCACGATGGTCTCGAGCGCCCCGTTCTACAGCGGCAAGAAGTTCCAGCTCGCCCGCAGCGTGCCGTTCTGGGTGATGATCGTCATCGTCGTCGGCATCTTCTTCGTCTCCTCGCAGCCGCCGATCGCGCTGTTCTCGCTGTTCTGCTGCTACGCGATCTCCGGCTACCTCTACGGGCTGTGGCGCTGGTGGCGCGGCGAAGGCAATCCGGCACGCCCGGAGCGATCGCCGGCGGACCACCCGGCCTGAACGCCCCGCCGGGGCATGGGCGGGGGCCGCGGCACGTTGGCCGCACCCATGCCGTCGGCCACGGCGTCGACCGTCCGGCACATTCTTTATGATGTCGGAGGTGCATGGCGGCATCGCGTCGAGGCCGCCCGGCGCACCTGGAGGAGCCGCGCGATGTCCGAACGCCTGATCATCTTCGATACGACCCTGCGCGACGGCGAACAGAGCCCCGGCGCGTCGATGACGCGCGAGGAGAAGCTGCGCATCGCCTCGCAACTGGAGCGGCTTCGCGTCGACGTGATCGAGGCCGGCTTCGCCGCCTCCAGCAACGGCGATTTCGAGGCGGTGCGGGCGATCGCGAACACGATCAAGGAGTCGACGGTGTGCTCGCTCGCGCGCGCCAACGACCGCGACATCTCGCGCGCCGCCGAGGCGCTGCAGGGCGCCCGCTCGCGGCGCATCCACACCTTCATCGCGACGTCGCCGCTGCATATGGAAAAGAAGCTGCGGATGACGGCGGACCAGGTCTTCGAGCAGGCGCGCCTCGCGGTCCGCTTCGCGCGCCGCTTCACCGACGACGTCGAATTCTCGACCGAGGACGGCAGCCGCTCGGAGCTCGACTTCCTCTGCCGCATCCTCGAGGCGGTGATCGCCGAGGGCGCGACGACGATCAACATCCCGGATACGGTCGGCTACGCCGTGCCGGCGCAGTTCGGCGAGCTGATCCGCACGCTGCGGGACCGGATCCCGAATGCCGACCGCGCCGTGTGGTCGGTGCACTGCCACAACGACCTCGGCATGGCGGTCGCCAATTCGCTGGCCGGCGTACTGAACGGCGCGCGCCAGATCGAATGCACGGTCAACGGCCTCGGCGAGCGCGCCGGCAACACCTCGCTGGAGGAGGTGGTCATGGCGGTCCGCACGCGGCGCGATTTCTTCGCGCTCGACGTCGGCGTCGACACGACGCAGATCGTCCCGGCCTCCAAGCTGGTCTCCAACATCACCGGCTTTCCGGTCCAGCCGAACAAGGCCGTCGTCGGCGCCAACGCCTTCGCGCACGCGTCCGGCATCCACCAGGACGGCGTGCTCAAGGCCCGGCAGACCTACGAGATCATGCGCGCCGAAGAGGTCGGCTGGTCCGCGAACCGCATCGTCCTCGGGAAGCTGTCGGGGCGCAATGCATTCAAGCAGCGCGTCCAGGAGCTCGGCATCCCGGTCGAGGGCGAGGGCGAGATCAACGCCGCGTTCGTCAAGTTCAAGGAACTGGCCGACCGCAAGGCGGAGATCTACGACGAGGACATCCAGTCGCTCTTCTCCGACGAGACGGTGGTGCCGCACGACGAGCATTTCCGCCTGGTCTCGCTCGCGCAGCAGTCGCAGACCGGCGCGCGCCCGCATGCGCGCGTCGTGTTTCGCGTCGGCACGCAGGAGGTCGTCGCGGAGTCGGATGGCAACGGCCCGGTGGACGCGTCGCTGAAGGCGATCGAAAGCGAAGTCGGCAGCGGCGCCGAACTGCTGCTCTATTCGGTCAATGCGATCACGACCGGGACCGAATCGCAGGGCGAGGTCACCGTGCGGCTCGCCCGCGCCGGGCGCATCGTCAACGGCGTCGGCGCCGACCCGGACATCGTCGCGGCTTCGGCCAAGGCCTACCTCAACGCGCTGAACAAGCTCCAGTCGACGAACGAGCGCCTGAATCCGCAGACGTCGATGGCGCCTTAGGACGGGCGTCCGGCATCGGATCGCGTACCCCCAGGGCCCGAGGTGCCCCGGGGACGCCGTCGGACCGGAGCCCGATGCCGCGCGCGGCCGGTCGGCTATAATGTGCGGTTCACGACCCGGTAATTCCTGCCGGGCTCGCGTGTCGAAACTTTTCCAGTCAGGGAAATCATGTCCGTCGCAGACATCAAGAAGGGCGACATCGTCGCCAAGTTCCAGCGCACCAAGAACGACACCGGTTCGCCGGAGGTCCAGGTCGCACTTCTCACGGCCCGGATCAACGAGCTCACCGATCACTTCAAGACGCACGTCAAGGACCACCACTCGCGCCGCGGCCTGCTCAAGATGGTCAGCCGGCGTCGCAAGCTGCTCGACTACCTCAAGGGCAGGAGCCCCGAGGCCTACAAAGGCCTGATCGAAACGCTCGGCTTGCGCAAGTAACAACCGACCGCCGTTCGTGGCAAGTCGGCCTGCCCCCGCGCCCCACGCTCAGCCGCGGCCGGATGCGTCCGGCCCCGCGCGCCTCGTGCGTACGAATCCCGGCGGCCGCGCCGGATTCACCCGTCGATGCGCCGGCGCGTTCCCGCGCCGCGGGGCGGTCATCGTGAAATCGACATCGGATCGGAGTGCGGGCGCATCGCGCGCGTCCGTTTTCCGGGCCTGAAAGGAATCACCCGTGTTCGAAAAAGTCGTCAAGTCGTTCCCGTACGGTGGCCGCACGGTCACGCTCGAAACCGGTGAGATCGCGCGGCAGGCGTCCGGCGCGGTCGTCGTCTCGATCGACGACACGGTCGTCCTCGCCACGGTCGTCGGCGCCGCCACCGCCAAGGCGGGACAGGACTTCCTGCCGCTGACGGTCGACTACGTCGAGAAGACCTACGCTGCCGGACGCATTCCCGGCGGGTTCTTCAAGCGCGAAGGGCGGCCCTCCGAGAAGGAGACGCTGACGTCGCGCCTGATCGACCGCCCGATCCGCCCGCTCTTTCCCGACGGCTTTTTCCACGACGTCCAGGTCGTCATCCACGTGATGTCGGTGAATCCCGAGGTCGATCCGGACATTCCGGCGATGATCGGCGCCTCGGCGGCGCTTGCGGTGTCCGGCATCCCGTTCAAGGGCCCGATCGGCGCCGCGCGCGTCGGCTACGTCGATGGCCAGTACGTCTGCAATCCGGGCGCGTCGCAACTGAAGAAGAGCCAGCTCGATCTGGTCGTTGCCGGGACCGAGCGCGCCGTGCTGATGGTCGAATCCGAGGCGCACCAGTTGCCGGAGGACGTGATGCTCGGGGCGGTCGTCTTCGGGCACCAGCAGATGCAGGCGGTGATCGACGCGATCCACGAACTCGTGCGCGACGCCGGCAAGCCGGCGTGGAACTGGTCGGCCGCACAGAAGGACGAATCGCTGCTGGCGCGGCTGAGGGGCCTCGCGTCGGCCGGCCTGCGCGGTGCCTACGAAATTCGCAGCAAGCAGGCGCGCACGCAGCGGATCGACGACATCTACAAGGAGGTCTGGACGAAGCTCGAAGCCGAAGCCGTCCGCACCGGCAAGCCGCTGCCGGATCCGACCGCCGTCGAAAGCATCCTCTTCGACCTGCAGGCGCAGATCGTCCGCACGCAGATCCTGGACGGCGAGCCGCGGATCGACGGCCGCGACACGCGCACGGTCCGCCCGATCGCGATCCGGCTCGGCGTGCTGCCGCGCACGCACGGATCCGCGTTGTTCACGCGCGGCGAGACGCAGGCGCTGGTGACCGCGACGCTCGGCACCAAGCAGGACGAGCAGATCATCGACGCGCTGCAAGGCGAGTATCGCGACCGGTTCATGCTCCACTACAACATGCCGCCGTTCGCGACCGGCGAAACCGGGCGCGTCGGGGCGCCGAAGCGGCGCGAGATCGGCCACGGCCGCCTCGCCAAGCGCGCGCTGGTCGCCGTCCTTCCGGATGCGGCCGATTTCCAGTACTCGATCCGCGTCGTCTCCGAGATCACCGAGTCGAACGGCTCGTCGTCGATGGCCTCCGTGTGCGGCGGCTGCCTCGCGCTGATGGATGCCGGCGTCCCGATGAAGGCGCACGTCGCCGGCGTCGCGATGGGCCTGATCAAGGAAGGCAACAAGTTCGCGGTGCTCACCGACATCCTGGGCGACGAGGACCACCTCGGCGACATGGACTTCAAGGTCGCGGGGACGGCCACCGGCGTCACCGCGCTGCAGATGGACATCAAGATCGAGGGCATCACCAAGGAGATCATGCAGGTCGCCCTGGCGCAGGCCCGCGAAGCGCGGATGACCATCCTGCAGAAGATGCAGGATGCGATCGCGGCGTCGCGCGGCGAGCTGTCGGCGTTCGCGCCGCGCCTGATCAAGATGAAGATCAATCCGGAGAAGATCCGCGACGTCATCGGCAAGGGCGGCGCCGTCATTCGCGCGTTGACCGAGGAAACCGGCACGCAGATCGACATCGAGGACGACGGCACCGTGATCATCGCCAGCGTCGACCTCGACAAGGGCAAGGAAGCGCAGCGCCGGATCCAGGAACTGACCGCCGACGTCGAGGTCGGCAAGGTCTACGACGGCACGGTGCTGCGGCTGCTGGACTTCGGCGCCATCGTCCAGATCCTGCCGGGTCGCGACGGCCTGCTGCACATCTCGCAGATCGCCAACGAGCGCGTGAACCAGGTCGCCGACTACCTGAAGGAAGGGCAGTCGGTCAAGGTCAAGGTCCTGGAGGCCGACGAGAAGGGCCGCGTGCGCCTGTCGATGAAGGCCGCGGCAAGCGACGCTTCGGCGGCGCCTGCGGCGCAGCAGTCGTAGGGCGCTGGCCGCTGCGGCGGCGGCCGAGCGCGGCACGGCGCGCGGCCGAACCGCCGCGGAGGAATCCGATGCAGGCCATTGAGATCTCGCAGCCGGGCGCACCCGACGTCCTGCGCCTCGCCGATCGGCCCGACCCGGTACCGGGTCGCGGCGATCTGCTGATCCGCGTCGAGGCGGCGGGCGTCAACCGGCCGGACGTCCTGCAGCGCAAGGGCGGCTACCCGCCCCCGCCGGGCGCCTCCGACCTGCCGGGGCTGGAAGTCGCCGGTACCGTCGTCGGGGGCGACACGTCGGACAGCGGCTTTCGGGTGGGCGATGCCGTCTGCGCGCTTCTCGCCGGTGGCGGCTATGCCGAACTGTGCGCCGTGCCGAGCGGCCAATGCCTGCCGGTCCCGACCTCTCTCACGTTCGCGCAGGCGGCGAGCCTGCCGGAAACGTATTTCACCGTCTGGAGCAACGTCTTCGACCGTGCTCGCCTTGCGCCGGGCGAAACGCTGCTCGTGCAGGGCGGGGCGAGCGGCATCGGCGTCGCGGCCGTGCAGATCGCCGCCGCGCTGGGCCATGTCGTGTACGCGACGGCGGGCTCCGATGAACGCTGCCGCGCCGTCGAAGCGCTCGGCGCGCGCCGCGGCATCAACTACCGCCGCGAGGACTTCGGCGCGGCGGTGCTGCAGGAGACGCGCGATCGCGGCGTCGACGTGATCCTCGACATGGTCGCCGGCGACTACGTCGGGCGCGAAATCGAGTGCCTCGCCGACGACGGGCGCCTCGTCCTGATCGCGTTGCTGGGCGGTGCGCGCGGCGAGATCGACTTCGGCCGCGTGTTGCGCAAACGCCTCGTCGTCACCGGGTCGACGCTGCGGCCCCGCGGCGTCGAGTTCAAGGCCGCGATCGCGCGGCAACTTCAGGCACGCGTCTGGCCGCTGATTGCCGCCGGCCGCGTCAAGCCGATCGTGCATGCGACCTTTCCGCTGCGCGAGGCCGCGGCGGCGCATGCGCTGATGGAGTCCGGTGCCCATATCGGCAAGATCGTCCTCGCGGTGGGTCCGGCGGCGAGTGCGCAGCCGAACCGGCGCGAGCCTGCGGCACCCTGAGCATCCTTCGACCAACCGCCCCAGCCGAGAACCGCTGCCACGCCATGCGAAAGCAACTGATCGCCGCGAACTGGAAGATGAACGGAACGCGGGCCGCGAACGCGCAATGGCTCGATGCCTTCCGCGCCGTCGCCGCGTCGACAGCCGGGCGCGACGTCGTCGTCTGCGCCCCGTACCCGTACCTGCCGCAACTCGTCGCCGGCCTCGCCGGTCTGGCGGCAGAGGCGGGGGCGCAGGACCTCTGCATCGATGCCCCGGGCGCGCACACCGGCGACGTCTGCGGCGAGATGCTGCTCGACGTCGGCGTCGGCTGGGTCATCGTCGGGCATTCGGAGCGCCGGGCGACGCGCGGCGAGGACGACGCGATCGTGGCGACGAAGGCGGCGCGCGCG
>Ga0335069_10006331_pt1 | contig 17217 bp, 13 predicted proteins | sample Lox_Sample_11_FD_206714 | JGI IMG/M metagenome (GOLD analysis project Ga0335069, IMG submission 206714) | Soil microbial communities from Loxahatchee National Wildlife Refuge, Florida, United States - Lox_Sample_1.1 | ecosystem: Environmental > Terrestrial > Soil > Wetlands | place: USA... | reverse complement strand
TCCAGTACACTTCTTCCTTGATTGAGCCCTTGTCCGTGAAACCGCGCCTCTTCAGGATTGCCTTGCTGTGCTCAATCATTTCCGGGTGGCCGCAGAGATACGCCACCGTATTGGTTCCGTCCAGGCCCCACTGGTCCGCATACTTCCTGAGTACGTCGTCGGCTCTTCCGATCTCTCCCGACCAGTCTTCGTGATCCCACGGCCTACTTACCGTCGGAACATAAGTGAACCATGGAGACGCGACCTCGGCGAAACGCCGCAATTCGCTCAGATATCCAAACTCCCACGGGCGGCTGGCGCCGTTCAGCAGGTAAAGTTTATGCGATCCATCAAAATTTCCCGCTTCCCATTCTTTATGAAGGGTCCGCACATAGCTCACAAAGGGAGCCACTCCCGTAACCGTCGAGATCAGCAGGTGGTTCTTCTTGCCATTCTGCGTATCGAGCGAAAACTTCCCCTTGGGCACTTTACGCATCAGCAGTTGATCCCCAACCTGCATCCGGTGCAGCTTGGGGGTGAGAGCTCCCTCAGGTACCAACTCAAAGAAGAACTCCACCTCGTTTTCGGAAGGCGAAGAAGCGATCGAGTACGGGCGCTCAATTCGCTTGCCACCCTCTTCAATACCCAGGGTGGCGTACTGTCCCGGAACAAAGTTGAACTCACCCCCACTGCGGATGCGGAACATCCACAAATCCGCCGCGAAATCCATGCGCTTGGTAATCTCGGCGCGGTAGAACTTCTCGTCAGGGATCGTCATAGGTGTGCCTTTGGTCCAATACTTCTGATCTGAAAATCATCTCCGTTGCGGAAACCCGGCACAACAGCACTCGGGTTGCCGGACTTTCGTGTCAAAACCCCGCCTGCAAAGCAATTTCCGTTCCAACCGAACGGTCGTACGACTACTCTTGCCGATATGGTAGACCCATCCTCCGGTATTTAAAAGCCCGCTTGCTATCGAAATCTTTTCTGGGATGGATCGAAAATGGTACTGCCAATCAATGCTCTACCGAGTGTGACGCTTCGGGTGCCCCTGCGGGATGCCCGGTGGCCTTTTCTGCCAAAGTGTCCGCCCTTTTCAGTTCTTCCACTTCGTCGAGCACGCGTTTCCAGTCCTTGGCCTTCTTCTTCATTGCATTTGGTGCCGCGGGATCCCGGTAAAACGCCAGGACATGCTGGCGGAGTTCTGGAGTCGTTTGCTTGTAGTCGCTGTCCGAAAGGTCATCGAGGAGATGCGCGTATGTAAGATCCGATAGAACATATTCTCCGGCGCGCGTCTCCTGGCCGGTATCGCAATCACGATTGGCCAACCGAAGCGTTCCCGCCTCGGCCTGAACCAGGAGTTGCTTATAGCTCTCGACGGTATCGTCAATACTCTTGATGAAGAGATCTTCCGCCGCTTGCGAGGGTACTTTGAAATCCAGCCCGCTGAACGGCCCCTTCTTCGGGAACAGTTTGAGCAGGACCGCCAGGATTTTCGTGCCAAATCCAGGCTTGCGATACTCCGAGCCCCACTCCTTTTCGTATTCTGTTCGCGAAAGATAGTACAGATACTTCTTTTCCGCCGCGTTCGGCGTGTCAGAGATGATCTCCTCTCGGCGGTTGAGCAGCGCCACGCGGGTCATTTCGGGGATAACTTTGCTGACAGCATGCCGAAACGTCCCAATGGCTATGTCCTCGTCGTCCACCACATCGTCGAACTTGATGCCATAGACCTTGGGAAACACTCGTTCCAGCAAGCCTTGCGAGATCTCGAAACCTACGAAATCGTGGTAACGATCCGAGGTGTAGCGATTTTTTGCGACCTGGGTCATGTCGAACCCGAACTCGGCGCGAATGTGAGCCTTCGGAGAATCCGCATAGGTGACGAGATCGCCGAACTTGCGATGCAGAGACGGGAACTCCATGGAGACGACATGATTGACCATGGGATGACCGCTGTTGTCGGCGGCGTAATGCGCAAGCGCCCCTAAGGCGAACGCATATTCATTGGCGGTGCGGGATTCCTCGAGCAGTCCGACCACGAAGTCTCCGCTTCGTACGTAATGGGTGAGGTCACTGAAATACCGGCTGCCGAACGGATAGTAACCCATGTCCTGCACCAGCGATCCACCATAGGCATAGGCGTGCGCTTCGCGAAGTTGTTTGTCGGAAAGATCGGGGAAGCGCTTCTTCACCATGGGTTCCAGGCGGTCCTGCCACAGCAGATCCACCACCTGCTCGTGGGTTAAGACGGAATACGCCGCGCAAGCCTGGATCATGAAGACAGCCAGGCTTATCTGCACCGCGACGCGTCCCCCACCCGAAAGCAGTTTCATCCGGTGCAAGTCATCTGCTGAGTACAAGAACCACAAACGTGTCGGGAACCATTGGAGGGCGCGGGTGTGGGTTGTCCGCTGTGGGCGCCGGAGCTTCCCCGAATTTTGCGGTGACAGTAAAGACGTTGTGGGTCTTCGCGTCCAGTGCCATGGTTCGTGCTCTTGCTTGAGTTGGCACATTCTCGGCGACGCTGAACTTATCGGGGGATTCTTCCTTCACCACGGTAAGCACACCTTCGCCGCACGAGGCGAAAGCTAATCCTGTTTCGCTATCAAACGCGGTTGCATCCACGCCCTCGCCGATGGCGGGAGTTGCAAGAACTTTTCCGTTGTCGGCGTTTACCACGGCCATCATCTTGTTGTCGCAGCCCACAAACAAGCGGCGGTTCTTGCGGTCGATGGCCAATCCGCTCGGCTCGGTGCATGGCGCCAGCGGCCACTTCGCCTTCACTTCTAACTTCGCGGGATCGATCTTTACCAATTCGCTCTTGTCTTCGATGTTGACGAATATTTCTCCCTTGGCGTCGCTGGCGGCGAACTCGGGCTTGCCATCGAGCTTGATGGTCCCGAGCACTTTCCCGGAAGCAGCATCGATGGCCGTGGAGTCCTGACTCCTGCCGTTGAAGGTAAACACCCGCTTGGTCGCGGGGTCGTACAAAATAGCATCCGGATTTTCTCCCACTTTCACCTTACTGCTGGTTGCGAAGGTTTTCATGTCGAAGATGCTGACCGCTCCCTCACGGCCATTGCTTACAAACCCGCGACCCAGTTCAGGCGAAAGGGCGATTCCGTGCACGCCGGGTGTGTCCGCGATGTCGCCGACGACCTTCCCGGAATCGGCGTCCAGCACCATCACGTGGGTTCCGCGCGATATGTAGAGCCTTCTCGCGTCAGGGTCGACGGTGAGATAGTCCCAGCCCCCGTCGCCACCAATCTTGTAGGTCTGGACAACGTGGTACCCCGGAGCCGCTGCGGCACAAACTCCAGCCCAGGTAGAAAGTAGCAGCATACAGACGAAAGCTGATCTGAGCACCTGATTCCTCCTTATACCCGGATGAGTCGGCATGGAACCCGTTTTAAGATCCAAGCAGTAGGGCCTCGGCCCGAAGTAACTTTACCCTATTTCGACGCCGCTCCTAGACTCTTCTTAGATGGATGTCACGCCTTCAGCTCCCGGACCGAACTTTGATCTCCGTTTGCAGCCTACGCCTGACTACGGGACCCTAGGGCCGCGCACCGATCTCAACGCCCGCGTTCCGTCGCGGGCGTCCGGGCGGAGAACTGCGATGGTGCTGGCGGCGATCGCGGGAGCGCTTGTCGCGTTCCTAGTTCGCAGCACCACCCTCAGGTCATCAGAACGGCCAAGTAACGTCAAGCTGTTCTCTCCGCGCGCCGATTCGTCATCTGAGGACAAACCTGAGCCAAGCTTCGCGAAGGGGATCAATCCCCAGCGGCAAGCCGAAGCCTTACTCGAGCAAGCGGTCAGCAGGTCGGGTGACGCCGCGCAACAAATCAACTCCCATGTCGACTCTTGGCGCGGCAAATTGCATTGGGATTCGCAAATGGCAGCGCTCACCACGGCGGCACTCAATTCGAATGACTTGCGCGTCCGCGAATCTGGTATCGAGGTGGAACTCGCGGCGTACGGGCTGGGCAAAAACAAAACCAGTTTCGAATACGTGCTCCAAACGCTCGACTCAGCAAGCCAGTCCGATAAGAATTGGGCTCTCTGGTCGCTTGGACTGCTGGGGAATCGCGGCGTCCAGCCGGAACAGGCTCTGCCGATACTGGCCCGCCATCTTCACGATTCCGACGAACAGTCGCGCCACTGGGCTGTTGAAGGACTTGCCCTGCTCGGTACGACTCCGGCGATTGCGTCACTTCTTCAAACGATGCACGACGATCCGTCCCCGCTGGTGCGGGAGCGTGCCGCTTGTGGTCTGGCCGAATCCGGCATGTTTACGCAGGAGCAGCGCCTCAGCGCCGTGCCGCAGCTGATCAACTACACGGAAGATCCGGCGCTCGACGCACAGACTCACGAGTGGGCCTTCCATGCCCTCAGAGACATCACGCAACAGCGGCTTCCTTCGGAAACGGCTGCATGGCGTAATTGGTATAACGCCGCCTCGAAGGATTAGCCGCTCAGTTTGCCATCTTCGCTACATGTACTTCGTAGCCTGTCTTGGGCAACAAGGAAGTCAGTGAGAAGGCCTTGAAGCCATCTCCGCTCACTTCCGTGTGGCGATAGATTCCGGGCTCGCTCTCAATTGTTTCCCGGCGTCCTTCCATGTCCGCCAAGAATTCCTGGGCGCGTGAAACGCTGACGTCCAAGTCTTTGGCACGGGTTACCACTGCCTCAGAAGCGTAGGAGCGCACTAACTTCGGCCAGTATTTCTCGAGCAAGTCGGTGCTGGCAAAAATGTCGGCCCAGATAATGCGTCCGTTAACGGCTACCACGACTCCCACGGCGTGCCGTTCCCGCAATTGCCCGATCAGGCTCTGGTAGTGCTGTTCGATCGGCTTGGCCACGGAATCGACCTGGCGCCGAACTTCATCTGTCTCCATAACCTTGGCATAAGAAGTTGTGCCTGCAACCGCAGCAGCCACGGGTGGCGCAGTAGCCGAGAGGTTGCGAGCGACCTCCTCCTTCTGTTTCGCTACCTCCGCCCACACTTCGCGCTGATCTTTATCCGCCATCGCTTTCGCCCGCACCGAGGGTTGCGCCATCAGGGCCATGGGCGCATGGGCGACCACTCTGCCGGAAGAGCCATACATCGCTTCGGAAGCGCCAAAACGTTCGCTGGTTGCTACCCATCGCCCCGGCTCCACGCAAAACACGCTGAGATCCACGGGATCGCTCTCTGCCGGTACTATGCGATCCTTGCCGATCACCCTGTCCTGTTTTCCGCCGGTTACGATCTCTCCGGCAAGGAGCAAAAGCGGTCGCTTGGAGTTGTTGACCAGAACCAGGCGGTTCACCTCAGCTCCATCTCGGCGATACGTCGCCACGGGATGCCGACGGATCAATCCGCTAAGATTCCCGGCCTCGGTCACCACCACTTCCCCGGAGCGCAGTCCCTCGTCCAATGTCAGGAACTCGCCGGTGGAATAGCTTTTCGTTGCCGCGACCGGAAACACGGTCAGATTTCCATGACGAATCGGATCCAGTACTTTGTATCCTGCACCTGCGCTTACTTCGCCCGCGCGTGCAGGGCGCTGTTCCAAAAGCACAAAGCTGCCAGTAATCGCCAGACAAACCACGGCCACAAAGATCTTCGGATTCATATTCTTCCTCCGGAACCGGACGCCCTGTCGCAAAGCGAAAACAATTGTCCCTGCCCCATTTCGCGCGCTGCTGCGCGAGAGTTGCGGAGCCTGGTGCTGCTTCTTTTAACTCGTTAACGGAACGAAAAAGGTTTGTGTCCTTGCGCCCAAAATTCACGCGCCGTACGTCTAATAAGTTGGTAGCATCGGGGAGATGTAGCGATACTTGGGGCGTGTGCCTCAGGCTCGCAGCGACAACGAACCTTGCAGCATGACCTCAACAGCACAGCCTGAAGCGGTTCGCGCAGTCGTAGACGGACTCCTGCCCGAACTGCACTCCCGCGCGGACTGCGAGAAGGTCGGCATGACGCGCGAATCCTTCGCCACGATTCTCGTGGAAATTGGGGTCAAGTACGCCGCCGCGGAATCGCCAGCTGAAGTTCGCGATTTTCTTTTGACACTTCGAGTCGATGAGCTTGCCCTCGCGCGGGCCTGTGCCGAAGGAAACAACACGGCCTGGGAAATCTTCCTGACGCGATTCCGCGAGAAGCTCTACCTGTCGGCCTTGAGAATTGCACGGGAAGATTCGGCTGCGCGTGAACTCGCCGACACTCTCTACGCCGATCTCTATGGCACCACCAGCCGGGATGGCCGCCGCGTTTCGAAGCTCTCTTCGTACACTGGCCGCGGATCGCTCGAAGGCTGGTTGCGAACCGTTCTGGCCCAGGAGTATGTCAACCGTTACCGCCGTACCAAGCGACTGGTCAGTTTGGAAGAGGAATCGGACGAAGGTGTCCAGTTTCAAGCTCCCGCGCCGGAGCCGGTTGTTGCCGCCGACGCTCGGCTTTGCCGTGCCACCGACGCGACCATTGCGGCCCTTCCTGCCGACGACCGAATGGTGCTGAGCTCCTATTTCCTCGACGGCCGCACGTTGGCGGAAATCGCGCGCATGCTCCGCGTGCATGAGTCCACCATAAGCCGCAAGCTTGACAAGCTGGCTAAGTCGTTGCGAAAGCAGATCCTTGCTGATTTAATGCGGCAGGGAATGTCCCGCCGCCAGGCCGAGGAGGCCATGGAAACCGACGTCCGGGACATGCAGTTGGATATCCGCCGCTCCCTGGCGCAAGATTCGTCAACTCCGGCGTTCCATAAGAAGACGGCCGAGGCCGGGGTTCGCGAGGATCCGGGATAAGCGTCCGTCTACTGCGTCGAACATGAATACCTGGGCAAACCGATAATGCAAGAGGTTCCAAAAATCGTCCGCGAAAGATTGCGGGTGGTCGTGTCTCCCGACCAGCACCCGGACGCGAACCTCTTGTCTGCTTTCGCCGAAGGGGCGCTCCCAGAGCGCGAGAAGGCGACCCTGACGGAGCATCTTGCTCGCTGTGGTCAGTGCCGTGACGTGGTTTCGCTGGCGTTACCCGAAAGCGAGTCGCTGGAGATTGTTCCCGTTGCCAGGCGCAGTTGGTTGACTTGGCCCGCCTTGCGTTGGGGATTCGCCTTGGCCGGCATTGCGGCGATCACCGCGTTGGGAGTGCTCCAATACCGCCAGAAAGCATCCAGTGTGACGACCGCCATGCGTGTGTCCGCGCCATCCGTGGCGATATCTGAGGACAAACAAACAATTCCTGCAGCTCCGGCCTCGTCTGAGCCTACAAAAGAATCGAGCGCTCAAAAGCCTTCTGATGTGACTGCCCTGAACTTGCGCGACGATGTTGCACGCAATCAAGTCAACGCCGACCAGAGCTACACCGCGGCCAATCCGCCGCCGCCGCACGTTCTGGAGCGCAAGCGTGGCAACCTCGTCGGAGGTCCTCTGGCACAATCCGCGATGAAAAACACCCCTGCGCCGCAGGAGCAACAACAGGCGCAGAGTAATTCGCCCCGGACGTTTGCCAAGCAGGAGAACGCCGCCGGCGATCCTTCCGCCGCGCCTTCAGCTCAGGCTCTCGACGCTCAGGACTCTATCGGACAGCTTGACGCCAAAGCCGCGTCTGCCGTCAACAGTGCGCCCGCAAAGGTCGATAAAGCTAAGCCGGCGGTGGGTGGAGCGGAAAGTGCCCGGACTCAGTACGGGGTGGCAGCAGCAAAAGCAGCACCGTCCGCACCCCCCGCCAGCATCTCGCTTGACAAGATGCAGCTTGTGAATGCTGCGCCAACCAGCCTTCCGCGCTGGACCATTAACTCCGGTGGCGCGTTACAGAGATCCTTCGATGGCGGAGCGAGCTGGCAGGATGTTTCTGTGCTCGCGGGTAGCGCCGTGATGAACGCTGGAGTCTCAACTGAAACAGTTGAGATCCGCGAAAAGGACGCCGCAAAAAAAATGATGAAGTCGCAAGCCGGGCCGCAATTCCGTGCTCTCGCAGTGAATGGAGCAGAGGTGTGGGCCGGCGGGGCTAATACAACGCTGTTTCACACCAGCGACGCCGGTGCTCACTGGGCTCGCGTGCTGCCCTCCGATGCAGGAGTCTCCTTGACGGGAGACGTTGTGAGCATTACCTTCCCGGACTCCCAACACGGCAGGATTACCACCTCTACCAATGAAGCCTGGAGTACGGAAGACTCCGGCCAGACCTGGCGCAAGCAGTAATTCTCAATCCTAGGCATTCGATCGCATGTCGCTTGATGTTCCTCCCGCGGCTGGAACGTAGCACTTGAGCGTGTAGTCCATGACCATACGGTCGGCATTAAACCGCCAGCCCAGCGTCCGGATGGTGCGCTTCATGCGCTTGATCCAACCCCGCGGAAGGCCATCCTGGTCTCGTTGATAGAACAGGGGAATTACTTCCTCGCGCAAGGCTCGCATCAGATCTTCTCCGTCGCGGGAATCGTGGACGGCCATGTTGGAATGAGTTCTCCCCCTGCCGATCGCGAATCCATTCATGCCGTCGTAGGCTTCGGCCCACCAGCCGTCAAGCACTGAGAGGTTGAGTCCTCCGTTGAGCACAACTTTCTGACCGCTGGTGCCGGAAGCTTCCAGCGGGCGCCGGGGATTGTTGAGCCAAACGTCCACTCCCTGAACGAAGTGGCGGCCGACGTTAATGTCGTAATCTTCAACAAACACGAACTTGTCGCGGAACTTGGGATCGCGCATCATCTCCGCAATCTGCTGCAAGACCCGTTTCCCCGGCTCATCCAGCGGATGCGCCTTCCCCGCAAAGACAAACTGCACCGGCCGATTCGGATCGTTCACCATCGAAGCAAGGCGCTCGATGTCGGTCAGGATCAGGTTGGCCCGCTTGTAAGTCGCAAAACGCCGCGCGAACCCGATAGTGAGGGCGTCCGGGCTAAGCACTCGCTCCAGGCGTTGCAGAACCTCAGGCGATTCGCCTCGCCTTGCCGCCTGGTCCACAGCGCGCCGCCGGACAAATTCGATCAGCTGCGACTTCAAATTGAGGTGGGCTTCCCACAACTCGCCGTCGTCGACGTTCTCGATTCCCAGCCAGATCTTTGCTTCGCTGCCGCGCTGGTTCCAGTCGGTCCCCAGGTGGCGGTCATAGAGACGGAACATCTCCGGAGCAAGCCATGAAGGAACGTGTACTCCGTTCGTGATGTGTCCAATGGGAACGTCGTCTTCTGCCTTGCCACGATAGAGCCCCGTCCACATCGCACGCGAAACTTCCCCGTGCAGCGCCGAGACGGCATTTGCCCGACGTGACAGACGCAGGGCCAGCACGGTCATGCAGAACAATTCTTCCGTGTTGGTGGGATTCTCCCTCCCCAGCCCCAGAAGAGTGTCTTGCGATAAGCCGAGGCTCTCCCGCAGCGGACCGATATGTTCTTCGACCAGTCCAGCGTCGAACCGGTCGTGTCCTGCCGGAACCGGTGTGTGAGTGGTGAACACTACTTCGCGGGAGACGCGGGGCACTGCTACGTCGAACTTGATTCCCTCATCTTCCATTCGCATGCGAATGGCCTCAAGCACGGCGAACGCGCTATGTCCCTCGTTCAGGTGAAGCACGCCCGGAGAGATGCCCAGGGCCTTCAACGCGCGCAATCCACCCACGCCGAGCAATAATTCCTGGCGGATCCGGATGCGCAAGTCGCCGCCATACAACCTCGACGTCAGCTCCCGGTCTTCCGGGGCGTTGCCTTCCACGTCGGAGTCAAGCAGCAGAAGGTCGCGACGTCCAACTTTCACCCGCCAGACTTTGGCTTGCAGGCGTCCGCTCCGAGTTTCGATCTCGACCACAACGGGCCGGCCGTCTTTTCCGATTGCGACTTCCATCGGCAGTTGATTGACGTCGGTCTCCAGGTACTCTTCGCGTTGCCAACTGCTCAGGTCAAGGCGCTGACGGAAATAGCCTTGCCCGTAAAACAGCCCGACTCCAACCAACGGAATATCCAGATCCGACGCGCTCTTGATGTGGTCGCCGGCAAGAACTCCGAGGCCCCCGGAGTAAACCGGCAGGGATTCATGCAGCCCGAACTCCGCCGAGAAGTACGCCACCGGATGCGGCCGCAGGACTCCGGCGTTTTTCGCTCCCCAGGTTCGGTCCGCCTCCAGGTACTCGAGCAATCGCCGGTACGCGTAGTTCACCCGGCTGTGCAGCATGACTTCGGTTGCCCGCGCTTCCAGTTTCGCCAGCGGAAATCCGCTCAAGAGCGAAACCGGGTTGTTGTTCACTTCACTCCAGCGGGCCGGATCAAGATCCAGGAAAAGCCCGGAAGAGTTATGGTCCCAACTCCACCACAGGTTTCGCGCCAGCGCCCAGAGTCGTTCCTGCAAGGGTGCGATAAAGCGATCCAGCGTGCGCGCTTCGCTGACCACCGGAGCGACCTGCGTCGCGGCTTCGCTCAGCATGCGGACTTCGTCTTCGCTGAACACCCGCGCTTCGACGGTCTGGACAACCAGGACGCCTTGCAGTACGCCACGGTCAATGAGGGGCACTCCCAAAAATGACTGGTATGCCTCTTCGCCTGCCTCTTTGAAATACTTGAATCGCGGATGCCCCTTGACCTGGCTGACGGCGACAGGCCGCACCAGCTCGGCCACCAGTCCTGTCAACCCTTCGTGCACTCCCATACGAAGGCTTCCAATGCATTCGCGGCGAAGTCCAACCGTAGCCGCGAGCACCAGCTTCGCTCGATCCGGCTCGAGCAGGTACGCAGAGCACACATCGGTCCGGAATCTCTTGGCAATCAGCCCAACAACATTCATCAGGGTTTCCGCTGGCTGGCCGCCTTCGGCCGCCAGGTTCCCAATTTCTTCCAGGGTCAAAACGTTCTTGGCATGATTCGAAAGCAACTGTTGCTCCACTTGTTCTGTCGCCTCGGGATAAGCGTTCAAACTACTTCCTTCGACCTCCGTCGGAATTTGAAAAAACAACCGGAGGAATCACTCATCATGTCATAAATGACGTTCTGCGACTACGGCAGGGGTACAGGTTGCGGAACCGGGGTAATTCACCCAAGGGATGCAAGATCTTGCGGCGATTGAAGATTACATTGCGCCGGCAAGCATTGGTTTCGGCGCAAAACGTTGTTTGCCTGCGTCGCAGGTAAGGAGTAAAATTCCGCTCATTCCAGCCAACCAGCGGGGGAGTAGCAGGTCTGGTCACCGCGGGCGATTTTGAAAAAAGGTCACGTTTAGCGAAACCGGTTCACCAACGCAATTCGGAGCGTATGTTTCCGGCCTTGCTCGCTGTCAGTACTGACGAGCACATTAAGACACGAAAGAATCACTGCTTAAATGCAGACTCGGGGGAGTGGGACGATGAATAGTACTAGCGCACGCTTCGTACGTCTGGGTGTGGGCTTGGCGGTACTGGTTACCCTGGGATGGGTGCTGACAGGACAGGCGGCGAAGCCCGCCAGGAAAAGAATTTCACTGCCCACCGATTGGAGTCATCGCCACCTGATTTTTTCCACCCCGAGAACCGCGGAACAGTTTGCTCGCCTGAATCAGGATCCGCGCTATTGGCAGCAGGTCTACCGCCGCCAGGCGCGGGCGCTGCCGGTTACGAACGCCAATCCGCAGGGATGGCTTGAGACTGCCTTCCGCCACGGCAATCGCCAGCCTCTCCACAAAGATTGGGCCGTGAGTCTAGGCTCGGGAGCTTCCGTTGGAAGCCCGGTAATCTATCCCGCGAAGTTTTCCTTCGACATTAACGCTGCTGATTGCACTAACGACTTCGTGATCTTCAGCACGGGCTTGCAAAGCTCGATAAGCCAGGCGAGTATCGTCGCCTTTAACAACTTGTACACCGGATGCGGAGGCACCGTCCCTTCAACTTTGTGGGCTTACGACACAACGGGATTGGCCCCTGGCGCGGTAAAGACATCACCGTTTACCTCTCTCGACGGGACGCAGGTTGCGTTTGTGCAAACAGACGGGGTGCTTCCCACGGGGCACGCCACACTTGTATTGCTGAAATGGGCGGCTGGCGGTACTGTCGGAGCTCCGGTGCAGCCCACACTCGTGTCCGCGAATTCCTATCCGAATTGCTCGCTGCCTTGCATGGCACAGTTCGATCTGAGAACCAGAATAAATACTCAGACCGACGACACGACATCATCCGTTTACTACGACTACTCAAATGACGTCGCGTGGGTGGGAGACAGCCAGGGCTTCCTGCACAAGTTCACTCCATTCTTCTCGGGCGTTCCCGCGGAAGTGAAGGATTCCACTTGGCCCAAACCGGTCGGATCGTTGCCGATGACAAATCCCGTGTTCGATCGGATCTCCAATAGCGTCTTCGTCGGCGATGCAGGAGGTTTTCTCTACGCAGTGGATGCGACCTCGGGAGGCGTCACTAAATCAGGACAATTAGATTTTGGCACTGGGCTAGTCGAAGGCCCGGTTGTGGATACAAATAACCAGCTCGTTTACGTTTTCTCTTCAAGTGACAACAGCGCATCGTGCACCGCTCTCGCAAATTGTTCCGCGGTCTATCAACTGAGCACCGGCTTCACCGCGGGCACTACGGGTTCTGAGGTCAAGGTCGGTGACAGCGTGGTCTCCGCACCCCCGAACCCCAATCCCATGTACTACGGCGGCTTCGACAGTTCCTACTACAGTTCGACGGACGCTACCGGAAATCTCTACGTCTGTGGCAACACCGGGGCAGCTGCGACGCTCTACCAGGTTCCGATTACCGCGGGAAGCTTTCCTCTGACGGGCGTCGGAAACCTAATCACCCGCCTCACCACGACCTCAACCTCAACGGCTGGATGTTCCGGCGTTACAGATATCCCGAACCCGAATACAACGGGCGGAGGTTCGGAGCGCCTCTTCGTCAGCGTTCAATCGGATGGACGACCCCTTGCCTGCGGCACCGGCAAAGGTTGCGTCATGAACTTCGTGAACACCCCGTGGCACCCTTCCACCGCCTACGCGGTGGGCCAGCAGATCCTGAGCCCCACGCTCCACATCGAGACCGTGATCACGGCGGGCACATCCGGCGCCATGCCTCCGACCTGGAGTTCAGCGGCGGGTGTGGAAGTCACGGACGGGAGCGTCGTCTGGATCGATAACGGCGTGCTGCGCGCCTTCACGCTGGCCAACTGGCAGCCCAATCATCTGTACACCTCGGCGACGTCAAGAATTCGAGATACCCAGGGATTCGTACAGGTTGCCACCACGCCGGGAACATCGGGCGGGAGCGTGCCGCCTTGGAGTAACATCCCGGGTGCCACGACCGTAGATGGCCCTGTCATCTGGACCAACGCCGGGCCGGTCGCCAATCTCGCGATATTGTCCACCGGCGGCGCAAGCGGCATTATCGAAGATAACGTCGTCAATTCGGGCACGCTCGGCACATCTCAGATATACTTCACAACTCTGGGCGATCAGACGTGTGTGACTGACAGTAACATGGGTGGGTGCGCGGTACAGGCATCGCAAACGGATCTCAGCAACTAGAAATTCTCAGCAAGCAGAGCAGGTTCTTTATGGCTACGAACGATTTTTCCCAGCAACATGAAACCGCGCCAATAGAAAAGAAGCCGTACGAAAAGCCAAGCTTTCGCTTCGAGCAGGTCTTCGTGACGACAGCTCTTTCCTGCGGCAAAACCAGTAATCTCAACACCAACTGCATCGGGCACATCAGCGCATCATGAGCCGTGTGCAGGTCTTCGATGAGTCGCATGCAGTGAAGTGCCAGCTGGCGGCGGATGTCCTCCGTTCCAGCGGCAATCTTCGCCTGCAAGTCACCGGCTGGAGCATGCTCCCGTCCGTCTGGCCTGGCGACACGCTATTCATCGAACCTGTCTCCGCTCACGCCGTCTCCCAGGGTGATATCGTCCTGTTTCAGCGCGACCGGCGCCTGTTTGCGCACCGAGTAGTTGCGCAGAGCGGCCAGTGCGAGTTGATCACGCGCGGAGACGCCATGCCCACGACCGATGCTCCCGTCAGCGAGGCGGAATTGCTGGGAAGAGTTTCCCGGATCGAGCGCGACGGTAGATCGCTCCAGCCACATGGCCAAGTACGGAGACAGGCGCGCGTATTTGGCGCGTTGATCCACCGCTCCAGGATCGCGGCTCGGGTCGTCTTTCGCATGCGTGATCTGCGACGAGCGTATCGATCATCGAATTAATGGGTTTCCCCTTGCCACAGTCAACCACTGCTATCGAGACCTTGCACTTTGATGTCGTGATCGGCGGCATTCCCGTTCGCGTCAATACCGGCGACCCGGAATTCCTAGCCATCTTGCAAAATCGTTACGCGGGGTTCACCGGTGATTCCGGCGAGCCGGAAATTGAGTTCGACATCGATCTGCAAGCTCCGAAAAACATTGCCGATGATGCGCCCGTGGAGGTAACGCACCGCCACGGCCGATGGTGTCTGGCACGCGGCGACTTCTACGCCGAGTGGGAGCCCGCCTCGCGTAAAGGGTCCATCCGGCAAACCGCGAATCCGTATTCGATCGACGCCGTGTTGCGCATCGTGCATTCACTGGTGCTTGCCCGCCAGGGAGGTTTCCTCATGCACTCTGCCAGCGCGATCAGGAATGGAACAGCCTTCCTCTTTGCCGGCGTCTCGGGTGCGGGAAAAACCACGATTTCGCGCCTGGCTCCTTCCGACGCTACCCTTTTGACCGACGAAATCTCGTACGTTCGCAAGCATGACTCCGGCTACATCGCCTACGGAACTCCGTTTACAGGGGAGTTGGCGAAACTGGGCGAGAACGTCTCGGCGCCTCTCGGCGCGCTGTATTTATTAGCGCAAGGAAAAGAAAACCGGATCGATCCCATTCCCCCCGCCGATGCGGTGCGCGGAGTGCTGGCAAATATTCTCTTTTTCGCGCAAGATGATGACCTGGTTCAATCGGTATTTCGTTCGGTGTTTGAGTTTGTCAGCCGCGTCCCCGTACTGCGGCTTACGTTCATGCCGGATTCTCGGGTTTGGGAGTTGATTGGATGAGTACTTTGTTCCTGTCGAGAAACCCCCGGGTCGCTGCCCGCGCGCTGGATGGGGAAATGATGATCATGTCGGGCAAAGACTCGACTCTATTCACACTCAACAAGACCGCTACCATTCTGTGGCAGTCCGCCGACGGCACCACTCCGCTCGAAGAGATCGTGGAAAAAAGAATTTGCGCGGAATTTGATGTGGAGCCCGCGGAAGCCCTGCAGGACGCGGTAAAGCTGGCGCACGATCTGGCCGGGCACGAGATTCTTCAAATCTCGGATAGTCCGTTTCAGCAGGGGAAGGCTACCGGAGATTCCAGATGATCGGACTGCTCGAAGAGATGACCGGGAAAGCGCTTAAGAACAATATCCCGCTCAGCGTGCAACTCGACTTGACCTACCGGTGCAACGAGCGCTGCGTCCACTGCTACCTCGATCACGACGACCATGGCGAGATGACCACCGCCGAGATCAAGCACCTGCTCGAAGAAATGGCGGAAGCCGGTGTCTTCATCCTGACTCTCAGTGGCGGCGAGATTTTTCTTCGCAAAGATTTCTTCGAGATCCTGGAGTATGCCCGTCGCCAGCTTCTTTTCTGCGTGAAACTCAAAACGAATGCGATCCTCATCCGCGAGGCGGAAGCCGCCCGTATCCGGGACCTCGGTGTTGAATCAATACAGATCAGCATCTATTCGCACCGTCCTGAGATTCACGACGCCATCACGTTGGTGCCCGGTTCCTTGAAAAGATCGCTGGACGCGGTGCGATTCTTGAAATCGCAGGGTCTGCGCGTGATCCTCGCCAACGTCCTGATGGTCGACAACGCCCGGGACTACAAGGGCGTTCGCGCTCTGGCCGATGAATTAGGCGTGGAATGCACCCTGGATCCGACGATTACTCCGATGATGGACGGTGATCGTTCGGTTCTAAGCCTGAACGTCGATCAAAGCGCGTTGCGGGAAGTTTTTCGCGACAAAGGGCTGGTCGGCGACGTCGATGAATTCTGCTCGATCGCCACTCCGCCCACAGACGACATCCTGTCATCGACTCCCTGCAGCGCCGGCCACACTACCTGCTACGTTTCCCCCTACGGAGATGTGTTCCCGTGCGTTCAGTTTCCGCTCCCGACCGGGAATGTCCGGAAGCAGCGCTTCATCGATGTGTGGCGACATTCGGATCGCATGAATGAAGTCCGCTCGATCCGGCTGAAAGATTTAAGCACCTGTACCTCTTGCAGCCATGTTTCCAACTGCAGTCGCTGTCCCGGCCTGGCCTACATGGAAGGGAACATGCGCGGTCCGTCTTCTCAGGACTGCGAGAAGTCGTTCGCCCGTACTGGCGTTCCGTCCGCCAACATGCTCGCCAAAAAGAAGAATGTGCTGAACCTGGTGCAGATCCAGACCATTCCAGCTGCCGTGACAGTTAACGCATAAAGTAGAATTTCGTTCTCGCCGTTCTCTTTATGCCGCAGGCCGACGCCACACGCGAGTGGTCATTCTTAGTCGCCGCTTGTTCCTACGCAGACCCTTCCTTAAAGTCAGATCGGCTTCGCCAATTTCAGACGTCGCTCGATTGGAAAACAATTCTCGCACTGGCCGAAAGGCACGGTGTCTTGCCGCTGCTATCCCAGGCCTTAACTCATCAAAAATTACCAGTTCCGCCTGAGGCGCTCCGATCGTTGGAAGAAGCCTGGCAGGCCAACATGATCAAAAGTCTTCTGGTATCGCGGGAACTGATTCGAGTTCTGTCCCATCTGAAGCAGCGGAATATAGACGCGATCCCCTACAAAGGCTCCGTCCTCGCTCAACTTGCCTACGGCGACGTTGCCTTGCGCAAGGCAGGCGATATCGATCTCCTCGTTCGCCCAGCCCAGCTTAGGTCAGCCTGTGACGCCGTAGCTGAACTGGGTTACGTACCGCATTTCCGTCTGCCTTCCGCACAGGAGCGAGCCTATCTGCGATCGGGATACGAATACTCATTCGATGGAAGCGCCGGTCCCAACCTGCTCGAACTCCAGTGGGCGATCCAGCCCCGTTTCTATTCAATTGAATTCGATATGGAAGCCCTGTTCCAGCGAAGTCATGAAATCGAAGTTGCAGGCCAGCAGATGAGGACCTTGTCGAAGGAAGACCTGATCCTGGTGCTCTCGGTGCATGCGGCGAAACACGTTTGGGGGCGCCTTATTTGGCTGAGCGATATTGCCAGGCTCGCAGCCTTCGAAGATGTGAACTGGAAGTGGATTGCCGCTCAAGCGAACGATCTTGGAATCGCTCGGATCCTTCAAGTG
>Ga0335069_10006330_pt1 | contig 17218 bp, 28 predicted proteins | sample Lox_Sample_11_FD_206714 | JGI IMG/M metagenome (GOLD analysis project Ga0335069, IMG submission 206714) | Soil microbial communities from Loxahatchee National Wildlife Refuge, Florida, United States - Lox_Sample_1.1 | ecosystem: Environmental > Terrestrial > Soil > Wetlands | place: USA... | reverse complement strand
GTCGAATGGTGACGGCGCATCAGGCGGCCGAGCGCGTGCGGGTTCCAGCCCTCTTCGATCAGCGCGGCGTAGAAGGCCGCGCGGGCGCGTGTGGCGGGGAACGCTCGATCCTTGGAAAGCATCTCGTCGAGCGTGACGTGCGCGCTGCGTGCGCACTTGCGTGCGAGCTCGAGTAGATCACGGGCCTCGAGCTCCTCGAGCAGCGTGCGGACCCCGCCTGGTGAGCTCATACGATCCTGCTCGCGAGCTCGGGGTGATTGCTCATGCGCATCGTCGCGCGCAGGCAACCGGCGCAGGTGCAGCCGTCGCCGTGCATCTCGAGGCCCTCGAGGTCGACGAGGCGCGGGTCCTTCGTGATGTTCGACCAGTCGACCGGCGGGAGCGACTCGATCGGCGCGAGCTCGAGGCCGGCGACCGGGCGCAGCCCGATCACGGTGTCCTCGAGCTCGGCGACGGGGAGCTGCCCCGATTCTTCAGACGCAGGGATCTGGCTACAGGCGGCCTTCTGACTTATGCTTTTCATCGCGTTCACCCCTTTGCAGGTTGGGGAAACTCAGAAGGGCTCGGAGGTTGGAAGCTCCGGGCCCTTCGCTATTTCGGGTTCATTTCACTTCGCCAACGACTTGCACGATCGCAACGAGATCCTCGTCCTCCTTTGCTCCCGAAAGGCGCTGCAGCTCGAGGAGCTTGACGACTTCGGGCAACCTGACAGCGGCGGCGGCCGCCTGGTCGATCATGTGCTGCAGCAACTTGTGCGCGGCCTCGATCCGGCGCTTCTTGTGCGTGCTGCCGATGTAGCGCTGGATCGGGCGCTTCCCCACGCGCCAGTACGCGTACCAGGCGCGGTATGGCCCGAACTTGCGGCCTGCGCGTCGTACCGAAGTCACGCGCGACTGAAACGTCGCACGCAGGGGGAACCTCGACGCGATCTCGAGCGCCTGCTCGTACGTGAGCTCTTCGTCGACGAAGAGATCCAACGTGCGAGCGGAGGCGCTTCCGGCAATCATCGTAGGCGAGACTCACTTCGCCATTTGTACACACGAGCTGTCAAGAACGCGGCCACGATTCCCAGGACGATTTCGGGGTCGTGGCGGGGAGACTGCGGAGAACGACCATACGTTCTCCGCAATTTGCCCACAGTCGGCGGGATCGGTGCGCCGCATGGGCGCGATCCCACGAATGCACCGTGCAGAACCCGGCGCGCGCCGCCGTCGCGCCGCACTCGATCGCCGCACGTGTCGCGAGCGGGTAGGATCCACGGATGCACGCCCGGCCGCACCGCGGGTACACGCCGGCGCCGCCGGCGGCCGCCGCGGCGATCGCCGGCGATTCGCGGCGGATCACGGCCCTCCAGGCCGCGGAGCTCCAGTGAGGACCCGGGGCGCGATCTACGGCAACGGCCGTCGTGGGCCGCTGTCGGCCGTCTGCGCGCTTCGCAGGCCCGTGGACAGGTCCGTGCTCGCCTTCACGCTGTCGGCCGACCAGCGGGCACGCTGGGCGGCTATCGCGGGATCGCAGCCGTCACGCTGGGGACTGCTCGCCGCCCTGGTCGCCGCCGGCGCGCGCTAGTCCTCGTCGTCTTCGTCGTCGTCGCCGTCGTCCTCGCCGTCCTCGTCGTCGGCCCGTGGTCGAAGTTGGGGAGCCAGCTTCGGAGCTCCTCGGCGACGGCGATGATTTCTTTTCGGACCTTGCGAGCCATGATTCGATTCCCTTTCACCCGTGCAGGCGCTGCACGCTTTGAAGCCTAGAACACCTGCCGGGACACACCATCCATGTTCGACAACGGGCGACCCGTCGGGCTGCAGCGGCTCGTCGAGGACGACGGCGCCGCCCGACAGGTCGATGCGGCATGAGTACCCGGGGCGGCAGCCGCACGTCGGGCACACGTTGCCGGGTTCCTTGCGTGGTCGCAGCTTCGGCCTCGCTTCTCGAGGCACGAACGTACCCCAGTCGAGGCGAAGCTGCGGGCCACGCGTGGGCGGTTTCAACGTCGCTCCCGACGGCGGCGGCACTCGTCGACGATCTCCTCGAGCGTGAGCACCGGGAACACGACGAGCCGCAGCCACGCGATCATCGCGAGCGTCCTCACGAGCGCTGCCCTTCGCGCTCGATCCAAGCGCGTACGAGCTCGCGGCCGCGCGGCATCGTCGACGCCCAGTGAACCCGCTCGCCGCCGAAGACGAAGAGGACGACGCCGCAGTCCTCCTCTTCGAACTCGCGCGCGATGCGGGCCACCTTGCCCTGCATTTTCGTTTTTCAGGTCGACGACGTCGCCGGCGCCAACGGTGAGCGCCGCGTCGAAGCGCGCGAGCCAGTCGACCAGGGCGTCGACGACCACCCGTCGCGGCGCCATGTTCGACGCGTAGGACGGCAGGCCGCCGTCGCGCCAGTCGATGAAAATGGCGAACCCGACGCCGGCGCCGACCTCGGCCTCGAGGTTCGCCGCGAGCGCATGCAGGAGCATTGTCCCGACGGGATCGTTGCGACGCATCACAGCCCCCGTGCGCGCGCGCGGCGCGCGTTGTCGCGGCACATGACGGCGTACGCCAGGTGCCCCGCGAGCTGCTCGGCGAACGCGACGCCGAGGCCGCGCTCGAGGATGCGGCGCGCCTCGCGCAGGTGCGACCGCGTGAGCTGGTAGTAGTAGGCCGCGATCGTCGTCCTCACGGCTTCACCTGCCGCATGCGACGCCAGGCCGCGTGCAGATCGCCGTCGTCGAGGCCGAGGGCGCGCGCCGCTTCGACGAGGAACTCGCGTCCGTCGTGGCGAGGGCCCTCGGTTCCGCCCGTCGGCGCCGGGAGCGAGCGCCGGTAGGCGATGAACGCCTGCCGGATCGCCTTCGTGACTTCTGCTTTTGTCATGGTGCACCCTTCGTTTCGAAAAGCGACGACTGGGAACGTTCGTAAATCGTGACAGCCCGCATGGGGTATCCGAACCCCATCGACAGACCGAAGGCCTTCACGAACCGCACGCCCTCGTGTGGAGGGTTCGGCACGATGTAGTGCACGATCCCGATCCGCCCGTTCGGTCGCACGACGCGAGCAGCCTCGCGCAACAGGTGAGCGGGCCTCGGGTAGTCCGTGCCGTACAGCTCCCGCGCGTAGTGCTCGGAGTACGGCGGATCGATCAACACGGCGGCCTGCGACGCATCGGCGAGGGGAAGCTTGCGGCCGTCGGCGAGAATGTCCGGCTTTGCCTCCGGCCGAACGTCGACGCGGATCCCCTCGCCGGGCGGCAGGCCGCCCGAGCACACGTGCAGGACCTCGCGCCGATCGCAGCGCAGCCACGGCAGGATCTTCTCGATGAACCCGACGGGATACATGCCGTACACGCCTTCGGGCGCTTCGCTGGGATCGGCGAGGTCCTCGATGATGAGGCAAAACGGCGGCCGACGAGGCTGTCGACCGCGGGCGCGGTTCTCGAAAGACTTGCCGTCCGCCATGCGAACGCGGGTCAACCGTGCCAGATCGCGCGTGTTGCGCTCCTCGCTCGATTGCTTCCACTCTCCGATCTTGCGTTCGCGGCGCGCAGGGACGTCTCGTTTGCCCTGGTGCTTCATGACCGCCATGCTGCATTGAGCGCCTCGACGATGAGACGCGCGTAGCCCTCCTCGAGCGGAGAAACGGACGCGATCGCGTCGTCGTTTGCATCGTGGATTCGCCACCTACCGCGATCGCCGTCGCGTCCCTCGATGAACTCGCAACCGAACGGCGCGCGGAGGCGCGCCATGACTGCCTCGTCCAGCGCAGTAGGCACCCGCGCACTCGCAAGCCGATGCGCTCGCCCCGATTCAATCGCTGTCTCGAGCGGCACTTCGCCGCAGGCGTGAGCGCGCCCGCACTCGGGACAGTCGTAGCGGATGCGGTACGCCTCTCTCGGCCGCTCTCCGTTCGCGAGCGTCACAGCAATGAGCGGGCGCTTCCACCCGCACGCACAGAACAACACCGGGATCGCGTCTGCAGACATGCTCTTACCTCCTGTCAGAAAAGGACCGTTATCGCCCGGGGGGAGCTGACCCCCCCGATCCGCCGTCGTTTCCGCCCTCGCCGTTTCCCCCCCGTTTTTGGCCCGCCTCCGCCAGGGCGCGCCTGAGCGTGCGCCGCGGGAGCTTGAGGGCGACGGCCGTCTCGCGCTGCGATCGCCCTTCTTGGCGCATCCTGAGCGCCGCCTCGAGCTGTTCCGGGGTCACTCGCCGAGGGCGCCCGAGCGACTTCCCGAGCTCGCGCGCCCGAGCCAGGCCGGCGCGCGTGCGCTCGCCGAGGCGGATGCGTTCCTGCTCGGCGACCCACGAGAAGATCGCGAGCAGCAACTTGCGCACATCGTCGTTCCCGCCGGCCTCGAGCCAGGCCTCGCGCGCGCTCACGAGCTTCACACCCAAACGATCGAGCTCGAGGACGTTGCGCACGTTCTCGAGCATGCTTCGTCCGAAGCGATCGAGCGCCCACACGAAGAGCACCTGGAAGCGCGCGCGGCGCGCGTCCTCGAGCATGCCGTCGAAGATCGGCCGTTGCTTCGCCGCGCTCTGCGTCTCTTCGTACTCGGCGGCGACCTCGAGGCCTCGAGCGCGCGCCATCGCGAGGAGCTCGGGCCGCTGATTGCTGGCGTCCTGGTCGCCGGTGCTCACGCGAACGTAGATCGCGGCTTTCATCGCGGCACCATGCGCGGCGGTTCGCGTCGCTTCACCGTCAGGGCCGCAGCCATGAGGACCTGCGCCAGGGCGACGGACTGGTGCTCGTCGAGCTTGCCGCCGTCGGCATCGACGGTGACAACGCTGATCGCTGGGCCCGACGGCGTCGCGAAGATCCCGACCACGACGCCGGCGACCTGGCCGACGATCTCGCTCACGACGCCCTCAGCCCGAGCTCGTCGGCGGCCCGGTAGGCGCGCCCGCTCTTCGCGATGATCTTCCGCCGCGCGAGTCGCGACAGGTACGTCGACACGGTGCGTGCCTTCATGCTCGAGCCCTCGAGCAGATCGGAATGCGACAGCGCCGCCGGGTACACCTTGACCAGGCGATCGAACAGTTCCCGCTCGCCGCCCGTGCCGAGCCGTCGACGCCACCAATCGACCAGCGCCGCGCCTCGAGGCGGCCGCGCATAATCGCCGAGCCAGTGGATCCCGTCCTTCGTCGCGACGATGCGCCCGGGCTCGACGTAGCCTTTCGAGCGCAGCCTCGAGACGTACGTCGAGCACGTGCGAGGCTTGTACCCGGTGAGGACGCACAGCCATCGCTGCGTCGCTTCGTCGTGCCCCGCGATGCTTGCCGCCATGATCGCAGCGAGGAGCTCGCGCTCGCCTCGGCCGCCGGCGTCGAGGTCCTCGTCGGCCTTTCGCGTCAGGTCGTGGAACGCGTCGACGCCGACGCGAGAGGCCGTGCGGGCGAACTCCTCCCGATCGGGCGTCGGCGAGGGATGCGAGGACCCGTTCGTGACGTCCTGAAGGATCTCCGGGATCCCGCGGGGTCCTCGAGGCGAGTCGCTCACGAACGCCGCGAGGTCGGCGCACAGGTCCTCGAGGCGCCCGGCAACCTGCTCGAGGCGCATCGTGGGATCGGCGCCGACGTCGACGGCGACCACGCCGCCGGCCTTCGGCGGGAAGAACACGGCGGCGTTGATCCCGGCGCGCTTGATCTCGGCCTCGAGAATGTCGGCCGCCTGCATCATGCCGTCGGCGTGCGCGCCCTTGTACGCGGCGGCCATGCGGCGGATCTTTTCGCCGATCGGCGTCTTCGGAACGTTGAGCTCCTTGCTTCGTCGCTTCCCTCTCACTTGGGTTCTCCTTTCGGCAGCGGTTGATCGGACAGCTCGTGTTTGAACTGCGTGGATCCGCACGGGCACCGGAGCTCGGCGGGCAAGAGCACGAAGCGCTTGCCGCACTTCGCGCAGAGGATCGGTGCGTCGCTCACGGGCTCCCGCGCACCGGGTTGCCGCCGGCGGTCACGTCGTCCTGGTCGCGCCGCGCGAGCTCGCGCGCAGCTTCCTGGCACGCGTGCGACAGCGCGCGCTCTACCCAGTTGTTCGTGCTGCGTCCCTCCTCGATCGCCAGCCGATCGATCCAATCGGCGAGGCTTGCCTCGAGGCGGATGTACAGAACGCGCTTTTTCCCCGCCGTCGTCGCCGGCGGCGCAGTCTTCGTCTTCCGTTTCGCCATGGCCCGACATGCTAGCACACTGCTAGCACCCTGCTATCATGTACTACCGGAGGCTCAAGCCATGAGAACCCGTCTTTACCGTGATTCCGCCGGCGACCTGCACGTCGCCGCCTACCGCACGAGCGCACGCGCCCTCTGCGGAGCAACGCTCGTCGGGCGCGAGATCCGCACGGAGCTCCCCTCGAGCTGCACGATCACGTGCAAGCACGGGTGCCACCCGTTCGCGTGGCCTAGAGGCCGCGACGGCCGCGTGCACGCTCGGGAAGTCTCGCGGTACCTGCACCGCGGGTTCGTCTTCGTCGTCGCGATCTCGACCATCGCCTGCGGCGGCGCCAGGTTCGAAGCGTCACAGCAAGGCGACGCCGGCGACGACCAGGTCGTGCTCGAGGGCGGCGCCGGCGACGTCGTCGACCACCCGGACGCCGGCGACGAGCTCCTCGAGGCGGCCGCCGGCGACGGCGACGCCAACATGGTCGCCGACGGGATCTCGAGCGAGGCCTCGGCCGACGCGCAGCCCGGGCCCGACGTCGACGCGGCGCCGGCGTGCTGCATGATGCCGACGGCGGCGTGCTCGTACCCGCTCGCGAGCTGCCCGATCGCTTCGGAGAACCACGGCACCTGGCCGACGTCGTTTGAGCTCTACACGAACCCGGCCGAGTACTGCGCCACGACGGCAACCCCGCCCCCGTGCCTCTGCGACTACACCTGCGCATGCATCGCGAAGTACTTCACGTGCCCCGGGTCGACGCCGAATCAAAGCTGCTCAAGCGACCCGCTCGGCGGCATCGCGATCACGTGTTCCACATGAGCACCCACGACCGGAAGCGAGACGAAGGGCCGTTCGTCCTCGTCGCCATGTTCACGGGCCCGGGCGCGTTCGTGTTCTTGCGCCTGCGCCCGCGGCGCATCCTCGAGGAGCTCCGGGCGTTGCACCTGATGGCGCCCGAGGCCGCCCTCGAGGTCCTCGAGCGCGCGCCCGACGGCCTCGAGGAGGTCACGTGGTCGTACAATCCGGGCATGCGGCGCGTGCGCGTCTACTACGGGGATTCGCCCGAATGAGGACGTGCCTGCGCGTGCGCTGCGTGTTCGCCGACGTGCACGGCGCCGCGATCTTCCTGCTGCAGCCCGATACGTGCCTCGACGAGCTGCGCGAGCTGCACCGCATGGCACCTCGCGCGGCGATCGAGATCATCGAGCTCGAGGAGGTCGAAGCGCTCGACAGCTTCGGCCGCTCGGGCGTTCCTTGCTGGACGAGGATCGCGTGGACCTGGCGCCCGCGGCTGCATCGCCTCGCGAAGGGCGCCGCGCAGGCTCGAGAAGCGCGCCAGGCGCGTCGCCGCGGGTAGGAAAACGCCCGGCGCTGAGTACTCGGTTCTCGACGAATCGAAGCGCCGGGCGTCGACGCGCCATCGTGGCGACGTCGCCGGCGACGGTACTAGACGGGGATCTCCGTGTCGAACTGGTCGACGATGCGCGGGAGCACCGTGTACACGCGCAGCTTCGGGAACGTGTGGAACGTGAGGGTAATGTCGATCGGCCCGTAGCAGGTGGCCGCGTCCTGCGTCTCGATCATCGTGCGCAGCGCTTTGCGGCGGACGGCGTACGCCTGCAGGCACATCGGCCACTGCACTTCGTGCACCTGGTCGGCGACGTGCCGTGTCGGCCGCCCGCTCGTGCAGCACGCGCCAAGGAAGAGAACATCCCAGTCCGCCGGCGCGGCGCGCAGCGCCCGATCGAAGCGCTCCCGCCAGTCCTCGGGAAACTTCGCGTCCTCCTCGAGGATGAGGATCTCGTCTTCGGGCACGAGCTCGAGCGCCGCCCACAGCGCCCGGTGACTGAGCCAGATCCCCGTGGGTTTGGCGCCCATGTTGAACCCGCTCCCGGGCGCGTCGACCTCGTACGGATTGAGCGTCCGCAGCCCGAGCTTTTCGGCGTGCAGCGCGCGGTACACGTCGGCCTGTACGCCGCGCTCGGCGAAGTGACGCTGCCGCTGCTCCTCGGCGCGGAAGGTCGTGATGCAGACGGTCCTCACGACGCCGCCCGCTGATAGATCCTCCACCAGTCGTGGTCCTCGAGGAGCACGAACCCTGTCTGCTCGAGCAGCGCCTGCGCCAGCTTCGTCGACGGCCAGTTCGTATCGTCGATCACCCAGTATCCGCCCGGGCGAAGCTTCGGACCCCACGCACGAACCTCGGCGCACGACACTTCCTGCGAGTGATTGCTGTCCTGGTGCAGCACGTCGATTGTTCCCGGCGGGTACTGATCGACGACGTCGAGCGATCTAGCTCGCACGAGGCGCACGCGCGCCTCGACGCCGGCGACCACCAGGCCGGCGCGACAGCGCCGCAGGACGTCTTCGTAGTCGACCGTCGACCACCAGCGATCGTTCTCCGTGTCGTTCGTGCCCTCGAGCGACGGGCCCTTCTCGTACGGATCGATGCCGTGCACGTGTCCGCCGTGCGTGTCGCCGCCGAGGGCGAGGGCGACGAGGCTGCGGCCGCCGAAAACGCCGAGCTCGACGCTGAGCCGCGCGTGAGCGTCCTCGACGAGCTTTGCGATCCGCTTGCCCTTCTCGACCGTGCACCACCCCGGCAGCGCGCTCGATCGGTTCGTGTCGAGCAGCTCCTCGAGGAGCTCGTCGCGCGACTTCACGACAGCATTCCTTCGATCTCGTTCTGATCGAGCAGGGCGATCCATGCCTCGCGATCGCGCACGCCGAAGCTGAGCACCAGGTGCGAGTGCCAGAAGGCCGCGCCGGCGCAGAACTCGATCCCTTGCTCGCGGAAGTAGAACGGCCGCCCCACGCGCACGAGCTGCAGCCGCTCGTCGAGCTCGACGAAGCGATGCACGTACGTCGGCCGACCCGCGTGCACCTGGTGCACGACGCAAAGGTAGCCTCGCTTCCAATGCAGGACCTGCGAGCTGCCGCGCAGGTGCCCCGTGACGTTGGGCATGCGCCGCGCTTCGGGGAACACCTGGTGCGTGAGGTCGTTGAACGTGCAGACCATCACGGAAGGCTCGACGCCGTACACGAACCGCAGCTCGTCCTCGCCGTCGATCGGCATCCAGTTTTTCTCGACCCGATCCGACGGCTGCACGTAGCACTCGACGACGTTGCCGAGCTGGTCGAGCTCGAGCACGGCGATCTTCGCCTGCCCGTCGGCGGGCACGCGGTCGCACACCGTCGCGCTCGCCCACAGTCGGCCGCGGCGCGTGAACAGGCGCACGTCCTCGAATCCGTAGCTCCGCACGTGCGGGTATCGCGACGGCGACTTCACGAGATCCCGCATCTCGCGCTGATCCTCGAGCTGCCCGCGGCCGTTGATCGTTCCGATGATATTTCGCGTGATGCTCACCTGCTCCGTAAGGACCCGGACGCACGCGACGAGCTGCCCGTCGTGCACGCACACGCTCGGATTGTGCGCCTGAGGGTCGCGAATCTTCGCGGCCTCGAGCACGGCCTGGTCGAGCTCGAGGCGCCTGCAGTCGGCGCGGAGCTCGACGAGGCCCTGCGGCGCGCCCGGGAGCTCGCGCATGCGTCGCCCCGTCATGTCGACGGGACCGGGCCGCGGCACCCCGTCGGGCACGTTCGGCTTGCGATGGTAGACGAGCTTCGGAGGGCGCTGCGCGTTGGGCATGGGTTCACCTGCGTCGGGAAACCCATCGTACAGCCTCGGCGAGCGCAGCGCCGGCGAGGGCGCCGCCGAGGATGGGCCCCCACGGCGACGGCGCCGCCGGGCACGACACGGCGGGCAGCGGTTGCGAGCTGCCCGCGGGCTCTCCCGCCCACGCGTTCACGAGCGTCGAGCTGTCGAAGAGCGACCACGGACTAGGGACACTCCAGGGGATCGTGGCGCCGCTCTGCGTGCCGACAGCCTGTCCGGCGACGTAGCGATAGCCGCTCGGCGCCGGCGGGAGCGGCGGCGTCGTCGAGCTCGGATCGACGTTGTCTAGGTATGTGCTGGGGATGATCGACAGCCCGTAGCCCTGCGCCATCGACTCGATCTTCGACTGCGGCACGTCGACCAGGGCGACGACGGCGTAATACACGCCTTGCTGCACGAGGATCTGCTGCCCGTTTGGCAGCGGCTGCCAGTTCACCTGCACGCCCTGCGGCGTCGTCACGGCATGTACCATTCGTAAGTGCTTGTGTCCCCCGCGTCGCTCACGAAGCTAAATCCAGTGCCCCCCGTGATTGTGTATCGAGGATTGCCAGGGGTTCCGCCGGGCGTCTGTTCGGTGAACTGCACGACGTCGGTCGATTCGATATCGGGGAAAGCGACGGCAACCGGCGTTGCTCCGTTCGCGACCACGGTCTGCTTGCGATTGCAGAATCCTCCGCCGACCACCGTGAGAGGCGCGGCGGCATTGGTACCGAACTCGTGCAGCCGCGTGGTCGCGCCGGCTGCGACATAGCAGCCCGTATTGCCCGCGCCCGCCCCGTCGACGTAGAGGCCCGTGGCGATGCACACGCCTGCTGCATTCAGTAGCCCAAACCCGCCGTTCCCATCGATCGTCACGTGAGCGTCGCTCAGGTACACGCGCGCAGACGCGTTGTTGATCTCGATTGCCTCCCAGGAGGCCACCGTCGACTCGAGTTGGACGCCGCCGATGTGATAGACGCCGGCCGCAGCCACGTAGAGCGCTTGCGCGCCGCAGGCTGTCGCCGTCACGTCTGTCACTTCGGCGGAGGTCTGAAGATTGATGGCCACGCCTGCGTTGCCACTCACGTCCACTTCCGAAATCACCGTGCCCGGAGATCCAGTGTCGACGAGAATGCCGGTCGACGCGCCATTGCGGTAGAAGCCTCCGACGACCTTGGTATCGGTCGCCGTTGTGATGTGCAGACCATGGCTCGTGCTGTCTTGCACGTTCACATCGACGAGCGTGTTGCGCGCGCTCGAGCTGTCGACTTGAACCCCTACGCCACACGCAACGAAAAGGCCGCCGATCACCTGCGCGTCGCTCGTCCCCGCCGGCGCAAATTCTCCCGTGAGCTGAAGACCGTTGACTGGGGCATTGGAACCGACCAAGTCGATCAGCATAGGAGCAACGCAGTCGGTGATTTGGTACGCCGAGCTCGTCACGTGGCGCATGCGCAATGATCGGAAGGTGCACGATTCCGCCGATTCCATTGCGCAGCCGTTCGTGGCTGTCCCGCCCCCGTCGTACTCGCACCTGACCGCGTGACAGTTGTAGCTCGGTACGTCGAAGCTGAATGCGTACACGCTCACCGCGCCGCCATAGTTTCGCCCATCGAACACGATGTCTTGCAGCAGGCAATCGACAGCCTGCGATAGCTCGATGTACCTGTCTCCCGTCCCACCCATGATTAGGCCGTTGCCGAAGATCCGAAACCCTGTAGGCCGGCTCGATAGGGTGAAAATCGAATCTCCGCTTGTGAACTGGTAAAGCACCGGGCGATCGACGGTCACGGTGAAGGGGCCTCCGCCGGCAACGCCCGTCACTTTGTAAGCGCCGCCGCGCAGACCGCCCAACGACGTCGCCTCGCACTGTATGATGGCTCCGACTGACGGCGCCGCCGTCATTGAGATTGTGCTGGCGCCGACCACATTATTCGCGGCGAACGTCGTCGAGCTCGCGACCACGCCGGAGCCGATGAAAATGCAGTTCGTCGGATCGCTTCCGCTCGGCGGCATCGTGCTCTTGAGCACCGCATCGGCGCTGCCGTAAATGTCTAGCGGCGCGTTCGGAATAGCGACGGGATGCGCGAAGATGTAGATGCCGGTCGGAATGGTCAGCGCGACGCCGATGCCCGCGAACGCGTTGAATGCGCGCTGGTAGGCTCCGGAGTCGTCGGCCACACCGTTCCCCAGGGCGCCGAGGTTTTTCATGCTGTAGGGCCCGGGGCTCGATGGCTGGATCGTGAAGCTCGAGTAATCGAGATCCATGATGCATGTGCTGTCGAAGGACAGCACGCCGCCGCCGACGATGGCGCCAGTGCGTACGTGCAGCGAGCTCTGTCCGTCGAGCGTGCCCAGTCCCGTGCCCATGCCAATGACGGCATTGGTGCCGTCCCCGAGAACGCTGTACTGCCGAGCGAATACGATCAGGAAGCCTCCTGATCCGGCGCTGCTCACACTCACGAATCGCCCAGCGCCCTGGCACTGAATGCTCGTGCCGATGAGAAACAGATTTGATTCGACTCCCTGAGGCACGACGTACATGTCCGTCGTCGCTTCGCAAGTCACGTCCACGAACTCGAATGCAAGCGTTCCCCAGGTCAAGTGAACACCAGAGGCGAACTGAAGCGCGGCCGTGCCTCGGTTATCGTTGTAGTTGGCGACGCTGGCAAACGTGACGGCGCTGAGGTCATACGTTCCTGCGGGCACCACTGCAGGCGACACGAACGAGTCGTCGACCTGAATGAGCTTAGGCCCCTGCACGAGGCTGATCGCTGCGTAGAGGCTCGGCCAGTCCGTGTACACGTTCTCGTATGAAGCGCCGCCGCCCGGCCGATAGACGAACGCGTACTGCGTCCCGCTCTTCCCGCCGCCGCCGCCGCCGCGTCGCGCGTATAGCTCGTCGATGAGAGCGCGTAGGCCGTTGCGGGGTTCGTGCTTCGAAACGATCGCGCTCATGTCTTCTCCGTCGTCGTGTGCGAGTCGAGGCAGGCGAGCGTGAAGTCGAGCAGCGTCGCGAGCGCGCTCACGGCGCCAGCGAAGAGGACGATGCCGACAAGGGCGTCACGCACGCGCGAGAACGGATACTCGAGCGCGACGTCGACCGCCCAGCCGACCCACCACCCCGTGCACATCGCGCAGCTGAGCAGCGACTTGAGGCCATGCACACGCCGCAGCCATGCGAACACACTCCCGCGCACGAGAATGTTCGTCACGCCGACTGCGCCGAGGACCTCGAGGAGCACCGATTCTCTCAGGTCGGATACGAGAACGGCGTCGCCGCGATCTGCAGGACCTGCGGGACGCGGCCGCTGCAGTCGACGTTGTGGGTGTTCGCGACGGCGTTGTCGAGCTGGTGCAGGCGAGCACCCACGAACGAATGCCTGCTCTCCTTCAGCGCCATGCCGTCGGCGAGCGCTCGAGGCGCGATCGCCTTGCGCGCGAGCTCGCCCGCGGTTCCGTTGATCCGGTGTCGGCGTTGGATGTTCATGGGACCTCAGCTCGCCTCGGTGTGATAGGTGGCGACCGGCGACGTCCCGCCCGAGTAGTGGCTGTCGCCGGAGTAGACGTACATGATCGAGTAATCGGTGTCCGGCGTCGGGAAGTTACCCCCCGCGATGCTGAGGCTCGCGACGCCGCCGACGAGCGTCTGCGGCGCGCCCACGTTGACGCCGTCGACTTGAAACTGCACGGTTCCCGTCGGCGTCGGGCCGCTACCCGTGACGGTCGCAGTCGCGAGCGTCGCGGTGATGTTCGCGAATCCCGTCGTCGGGTTGATCCCGATCGCGAGGTTCGGCGCGAGGATCGGCGTCACGGCGTACGACTCGATCACGGCCGACGTGCCCGCGCGGATCGACGTGTCGAGCGCGTAGGCGAGCGGCTTCAGGCGATCAAACTTCGACAGGTGCACGCGCGCGAACCCCTCGTCGACGAGCGATCGCGGAGCTGCTCGAGCGGCGCCGCCCTTGCGACCGATCCTTGACGTGCGCACGACCTTCGTGGGCATGGGTTAGCTCACGTGCTTCGTGCTGAAGGCCGCCAGGACGTCGGCGACCGGCGTTGAGGTCGTGCTGTCGATGCTCTGCGCGAGGCCTTCCGTGCGGCTCGAGGAGTTTTTCGCCGCGCGCGCCGTCATCTCGTCCTGCAACGAGCGAGGAGCTCCGCGGTTTCGCCCTCGAGGGCTGAGCGTCGAGCGCCTCGAGGAGGAATGCGGACGACCGATCTTCTGCGTGGGCATTTACAGAACCTCCTTCACCGTGCGTCGAATCGACAGCACGGCCTCGAGGCGATCCGCCTGCTCGGCCGTGAACTCGATCACCTTGCCGTCGTCGGCGATCTGCACCGTGCCGTCCTCGTACACCTCGACGACCGGGCATCGCTTGTGGCCGCAGCACATATCGTCGCGCGTGAGAAGCTTCCTAGGCGTGGGCATGGCGGGGTCCTTTCTGCAGCAGGGCAGCAGCGAAGATACCGCCGGCGGCTGCCACGGGAATGAGCCACAGCCACGGTGAGCTCGAGCTCGAGCTCGACGCCGCCGGCGACGGATTCGGCGAGGGCGGCGTCGGCGACGGCTGCGGACCCGGCGGCGGCGGCACGGGCTGCCCCTGCGCGGCGGCGCCGGCGGCGATCGCCTGCGTGTACAGGCCGATCATCGACACGACCAGGGCGCGCGCCCTGTCGGCGTCGGCCTGATTGAAATACGGCGCGTTCACGCCGTTCGTGGGATCGGGCTGCCCGCTGGGCTGCAGCGCCGCGAGCTGCGCGTTGAGGTTCCACGCCTGCTGCGTGAGCGGTTGCGTTGCGCTCGAGGCGCCCGCGGCGTCGATCTCCGGTCCCACGCTCGACGCGCCGGCTTGCCCCGCGGCCTGGTACGCCTGCGTCGCGTCGCTGAAGTCGAGGCGAAAAGCCGTCGTGTCGGCGAGGTAGTAGGCGTCGCCGGCGGCGACGGCGAGCGTCACCTGATTCTGCAAATCGAGCGCGGGCTGCACGTACGAGCTCGCCGCCGCAAGGGAGAACCCGGGCACGATCCGGTTTCCGATGCGGAGCACGGCGCTCAGCTCCCGTGGATCAGATCATCGCTCCCGACGTAGAGGTCGAATGACCCGTACGCGTGCGCGGCACGCGTGAGCTTCTCGCCCACCTGCCCGAGGCCCTCATCCCAAAAACCCGCGCCGTGCCTGTTGCGCGTGAGCCAGAAGTCGTGGCCCGCGCGCTTCGCCGTGAGGCCGCTGACGTCGAGCAGCTCGCCGTGATGCTGGACGAAGGACACGCAGTCCTTCTCCATGTCGCTGATCGTGCGCGGCGCAATGTCCTGCGGCCCGTAGTTCTCATCGAGCGGCACGCCGTCGTCGTCCGTCGACGACCACAAGGCCGTCTCGACGTAGGAAGCCATGAACGTGTCGAGCCAATGAGCCATGGTCCGCTTACGCCGCGTGGCGCCTCCTTGCCTTGATCGCGTAGTACGTCGCAGCCGTGCCGCCGCCGACGAGCAGCAGGATCCCGACGAGCGCGCCCGTGTTGGAGCTCCCGCCGCCCGACGGCGACGGCGCCGGCGGGCACACGCCGTTCGCGGGCGCGCTTCCCCCGGCGCAGGGGTTGACACATTGCCCGGTCACGCTGTCGTTCACCTGCGGCGCGACACACGCCGGCGGAGGCGGCGGCGTGTTGCCGCAGTTCGTGCCCGTGTTGACGCACTGGCAGTTCGACGTCGCGCAGTAGCTGCCCGAGTACTGCATCGACGATCCGAGCACAGACTTGAGGTCGGCGAGCGTGCCGCCGAGCTCGGAACCGAACGCGATCTGACACGCCGGATCGCTCACGTTGATCGTCGAACCCGTGACCGTCGGCGCGCTGCTGTTCGAACCCCAATCGCTGGGGTTCACGAGGATCGCTTGCTTGAAGGCCGCGACGGCGTTCGACAGCGCGCTACCCGCCTGGCCGCAGCCGCAGCAGCCCTGCGCCGCGAGCTGCGCGTCGAGCGCCTGCGCCGCGTTGACGACGCCCGAGTTGAAGTTCCCGCCTCCGCCGCCTCCGCCGCCGCCGCAATTCGGGTAGCTCGAGGGCGGCGACGGCACCTGCCCCGGCGTCCCGTTGAGGATCGTGGAGATTTCGCCCCACGCGTTGATCGTGTCCGGTCCGTATCCGCCGTCGACGGTGAGCGTAGGCGTGCCGCCGTTCGCGTTCCACGCCTGCTGCGCGGCCTTGACGGGCGCGCACGCTGCGGGCTGCGAGAAGTCGCTCACGTTCGTGAGGGCCGCGAACGCCGGCGCCGCGGCCGCCGCTCCCGCCGCGCTGATCGTGAACCCGTTGTACTGCGCCAGGCCGTACTGCCGAGGGCGGCCGACGCCCCACGCGTCGGGCACCGCGAGCTGCTCGCCGACGTGCAGCGCAGCGAACGTCTCGACGCCGCCGAGGCCGAAGGCTCGAGGCTTGTGCAGGTTGGCGGCGAGGAGCTCGCCGAGGCGCCGGGCGTCGCCGCCGAGCTGTTGAGCGATCTTCGCGGGGCTGTCTCCCGCCTGCACGGTGTATCGCATGGTCTCTCCCGTTACGCCGCGCGCTTGCGGCCCATGAAGTAGAGCAGTCCTCCGACGAACGCGACGGCGACGCCGCCGATCACCCAGTACTTCGTGCTCGACGACGTCGTCGACGTGGACCCGCCGCTGTTCGGCGTGATGTTGCAGTTCCCTGGGCATCCGCCGATCGCGGCGCCCCAGGTCGCCTGTGCTGTCGTCGCCATGAGCGCGGCAAGAGTCATCTGATCGAGCGTGCCGCCCGTCGTGATCGTGCCGCCTTGGCTCTGCTGCGCGTTGAACCAGGCTTGGAAGCATCCCACGACGGCCTGCAGCGCCGCCGGCGTCGACAGATCCATGCCCGTCGTCACGCTCGGGCACGACCCCTGATTGAGGTTCCACCAGGACACGGTGCCCGGATCGGCGAGCCACGCGGCGAGCGCCGCCTGCACCCACGCCTGTTGCTGCGCACTGAGGCCGCTGTAGACGCTGACAGGTCCTGCGCCCACGCCGAACCCCTGCACGCGACGCCCGTTGAGAGACAATCCCTGATCCATGGGTCCTCCAGCCACGCCGATCCCTTCGGTCACCCACCAGCATGCAGCGCAGCGCCCGTGATGATCCGTCGGGCCCTCCGGCCGAGGGCACTTGCAGGGGAACCCGTTCCCCTCGACGCACTTGCAGTCGCAGCAACCGCCGCAGTTCGCGCACGGGCCGCCGACGCCGAGCTTGCCCTCGCACGAGCAGTTGCAGCCGACGCAGCCGCAGTTCGCGCATGCTCCCGCGAGGCCCTGCACGAACGCGCAATTTGCGCGACGCTGCGCGCTGTCTTCCGTGTGCCCAGTCGTCCAGTAGTCGCCGCCTGCGCCAAGCATTCCGATCCTCCAGTGTGCGCCCGGGAGCTCGGGCTTGTAG
>Ga0335069_10006329_pt1 | contig 17218 bp, 15 predicted proteins | sample Lox_Sample_11_FD_206714 | JGI IMG/M metagenome (GOLD analysis project Ga0335069, IMG submission 206714) | Soil microbial communities from Loxahatchee National Wildlife Refuge, Florida, United States - Lox_Sample_1.1 | ecosystem: Environmental > Terrestrial > Soil > Wetlands | place: USA... | reverse complement strand
ACATCTTGTACAGGCGATGCACCATGTCGTCGAAGGTCATCGGCACCGGATGCTTGTTGGAGCTGAGATAAGTGATCGTGCACGCCTTCGACTGCGTGTCGTAGACCTTTTCCATATCCTGCTTCAGGAAATTGCCGTCGTAGACGATGCGCGGATCGCGCTTGTGGTAGAGATCGATCATCTCCGCCATGTCCTTGTAGAACTGCACGAAGGCCGCCTTGATGCGGGCATCGCGCGACGGCGTGGAGTAGTTTTCCCACTGGCTGTCGTTTGAGCCGTAGATGTTGTCCGGCAGGCGCGCGGGATGCGGCTTCGACGGGAACTGCTCCGCAATCGCCTGATCGACAAATTGTGCGCGGTCGTTCAAGTCGTTGCAAAGCGTCTGCATCGTCACCTTGAGCTCATAGATGGGATTGTAATCCATCTTGCCGCCGGAGATCGCCACGCGGGCGTATTCGTAGAAGCCGAGCTCCGCGCCGTTGTAGACGAAGCGCGACTTGGTCGGATCCTCGGTCGTGTTGTTCTCTGTGCCGTTGTACTGGACGAGCGAATAGTCGGGGATCTGGTCGTTCTGCGCGAACACCATATGCCCGCCGATCAAATGGCCCTGGCCGTCCTGATGCGCATTGACGAGCCGGAACGGGCGCCAGTTCTTGAAACCGCCGCCGAGCCGCGCCGGGCTCTGGCCGAACTGCGCGCCGTAGACGCTGCGCGACACCGAGAAATCGGGATGCGCATCCATGTAGTAGACGCGACCTGCATCATCGACCTTGTAGACGATGCCGACATGGCCGTTGATGTCGTAGACGATCGTGCCGGGACGGATGGAGCCGGGCTTCAGCGCCGGGGAATAGAAATCCGACAGCACACCCTTGGTGTCGCGCACATCGCTGCGATAGGTGCCGGAATAGACGCTTGCGATAACCCCGCGGACCGCCGCAGCACCGTCGATGCCGCCGCCATGGTCGATGATGTCGTGACGGCCGGTCGGATGGTTGGGCGTCTTGGTGTAGCGCAGATCGCCGCCCTTGCCGCTGATGCCGTCGACATAGCTGAACGGCAGACCGTTCTTCCACGCATAATAGGCGCGCAGGAGATAGGGAAACTTCGCGCAGTCGACGTCGATGTCGAGGAAGCGCTGATCGGTGTCGCGGTAGGGATTGGCGGCGTTGCGCAGACAGCTTTCCGATGAGCTGCAATCACTGTCACCCAGCGCCTGGAGGAAATCACCGAAGCCTTTCTCGTCGGCCGCCGTCCAATGATCCTTGGTGATGCGCCATGGCGTGGCATTGGCCGGGACGGCCGCCAGCCCCAGGACCACTGCCAGGATCACTGCAGAAGCACGCATACCACCCTCACTTGCCCGCGGGCTCCGCGGGCGTCACGCATGCCTCTTCGCAGACATGGGAATGCGCGCCGCAACCCGAAGGTTCGTGGGTGCGGCATGAGAGTCAAGAAAACACGGGGTAAGATGCTGTGAGGGAATATTCATGCGCGAAATGCGCAATGTTGACGCGGAAATTGCGTGACAATCCGTCGCTGTTCCCCTATACGAGTCGTGCTTACCCGCCTACAGAGCGGCCAGGTTCGGGGAGAGAACCAGCAAAAGGCCGGGAAACCGGCCTTTCGCATGTCTGGAGCCTTCCGGGCGGCGGCCGCTGCGTTCGGCGGACGCGCCCAAAATCAAATATCCAGGACCTTCAGCAGCACCAGCCCATAGAGGACCAGCCAGAGGGCGAAGGCCGTACCGGTCGCTATGGCAAATTTCAGGGCCAGCCGCGGCCGTACGGGCGCGCCCGGCTCCGCGCCGGCAACTATCGCCTCGCCGGTCTCCTGGGCCGTCCGGTTGCCCAGGGGCAGCACGATCTGCAGCGCCAGGTACCAGAGGATCGCGAAAGCGCCTGCGAGGACCGTCCAGTGCATCAGGCCTGCTCGAGCTCGACCAGCGTGCCGACGAAATCCTTGGGGTGGAGGAAGATCACCGGCTTGCCGTGGGCGCCGATGCGGGGCTCGCCCGTGCCCGTGATGGTGGCGCCCTCGGCCTTCATCCGGTCGCGGGCCTTATAGATGTCGTCCACCTCATAGCAGACATGGTGCATACCGCCGCCGGGGTTCTTCTCGAGGAACTTCGCGATCGGCGAGTTCTCGCCCAGGGGCTCCAGGAGCTCGATCTTGGTGTTCGGGAGCTCCACGAAGACGGTGGTCACGCCGTGGTCCGGCTGCGGCACGGGATCGGAGACCCTGGCACCCAACGTGTCGCGATAGACCTTTGCCGCCTTGGCGATGTCCCTGGTGGCGATGGCCACGTGATTGAGCCGCCCGATCATCCATCTCTCCCTGTTTCGCAGGAACCTATCTAGATCGCCCGCAGCAGCCGTTCAAACCCGGATGGCCTGGACGCGGGTCACGGGCTTCTTGCCCCAGGCCTCCTGCGCGGCGCGCCTTGCCGCACGGCGGACATTCTCGAGGAAGACGTCCTCGCTCTGCTTCTTCGGATTGTGACGGCGCACGGCTTCGTCGACGGCGGCCTGGACGGTCGCATGGATCGCGTCGGGAATGCCCTCGAGCAATGTGGACGGCTCGCCGGCCACCCTGCCCTTGGCATCGAGCGCCAGCGTGATGGCGATGACGCCGGCGAAGCTCATGGCGCGCCGCTCGCGCATATGATCATGGCTCTCGTCCACCAGCACGCGGCCGTCGAGATAGACGCGGCCCGAAGGCGTTTCGTCGATGATTTCGGCGCGGCCCGGCGCCAGCCTGAGCATCTGGCCATTGCCTATGACGACGGCCTCGGGCACCTGCAGCGACTTCGCGAGGCGTGCATGCTCGGTCATGTGACGGATTTCGCCATGCACCGGCACTGCGATGCGCGGCCTGACCCAGCGATACATCTGCGCCAGCTCCTCGCGCGCCGGATGGCCGGAGACATGCACGAAATGATCGCGCTCCGTCAGCACCTCGACGCCGAGCGCGGCGAGCTTGTTCTGGATGTCGAAAATCGCGAGCTCGTTTCCGGGAATGATGCGCGAGGAGAAGATCACGCTGTCGCCCGGTCCGAGATTGACGTTGGGATGATCGCCGGCCGCGATGCGCGCCAGCGCCGCGCGCGGTTCGCCCTGGCTCCCGGTGCAGAGATAGAGCACGCGCGATGGCGGCAGCTGCGCCGCGTCGGCCTCATCTACCGTCGCAGGAAACTCCGTTAAGTAGCCGGTTTCGCGAGCGGCGCTGACGATGCGGTGCATGGCGCGCCCGACAAGCGCTACCTGCCTCCCATGCTTGCGGGCCGCGCGCGCGATGCTGTTGAGCCGCGCTGCATTGGAGGCGAACGCCGTCACCGCGACACGACCTTTGAGCGAGCCGATCAGGTCTTCGAGGCTTCGCTCGACACGCGCTTCCGAGCCCGACTCGCCGGGCACCAGCGCATTGGTCGAATCGCAGACCATCGCCAGCACGCCTTTGTCGCCGAGCGCGCGGAGCGCGTTCTCGTCCGTGACTTCGCCCAGCAAGGGATCGGGATCGAGCTTCCAGTCGCCGGTATGGACGACGGTGCCGAGCGGCGTGGTGATAGCAAGCGCGTTGGGTTCGAGAATCGAATGCGTGATCGACACCAGTGTGACCTCGAAAGGCCCCAGCTTCAGCTTGCCGCCCAACTGCACGATCTTCGGCTTGAGACGATCCTGCAGCCCCGCTTCGAAAAGCTTGTCCTCCAGCAGGCGCGCCGTGAAGGGCGTCGCGTAGACCGGGCACTCGAGCTCCGGCCACAAAAATGGAACCGCACCGATGTGATCTTCATGCGCGTGCGTCAGCACGATCGCGCGGACGTTCTCCTTCAGCTCCGCGAGGAAGCGGATGTCCGGCATGATCAGATCGATCCCGGGCGTCGGCCCTTCACGCCCGAACAACACGCCGCAATCGACGACGATCCATTCCCGGTCGTCGGGCGGACCGAAACCGTAGGCGTTGAAATTCATGCCGATCTCGCCCGCGCCGCCAAGGGGCAGGAACACAAGCTCTGGATTGAGGCGCGAAGCGTCCATCAAGTCTAAACGGACGGCTTGGTCGTCGCGTTGCGCGCGTGGATGAGCACGAGGCCGCGGATCGTGAGGTCCGGGTCGATATAATCGATCGCCGGGGTCTGCTTGTAAAAGAGCGTGGCGAGACCGCCCGTCCCGATCACGGTCATGGGGGCGCCGTACTCTTCCTTAATGCGCTTTACGAGACCTTCGATGAGGCCGATGTAACCCCAGAACAGGCCCGAGCGCATCGCAGGTTCCGTGTCCTTGCCGATCACCGATTGCGTCCGTTCCACGGCCACGCGCGGCAGCATCGCGGCGGCACGATGCAGCGCCTCGGCGGAAAGGTTGGCGCCCGGCGCAATGACACCGCCTTCGTAATCGCCGCTCGCCGACACGATATCGAACGTCGTTGCCGTGCCGAAATCGACGACGATCAACGCACCTTTATGGGCGGCGTGGGCGGCGACGGTGTTGACGAGACGGTCCGCGCCGACGGCTCCGGGACGATCGGTGAGGATCCGGATGCCCAGATCGAGGTTCGGATCGCCGACAACCATCGGCTCGCATTTGAAGTAGCGCCGGCACAACGTCTTAAGATCAAACAGCGCCGCAGGGACCACGGTGGCGATGATGGCACTGTCGACGTCGGCAAAACTGATACCCTGCAGCTGCAGGAGCGGCAGAAGCATCACGGCCCATTCATCGGCCGTACGCGAAGTTTCGGTCACCGCGCGCCATTCCGCACGCACAGTGCGACCATCATGCACGGCGAAGACGATGTTGGTATTGCCCGCATCGATGACGAGAAGCATGCGCGCTCCTTCAGAAGAACACTTCGCCGGCGGCGATGAGGCGTGTGCGGCCCCCCGTTTCGCGCAGGATCAGCGCGCCCGTCTCGTCGATGCCTTCGAACACGCCGGTCGTTTCCTCGTTTTGCAGACGGGCCCGAATCCGTCCCCCGATATGCGCTGCGCGCGCGAGCCACGCATCGCGAATGTCCCCAAAGCCCCGTGCGCTCCAGACGTCATACCATTTCGCCCAGCTTGAGGCGAGGCGCGCGAGCGCGTCGCGCGACGGGGGCACGGGCTCACCCAGCGCGGCGAGCGAGGTCGCCGGAAACTCCGTACCTTCCGGATGTTCAGCGAGGTTAACCCCGATGCCGACGGCAAGCCAATCGAGTCGTCCCCCGCCGCTCGCCGATTCCAGCAGGATGCCGGCAATCTTTCGGTCGTCCGCGAGGATGTCGTTCGGCCATTTTACGGCGATACGCGCCTGCGCGGCGTAGGACTGCACCATGTCGGATGCGGCAAGCGCCGCGACGAACGACAGCTGCGCCGCTTCGCCGGGCGGCTTGCCGGGACGCAGCAGAAGCGTGGCGGCGAGATTGCCGCTCGGCGAATCCCACGCACGACCACGGCGGCCGCGCCCGGCGCTTTGACGATCTGCCGTGATCCAGACAGGCCCCGGCTCGCCGGCGCCCGCCATGCGTCGGGCTTCTTCATTGGTCGAGTCGATGACGTCGAAGGTCTTCAGGGCGTAACCTTGCGGCCACGCCGTCACGGCACGAGAGCCTTCGCCCCAAACTCCGCCAGCGACCAGATCGGCGCCGCGAAAACAATGAAGAACAGCGAAAAGGCGCCGGCGGCCCCCCAGATGGTGCCGAGGCTGAGCGTCTGATCGCGATCGAACGCGGGTGCGGGATCGTCAAAATACATGATCTTGACGATGCGCAGATAATAGAAACAGCCCACCACGCTCGCGAGCACGCCGATGATCGACGCCGCATAGAGATGCGCCTCGATGGCAGCCAGGAACACGTAGAACTTTCCAAAGAAGCCGGCGAGCGGCGGGACGCCCGCCAGGCTCACCATGAAGACGGCGAAGGCGAAGGCGAGCCGCGGCTGCGAACGCGCGAGGCCTGCGAGATCCGAGATCGTCTCTACCATCTGACCGTTGCGCTTCATCGCCAGGATGCAGGCGAATACGCCGGCGTTGGTGGCGAGATAGATCGTCAGATAGATGAGCACGCCTTCGACACCCGCCGTCGTGCCGGCCGCGAGACCAAGCAGCGTGTAACCCATATGACCGATGGAGCTGTAAGCCATCAGGCGCTTGATGTTCGTCTGACCGATGGCCGCGACCGATCCCAGGATCATCGACAGCACCGAGACTGCGATGATCACCTGCTGCCATTGATGGATCGCGTCGGGAAACGGAACGATGATGGCGCGCAGAAACAGGGCCATTGCCGCGATCTTCGGCGACATGGAAAAGAAGGCCGTGATCGGCGTCGGCGAGCCTTCATAGACGTCCGGCGTCCACATGTGGAAAGGCACCGCGGCGACCTTGAACGCAAGACCCGAAATCAGGAACACGATGCCGAAGATGAGCCCGATCGGAACACCGGACTGCCGGATCACTGTCGCGACATGCGCGAACTCGGTCGAGCCGGTGAAGCCGTAGATGAGCGAGATCCCGTAGAGCATCATGCCGGACGAGAGAGCCCCTAGGACGAAATATTTGAGGCCGGCTTCGCTCGAACGAACCGAGTCGCGATTGAAGGCGGCCAGTACATAAAGCGCGAGGCTCTGCAGCTCGAGGCCCATATAGAGCGCAAGAAAGCTCGAGGCCGACACCATCAGCATCATGCCGAGCGTCGACAGCATCACCAGCACCGGGAATTCGAAACGCGCGATCTTCTCGCGCACGAAATAGCCTTGCGACAGAACGAGCGTGATCGCCGCGCCCAGAAGGATCAGGACCTTCGCATAGCGCGCGAAGCCGTCTTCCACGAACGCCCCATTAAAGGCATTCGTCTCGAGCGTTACCGGCGCCACGACAAAATAGGCGGCGACGCCCATCACGATAATGGACAGCGCCGACAGCACGCTCATGTTGCGGTCATTGGCCTGCAGCACGCCGATGACGAGCAGCAGGAGCCCCGCACCCGCCACGATCAGCTCGGGCAGCAATACCTGCACGCTTGGAAGAAGCGACGTCACGGTGCGGCTCCTTCATTCGCCACGGCAAGAGGTGCGGTCGATTTCGCGAGCTTCGCCGCCGGTGCCCGATAATGCTGCGCGGCGGCGTAAGCCGTCTTGTGTTCCTGGATCAGATTGGCGACCGACGCCGACGTCACGTCCATCACCGGCTTGGGATAAATGCCCATCGCGATCGTCAGTACGACCAGCGGAGTCAGGATCGCAACCTCGCGCCAGGTGAGATCCTGGATCGCCTGCAGGCTCGGCTTGACGAGGGCGCCGAAAATGATCCGGCGGTAGAGGTAGAGCGCATAGGCCGCCGACAGGATCGTTCCGGTCGCGGCGAAAATCACCACCCAGGTATTGACCTGGAACGTGCCCAGCATGGTGAGGAACTCACCCACGAACCCTCCCGTACCGGGCAGGCCGACATTGGCGAGCGTGAAGACCATGAAGCAGACGGCATAAATGGGCATCCGCTCGACGAGGCCGCCGTAAGCCGCGATCTCACGCGTATGCATGCGATCATAGACAACACCGACGCAGAGGAAGAGCGCGCCCGACACGACGCCGTGGCTCAGCATCTGGAAGATGCCGCCTTCGATGCCCTGATGAGTCAGTGAGAAGATGCCCATCGTGACGAAGCCCATATGGGCAACGGACGAGTAGGCGATCAGCTTCTTCATGTCCTCCTGCGCCAGCGCCACCAGCGAGGTGTAAATGATGGCGACGACGGAAAGGACAAAGACGAGCGGCGCGAAATAGACCGATGCGTCCGCGAACATGGGGAGCGAGAACCGGAGGAAACCGTAGCCGCCCATTTTCAGCAGAATGCCGGCGAGGATGACCGAACCCGCTGTCGGCGCCTCGACATGCGCGTCCGGCAGCCAGGTGTGGACCGGCCACATCGGCATCTTCACCGCGAAGGAGGCAAAGAAGGCGAGCCACAATATCTTCTGCATCGCCGGCGAGAAATTCGGATGGGCGATCAGCGTCGGGATGTCCGTCGTGCCCGCCTGGAAATACATCGCCATGATGGCGAGGAGCATCAGCACGGAGCCCAGGAAGGTGTAGAGGAAGAACTTGAAGCTCGCATAGACGCGGCGCTTGCCGCCCCAGATGCCGATGATCAGGAACATCGGGATCAGGCCGCCCTCGAAGAACACGTAGAAGAGGACGAGATCGAGCGCGCAGAACACGCCGATCATCAACGTCTCCAGCACGAGGAACGCGACCATGTATTCGGCGACGCGGTTCTCGATCGATTTCCAGCTGGCGAGAATGCAGAACGGCATCAATCCGGCCGTCAGCACGATGAACAGCATCGAGATGCCGTCGACGCCCATGTGATAGGTGATGTTGTTGCCGAGCCAACTCGACTGCTCGACGAACTGGAAGGCGGCCGAATGGCCGTCGAAATGCGTCCACAAGAAAAGTGACAGCGCAAATTCGATTAGCGTCGTGACGAGCGCGACCAGCTTCGCCGCAGCCGGCGCCAGCAGGATGACCAGCGCACCGACAAGCGGCAGGAAGGTGATGATCGAGAGAAAATGGCTCATCATTTGAAGCCCCCCGCGATCATGAAGCCGGTGATAATGGCCACCACCCCGATCAGCATGATGAAGGCATATTGATAGACATAGCCCGATTGAAGCCGCACTGCGCCGCGCGTCGCGTCGAGCACACGGGCCGACACGCCGTCGGGCCCCAAACCGTCGATGATCGTGCCGTCGCCGAACTTCCACAGGAAGCGGCCAAGCCGCATCGCCGGCTTCACGAACAGGAAGTCATAGAGCTCGTCGAAGTACCACTTGTTGTAGAGGAAGCGGTAGACGAAGCCGCCTCGCGCCGCCATGACCGGCGGCACATCGGGGTGCAGCACATAATAGTAATAGGCGATCGCGAAGCCGATGATCGTCACCACCAGAGGGCCAAACTCGACCCACAGCGGCACCTCGCCCGCGCCGTGGCCCGCGATCGCCGCGACGGAGCCGCGCCAGAATTGCTGCGCCACGCCCCCCACAAACATGTGGTCAAACACGGCGCCCGCAAGCAGAGCGCCTACGGCGAGAACACCTAGCGGGACCAACATGGTCAGCGGCGCTTCGTGGACCTCGGACAGCGCGATCGCGTGGCCGTGCTCATGATCGTCCGACATGGGCTCGTCGTGCGCGTGCGCGCCCTTGTCGGCATGGGGAAGGTGCACGTCGGTGGCGCCGCGATAGGGGCCATGGAACGTCATCAGGAACTGACGCCACGAATAGAAGGCTGTCATCAGCGCTGCGATCAGCGTCAGCCAGAAAGCATAGGTGCCGATCGGTGTGCCGGCGCCGAAAGCCGCATTGATGATGCCGTCCTTGGAATAGAAGCCCGCCGTGCCGATACCAAGAACGGGAATGCCGACGCCCGTCAGCGCCAGGTTGCCGATCAGCATCATCAGCCAGGTGAACGGAATCTGCTTGTAGAGACCGCCCATCTTCCGCATGTCCTGCTCGTGATGCATGGCGTCGATGACAGCGCCGGCGCTCAGGAACAGCAGCGCCTTGAAGAAGGCGTGCGTGAAGAGGTGGAACATCGCCGAGCCGTAGGCCGAGACGCCGGCGGCGGCGAACATGTAGCCGAGTTGCGAGCAGGTCGAATAAGCGATGACGCGCTTGATGTCGTTCTGAAAAAGACCGACAGAGGCCGCGAAGAACGCGGTCGTGGCGCCTATGAAGGCGACGAAGGCGAGCGCGTTCGGCGCCAGCTCAAACATCGGCGAACAGCGGCAGACGAGGAAAACGCCGGCGGTCACCATCGTCGCCGCATGGATCAGCGCGGAAACCGGCGTCGGGCCCTCCATAGCGTCCGGCAACCAGGTGTGGAGTCCGATCTGCGCCGATTTGCCCATCGCGCCCACAAAGAGCAGCAGACACAGCGTGGTCAGGATGTCGACCGAATGGCCCGCGAAGACAAAGGTCCTTCCGACCATGGAGGGCGCGGCGTGGAACACCGTTTCGAAATCGAGCGTCTTGAAGATGAAGAAGACACCGAAGATGCCGAGCGCAAATCCGAAATCGCCGACACGGTTGACGATGAAAGCCTTGATGGCGGCGGCATTGGCAGACGGACGTGTGTACCAGAATCCGATGAGCAGATAGGACGCCAGGCCCACGCCTTCCCAGCCGAAGAACAGCTGCAGGAAATTGTTCGACGTCACGAGCATCAGCATCGCGAATGTGAAGAGCGAAAGATAAGCGAAGAAGCGGGGCCGGCTCGTGTCGTCGCGCATATAGCCGATCGAATAGAGATGCACGAGCGAAGAGACGCCGGTCACCACGACCAGCATCACGGCTGTCAGCGTATCGACGCGGATCGTCCAGTCGGCTTCGAAGGTGCCCGACACGATCCATTGCGCAAGCGGAATGACGGCGCCGTGCCCCAGCAGCGCCACGTCGTAGAAGGCGTAGCAGGAAAGCCCCGCAGACACGAACAGCAGCCCCGTCGTCACGATCTCGGACGCGCGCGCGCCGATCAGGCGGCCGAAGAGACCGGCGATGAGAAAGCCCAGAAGCGGCAGGAAGACGATCCAGGTGTACACGCTTCAGCCTTTCATCAGGTTGACGTCTTCGACTTCGATCGTGCCGCGGTTGCGGAAATAGACGACCAGGATGGCGAGGCCGATGGCCGCCTCCGCCGCCGCCACGGTCAGCACGAAAAGCGCGAAGACCTGGCCGACCAGATCGTGCAGGAACGACGAGAACGCCACGAAGTTGATGTTGACGGCGAGCAGGATGAGCTCGATCGACATCAGGATGACGATCACGTTCTTCCGGTTCAGGAAGATTCCGACGACGCCGATCGCGAAGACCGTAGCGGCGACGAAGAGATAGTCTGTGAGGCCGATTTCCATTTTAGCCGCCCTGCCCCGGTTTCACGTCCACGACATCGACCGACATCGCCGGCGTACGCGCGTTCTGCCGTGCGATCGACTGGCGCCGCACGCCGGGCCTGTGCCGGTGCGTCAGCACGATGGCGCCGATCATGGCAACAAGAAGGACGACGCCCGCGATCTGAAAGTAATAGACGTATTGCGTGTAGAGGATCAGGCCGAGCGCGGCCGTATTGGTGACGTGCGCGGGCGTGGCGCTCGCAAGAGCCGAGCCGGCCGTTCCGGCCACCGTCCAGACTTTGCTCACGATGAAAAGCTCGGCCAGCAACGCGATAAAGACAGCTGCGCCCAGCGGCAGATATTTCATCGCGCCCTTCTTCAGCTCCGCGAAATCCACATCGAGCATCATGACGACGAAGAGGAAGAGCACGGCGACGGCACCGACATAGACGATGACGAGGATCATCGCGAGGAATTCGGCGCCCAGAAGCACAAAGAGCGCAGCCGCGTTGAAGAAGGCGAGGATCAGGAAGAACACCGAATGCACGGGATTGCGCGACAGCACGACCGCCGCGGCCGCCGCGATCAGGATCGCCGAGAAGACGTAGAAGGCGATGGCGGTCAGCAGCATCTTATCCCCTCACCGGTACGGCGCGTCGAGTTCGAGCGCCTGCGCGATCTCGGGCTCCCAGCGGTCGCCGTTCGCGAGCAGCCGGTCCTTGTTGTAGTAGAGCTCTTCGCGCGTCTCGGTCGAAAATTCGAAGTTCGGCCCTTCCACGATCGCGTCCACCGGGCAGGCTTCCTGGCAGAGGCCGCAATAGATGCACTTCACCATGTCGATGTCGTAGCGCGTGGTGCGGCGGCTGCCGTCTTCGCGTGGCTCGGCCTCGATGGTGATCGCTTGCGCCGGGCAGATGGCCTCGCAGAGCTTGCAGGCGATGCAGCGTTCTTCGCCGTTGGGATAGCGGCGCAACGCATGCTCGCCACGGAAGCGCGGGGAGAGCGGACCTTTCTCGAAAGGATAGTTCAGCGTCGCCTTCGGCGAGAAGAAATAGCGCATCGCTAGAATGAAGCTCTTGATGAACTCCCAGAAGAAGATCCCGCGTGCAGTACGGTCGAGCGTAGCCATGGCGCCTTCCCTAGTGATAGTGCCAATAGACGATCCAGCCGGCCGTCACGGCGACCCAGAGAAGCGATGTCGGCAGGAAGACCTTCCAGCCCAGGCGCATCAACTGGTCGTAGCGGTAGCGCGGCACGATCGCCTTCACCATCGCGAACATGAAGAAGACAAGAAGTATCTTGAGGATCATCCAGACGATCCCGGGAATGAATGTGAGCCCGAAGGGCGCCAGCCATCCGCCGAGGAAGAGGATCGACACCATGGCGCACATCAGCATCACGCTGATGTATTCGCCGAGGAAGAAGAGAAGGAACGGCGTCGCCGAATATTCGACGAAAAAACCGGCCACGAGCTCCGACTCCGCTTCCACGAGATCGAAGGGCGGACGGTTGGTTTCCGCCAGCGCCGAGACGAAGAAGATCGGCAGCATGGGGAAAAGGATCGTGAAGATGAACCAACGATGCTCCTGGGCCCGCACGATGTCAGAGAGATTCAGCGAGCCAGCGAACAGGAGGGCGGTCACGATCACGAAGCCGATGGAGACTTCGTAGGAGACCATCTGCGCGGCGGCGCGGAGCGCCGACAGGAACGGGTATTTCGAGTTCGATGCCCAGCCGCCCATGATGATGCCGTAGACGCCGAGCGACGAGACGGCGAAGAGATAAAGGATGCCGACATTGATGTCGGCAACCACCCAGTGATCGGCCATCGGCACGACAGCCCATCCGGCGAAGGCGAGCGCCGCCGTCACCATGGGCGCCAGGAAGAAGATCACCTTGTTCGCGCTCGAAGGAACGATCACTTCCTTGAACATGAACTTGAAGGCGTCGGCGAAGGTCTGAAGCAGGCCGAAAGGACCGACGACGTTCGGGCCTTTGCGCATCTGCACCGCCGCCCAGATCTTGCGGTCGGCCAGGATGAAGAGCGCGACCGAGATCGTCAGCGCCAGCTCGAAGACGGCGATGATGATGACCTGGCTCAGCGTCCACGACCAGGCGTAGTTAAGACCCTGCGATTGGAAGGCGTGCATCAGGAACATGGTCTATTCCGCCGCCATTCTCGTGTCGCCGTGCACGAAGATTCGGCTGCATTCGGCCATCGTGGCGCTGGCGCGCGCGATCGGGTTCGTAAGATAGAAATCGGTGATCGGCGAGCCGAGCGCGACGCTTGTATCGACGGGTCCAGGGGCGCCGATAGCGTCCCAGATCGTGAGGTCAGCGCCCGGCTGCGGCGGGAGAACGCCCAGATCGCCGAATTGCGGCGCATCCGCCACGATCGCCGCGCGCAGTTGCGCGCGCGTGTCATACGGAAGCCGCTTGCCCAGCACATCGGACAGCGCGCGCAGGATCGCCCAATCTTCTTTCGCGTCGCCGACAGGAAACGCGGCGCGTTCGCCCTGCTGCACGCGGCCTTCGAAATTGACGTAGAGGCCGTCTTTCTCGGTATAGGCCGCGCCCGGCAGGATCACGTCGGCGCGATGAGCGCCCGCATCGCCATGCGTGCCCTGATAGACCACGAACGCCTTGCCGAGCTTCGCCATGTCGAACTCGTCGGCGCCGAGCAGATAGACGAAATCGATCTCGCCTTTCGACGTGCCGTCGAGAATCCCGGCAATATCCCGTCCGCCCTTGCCAGGCAGGAACCTCAAGTCGAGTCCCGCCACGCGCGAGGCCGCCGTGGAGAGCACATTGAATCCGTTCCAGCCGCCCTCGGACGGTTTGCCCGGAGGGCCGATCATGCCTGTGTCGCCCGCGATCTTCGCGGCCAGCTTCAGAAGCTGCGCGCCATCGGGACGCGCGACCACGCCGGGACCGAGGATCAGCATCGGCCGCTTCGCGTCTTTCAGCACTTGCGCGAAGGGATGCGCGCCGCCGGCGATCTGTTCCAGCACTGCCGCTGTCTCGCCGAGCTGCTGCACCGGATAGGTCAGATCATAAGCGACGCCGACATTGGCGATCTTGATGTTGCTGGCGAGCCAGGTCTTGCGGATGCGGGCGTTGAGAACCGGCGCTTCCCAGCGAAGATTGGTGCCGATCAGCAGCAGTGCGTCCGACGCTTCGACGCCGGCGATGGTCGTGTTGAAAAGATAGGACTGCCGCGGCAACGCTTCGAGCTTGGCGCCGTCCTGGCGGCAATCGAGATTGGGCGATCCCAGCGCCGCCATCAGGTCCTTGAGCGCCTTGATCTCTTCGGCCGCGGCGAGATCGCCGACGATCGCGGCCATCTTTTGCGGCGCGGTGACTTTCGCAGCGATCGCAGCGAAAGCTTGCGCCCAGCTCGCCGGCTGCAGCTTGCCGCCGCGGCGGACATAGGGACGATCGAGGCGCTGGCGCACGAGGCCGTCGCAGGCATGGCGCGCCTTGTCGGCGATCCACTCCTCGTTGACCTCTTCGTTGAGGCGCGGCAGCACGCGCATCACCTGCGGCCCGCGCGTGTCGACGCGGATGTTGCAGCCCTGCGCATCCATCACGTCGACGGATTCGGTCTTCGACAATTCCCACGAGCGCGCATTGAAGGCGTAAGGTTTGGACGTCAGCGCGCCCACGGGGCAGAGATCGACGGCGTTGCCGGACATTTCCGATTCGAACGCCTGTTCGAGATAGGTCGTGATCTCCATGTCCTCGCCGCGGCCAGTGGCGCCGAGCTCGGGCACACCCGCCACTTCCGTCGCGAAGCGGACGCAGCGCGTGCACTGGATGCAGCGGGTCATGATCGTCTTGATCAGCGGGCCCATATATTTGTCTTCGACGGCGCGCTTGTTTTCCTTGAAGCGATGGAAATTGGCACGGCCGTAACCCATCGCCTGGTCCTGCAGATCGCATTCGCCGCCCTGATCGCAGATCGGACAGTCGAGCGGATGATTGATCAGCAGGAATTCCATCACGCCTTCGCGCGCCTTTCGCACCAGAGGCGACGTCGTGTTGATCTTGGCGGGCGTGCCGTCCTTATTGGGGAAGATGTCCCTGACCTGCAGCGCGCAGGAGGCCTGCGGCTTCGGCGCGCCGACCCATTCGACAAGGCACATGCGGCAATTGCCGGCCACCGACAGGCGCTCGTGATAGCAAAAGCGCGGAATCTCCGCGCCCGCCAGCTCGCACGCCTGCAAAAGCGTGATGTTGTCATCCGCTTCGATTTCCTTGCCGTCGATGACGAGTTTGCGCGAGGCCATCTCTTACTCCGCCGCCATGGCTTGCTGCTTCCGCGCCGCGATGCGGCGTTCGAGCTCGGGACGGAAATGCCGGATGAGGCCCTGGATCGGCCACGCCGCGGCGTCGCCGAGCGCGCAGATTGTATGACCTTCAACTTCCTTCGTTACTTCCTGAAGCAGATCGATTTCCGCGACGGCCGCGTCGCCTTTCTGCAGACGCGTCATCACGCGCCACATCCAGCCGGTGCCTTCGCGGCAGGGTGTGCACTGGCCGCAGCTCTCGTGTTTATAAAAATATGAGAGCCGCGCGATCGCCTTCACGATGTCCGTCGACTTGTCCATGACGATGACAGCGGCTGTGCCGAGGCCCGACTGCACATCGCGCAGTGCGTCGAAATCCATCAGCACAGTGTCGCAGATCGATTTCGGGATCACCGGGACCGACGCGCCGCCGGGAATGACGGCGAGAAGATTGTCCCAGCCGCCGCGCACGCCGCCCGCATGGCGTTCGATGAGTTCCCGAAGCGGGATGCCCATCTCTTCTTCGACATTGCACGGCTTATTCACGTGGCCGGAGATGCAATAGACCTTGGTGCCGACATTGTTGGGACGGCCGATTCCCGCGAACCATTCCGGCCCGCGGCGGAGGATCGTCGGCGCAACCGCGATCGACTCCACATTGTTGACGGTCGACGGACAGCCATAGAGCCCGACATTCGCGGGGAATGGCGGCTTCAGCCGCGGCTGGCCCTTCTTGCCCTCGAGGATTTCGAGCAGCGCGGTCTCTTCGCCGCAGATATAGGCACCGGCGCCGTGATGGACGTAGAGATCGAAATCCCAGCCGTGGATGTTGTTCTTGCCGATCAGCTTCGCTTCGTAAGCCTGATCGACCGCGGCCTGCAGCGCTTCGCGTTCGCGGATGAATTCGCCACGCACATAGATGTAGCAGACGTGCGCGCGCATCGCGAAAGAGGCGATCAGGCAGCCTTCGATGAGGTGATGAGGATCGTGACGCATGATGTCGCGATCCTTGCAGGTGCCGGGTTCGGATTCGTCGGCATTGACGACGAGATAATGCGGCCGGTCCTTCACTTCCTTCGGCATGAACGACCATTTGAGACCCGTCGGAAAGCCTGCGCCGCCGCGACCGCGCAAACCCGACTTCTTCATCTGGTCGACGATGACGTCAGGCCCGCGCTCGAGAATGGCCTTGGTGCCGTCCCAGCAGCCGCGCTTGCGCGCCGCTTCCAACCCGAAATCCTGGAAGCCATAGAGATTCGTGAAGATGCGGTCTTTGTCCGCGAGCATCAGCCGAACTCCTTCAGCGTGGTCGCTCCGCCGATCGGCTCGGACGAGCGCCGGCCGTTCTGCGGCCCGGGCTTCGGCCTCTGGCCGCGCCGGAAGGCATCCAGGAGCTTTTCGGTCGTGGGACCATCGAGATCCTCATAAAAGTCCTTGCCGATCTGGAGCATCGGCGCGTTGACGCAGGCGCCGAGGCACTCGACTTCCATCCAGGAGAATTTGCCGTCGGTCGAAACGGTGTGCTGCGTCGGCGCGATGTGCTTCTTGCATGCGGCCACGACGTCGTCGGAGCCACGCAGCCAGCACGGCGTCGTCGTGCACACCTGCACGAGATGTTCGCCCACCGGTTCGAGATTGAACATCGTGTAGAACGTCGCCACTTCCAGCACGCGGATGTAGGGCATGCCGAGCCGCTGCGCGACGTGCTCGATCATCGGCTTCGTCACCCAGCCATTCCGCTCCTGGCCTTTCCACAGAAGCGCGATCACGGCGCTGGCCTGGCGGCCCGGCGGATATTTCGCAATCTCGTTCGCGATGAAGGCTTCGTCCTCCGGCGGGAAGGCGAAGCTTGCGGGCTGGTCGTGATAGAGACGGCGGACGCTCATGGCGTTTCCCCCGTCAGGAAGTTGATGCGCATATAAGAGTCCGGTCCGTCGCCACCGTTGATCAGGATCGCCATCGACGCGTCTTTGCGAAGCAGGATGGCGAAACCGTCCGTCGCGCTTCCTGCGCCGTCATCTGCCGGCGAGATCGTCGGCTGGAAGCCTTGGACCTGCCAGT
>Ga0335069_10006327_pt1 | contig 17224 bp, 19 predicted proteins | sample Lox_Sample_11_FD_206714 | JGI IMG/M metagenome (GOLD analysis project Ga0335069, IMG submission 206714) | Soil microbial communities from Loxahatchee National Wildlife Refuge, Florida, United States - Lox_Sample_1.1 | ecosystem: Environmental > Terrestrial > Soil > Wetlands | place: USA... | reverse complement strand
ATGGCATCGCAGAGTTCTCGCACATGCATGACCGCGTGTGGTATCTCTCCGTGCCGAAATCCTTCTTCGATGATGCGCGCTCGGCTGGGCCGTTCGAGTTCATGATCGCGATCGGCTTCGCGTTCGAGTACCTGCTCACCAACCTGCTGTTCGTGCCGTTCATGTCCGGCGCCGCGTATAACGGCGACATGTCGACCGTGACCTTCGGTTTCTCCGCGCAGTCGGATGAGAGCCGGCACATGACTCTGGGCATCGAGGTGATCAAGTTCCTGCTGGAACAGCACCCGGATAACCTGCCGATCGTGCAGAAATGGGTGGACAAGTGGTTCTGGCGTGGCCACCGCCTGCTCGGCCTGGTGGCCATGATGATGGACTACATGCTGCCGAAGAAGGTGATGTCCTGGAAGGAAGCCTGGGATATCTACTTCACCGAGGCCGGCGGCGCACTGTTCCAGGATCTCGGCCGCTACGGGCTGAAGATGCCGAAATACGCTGATATTGCCACGGCAGAAGCCGAGCATATCTCGCACCAGAACTGGGCGGTATTCTACCAGTACACCCATGCGGCAGCCTTCCACACCTGGATGCCGGATAACGAGCATTTGGACTGGCTGTCCGAGAAATATCCCAACACCTTCGACAAATACTACCGGCCGCGTTGGGAGATGTGGGCGAAGATGGAGAAGGAAGGCAAGCGGTTCTACAACAGCGCACTGCCGCAGCTCTGCCAGATATGCCAGATCCCGATGGCCTATACCGAGCCCGGCGATCCGACCACGATCTGCTTCCGCTCCACGAAGTACAAAGGTGATGCCTATCACTTCTGCTCCGACGGCTGCAAAGACATATTCTGCGATGAGCCGGAGAAGTTTACCCAGGCCTGGCTGCCGGTGAACCAGATCTTCCAGGGCAATTGCGGCGGTGCCACGGTGCCGGACGTTCTGAAATGGTACAATCTCAAGGATGGTGCGGATAACATGGACTATGTGGGTTCGCCGGACGAGAAGCTGTGGAACGAATGGCACGCGGAAAAGCTCCGCCAAGCCAGCTGAAATAACAAGAAGACGCATGGCACCGCGTGTGCCATGCGCTCCCCAAGGAGGAAAATATGTCGGTTGTTGCGCTTGAGCCCGGTTACGAGTCCAAGGTCGAGATTCGCGATCTACAGAAGAATTTCCATGGCAATATCCTGGTCTTCGTGCACTGGGAAGAGCATCTCTCCTTCTGCTCGGCGATCGCCTTCCCGTTGCCGCCAGCGATGTCGTTTGGCGCGTTCGTAAGCGAGGTGATCGCGCCTCACTACGCCGCACACCCGGACGCGGAGAAGATCGATTGGTCGAAGGTAGTCTGGTCCATCGATGGCGAGAAGAAGGCGCCGGATTTAAATGCCTCGCTGGAGGCTAATGGGCTGCACCACAAATCCCTGGTCCGGTTCTGGACGCCCGGCCTCTCCGGGGTGGCTTTCTCTTAAACTGGATGGAACAGGCTAATGAGCTACCAGCTAACCGTCGAGCCTGTGGGCGAGACAATTGAGGTCGAGGAAGGCCAGACCATTCTCGATGCGTGCCTGAGGCAGGGTATCTACCTACCTTACGCTTGTGGGCACGGCCTGTGCGGTACGTGCAAGGTTGAGGTCCTTGACGGCGAAGTTGACCATGCGGATGCCTCCAGCTTCGCACTGATGGATTTCGAACGCGGTGAAGGCAAGACGCTGGCCTGCTCGGCGCGGCTGAAGAGCGATGTGACCATTGAGGCAGATATCGAGGAGGATCCGGACCAGCGCCGGATCCCCATCCAGGATTTTGCCGTTACTGTAGAGAAGCTGGACAACCTGACGCATGACGTGAAGGGTGTGCGCCTGCGCCTGGAGGGGAAGGCCATTGATTTCCAGGCTGGCCAATACATCAACCTCACCTTGCCCGGGGTTGAGGGGACGCGGGCTTTCTCCATTGCCAACCCACCTTCAGAAAGCGGACATGTAGACCTGCAAATCCGCCTGCTGCCCAGAGGTAAAGGCACCACCTATATCCATGAGGTTTTGAAAGAGGGCGACAAGCTTACCCTTTCCGGCCCGTATGGGCGCTTCTTTGTTCGCAAGTCCCGCGGTGGGCCCTTGCTATTTCTCGCCGGTGGCACCGGTGTCTCCAGCCCGCGTTCGATGATTCTTGACCTGTTGGCGGAAGGCTATGCCGAGCCGATCACGCTGATCCATGGTGTGCGGACCCGTGCCGATCTCTATAGCGACGGAGAGTTCGAAGCGCTGACGCGGCAACATCCAAATTTCCGCTACGTTCCGGCGCTTTCCTCCGAACCCGAGGATTCCGGCTGGAGCGGCGAGCGCGGCTTCGTGCACGACGTGGCTGCACGGCTTTATGGCGATCTATTCGAGGGGCTCAACGCCTATCTATGCGGCCCGCCGGTGATGATCGAAGCCTGCGTGAACACGCTGATGCGCGGCCGCTTGTTCGAGAAGCATATTTTAATGGAGCGCTTCCTTGCCGCTGGAGATGAAAAAAGGCAGGCGAGGAGCCCATTGTTTAAAAACCTTTAAGCATGAAGCGTAACCATCATTAAATTGATGCTTCATCAGGGAAACGAGGTAGCGACGAACATGGCCTTATAATAGGGGCCACGATCGGAAACCGCTCCGGATTATCATTCCAGAATGGTGCGCAATCATCAGAATAATCAAAACTGCACGGCTTTTTGCGGTTCACATGACCGTACATCTCGTAACAGGGGTTATCACATATAATGTTCGTCAGACTTAAGCTTTTAACGAGTACTATGACGTTCGTCATGGCCGGCTCCATCGTTACGGCGACGGCGGCCAAGGCGGAAGAGCTTTGGGATCCGTATCTGCGCGGCGTGTTTGAAGGCGTACCGGCCGGCGCGCTGCCGCCGCCGGGCGTTTATGGCGAACTCGACAATTACTGGACCTCTTACAGCATGTACGGGCAACCGTTCGGCCGCGAGCAGGGCGACGGCGCTGGCTCGAAAGTGCCTGGCACCCATCTCAGCGCGTTGGTTGAAGTGCCCGCCGTGATCTGGGTTCCTGGCATCAAGATCCTCGGTGCCGATTATGGTGCGGCTATTTCCCAGCCGTTTGACTATACCTCATTCCAGCCGTTCCAGCATGCCTCTGGTGGTGGTGGTAACGTCGGTATCTACAACACGATTCTGGTGCCGGGCATGCTGTCCTGGTCGCTTCCGCATCACATCTATGTGCGCGTCGGCCTCACTGTGCTGTTTGACGATGCTTCCACAACCATGGCGGACCTGAGCAAGGGCAAGCTTACCAATGGCGGCGCGCCTTCGGGTAACGGCTATACCACCATGCAGCCGGATCTCGGGTTCAGCTGGCTCTCCAATGGCTGGAATGTAAGCGTCGGGACGCATTACGCGGTCCCGGTCACGTCCGACCATTATAACGGCAACAGTTTTCACTCTGCGGCGGAATTCTCGGCTGACTACACCGTGACCAAGACCATTGGCAGGTGGACACTTGGTGTCGGTGGCGAACAGGAGAACCAGTTCGGCAAGGATACGCTCAACGGTGCGCCTGAGCCGCAAAGCCAGACGAGCAACTACGCGGTCGGCCCGATCGTTGGTTATGAGTTCGCTGGCGGTGTCGGCGTCACCGCGTACTGGAACCACAGCTTCGCCACCAGAAATGACGTGGCTGGCGATTTCTTCAATGTCCGCCTGACGACACGCTTTTAAGGTCAAAAATCCGCGAGCCAGGAAACGGCCCGATGCGGAACCGGGCCGTTTTTCTTTGACCTTAAGTCAGCGTCAGCATCAGGGCGATGGGCAAAAACACGAACGCAGCCAGGTTGCCGATTAAGACCATCGATGCGACCTTGTCCGGCTCCTGGTGGTAGCGCTCGGCGAATATGTAGTTCAGGACCGCTGGAGGCAGTGCGCCGAAGATGAGCAGCAGCGCCTGTTGTTGTGGCGGCAGCGGGATGCAGCGTATGGCTGCCCAGGCCAGAGCCATGCCCAACACTGGGCGCAGCATGCCCCCGAGAATACCAAAGCCCACCGCGTGAAAATGTGCCCCCGCCAGCCGCGCGCCGAGCGCGAACAGCATCAGCGGGATCGAAATGTCGCCAAGCATTTTTATAGACACCAGCAAGGGCGGCCATACCTGCACTCCCGCCAGTGCCACGGCCAGCCCCGCAATCGCCGCCAGGATAGTAGGCGAGCGCCACATCCCCGCCAGTCTCGTCTGCCGGTCAAGCAGCCAGGTACCGAAGGAAAATTGCATCACATTGGAGACCAGGAAGGTTGTCACAGCCGGTGCCAGCGCTTGAGGGCCAAACGCCAGCAATGCGATGGGCAGGCCGAGATTGCCGCAATTATTGAACATCAACGGCGGCACCAGGGTTTTCGGGTCGATGCGCAGCGCCCGGGCGATGCCCCATCCCGCCAGACCGGAGCCGGCGATGACAAGAAGAGCCGCGGCAGCAAGCGCGGCAAAGCCTCGGATATGAAAATCCTTGTCCGCCATCGCGCTGAACACGAGGGCAGGGGTAAACACATCCATATTCAGCCGGTTGGCCGTCGTGAGGTCGGGGCTGGTGCGGCGGCCAACGATATAGCCGAGCGCGCTGATCGCAAATAGTGGGAACAGTACAGAAACGATATGGCTGAGCATCAGGGGCGCGGCTGCAGTCTAACTCAGTACACGCTGCCCGGCTTAACGGCTGGTCCGGACGAAGGCTTGAACCTGCGGGCTAGGCGCTCGGTGCCGCGCGCGAGCAGCGTTGCATCCACGCCCACGGCGACGAAGCCGCAACCGGCCTCGATATAGCTTTGCGACAAGGCTTCGTCGGAACTAAGGATGCCCGCCGCTTTGCCAGCCTTGCGGATGCGCGCGATGGCATCGAGGATCTTCGCCTGCACCTCCGGGTGGTCCGGCGCGCCGAGATAGCCGAGCGAAGCGGAGAGATCGGCCGGGCCCACGAAAATCCCGTCCACCCCCGGCACGGCCAGGATTGCGTCGAGATTCTCCAGCGCGGTGCCGGATTCCACCTGCAACAGCAGGCAGATGCTGTTATCGGCATGTTCCAGGTAATCGCCAATCCGCCCCCAGCGCGAGGCACGGGCGATGGCGCTGCCCACGCCGCGGATTCCGGCGGGCGGGTAGCGCACGGCACTCACCATCGCGGCGGCCTGCTCGGCGGTCTCGATCATGGGGATGAGCAGGCTGCGCACGCCAATGTCCAGCAGTTGCTTGATGCGGTGCGGTTCGCCTACTGGCGGGCGCACCACGGCCTCGGTGCCGTATGGGGCGATGGCCTGCAACTGCCCCAGCACGCTGCGCAGGTCGTTTGGGGCGTGCTCGCCGTCAATCAATACCCAATCGAACCCCGCCCCGGCGCAGATCTCGGCGGAGTATGGGTCCGCGAGCGTCAGCCACAGGCCGATCATCGTTTCTCCCATGGCCAGGGATGATTTGAAAATATTTTCGGTGTTATCGGGCATCTTGGCGTTCCGTATATGTGGTTATCGATGTTTTAGCGGCTTTTGCGGTGCATCACAAACCGAGGAGCGGGTTTGGCGCTGGCGAGGGATACTATATCCTGCGGGTATTGAAATATACATAATCAGTGTTGGACCCAAAAATCTCGAAATTCTATTCCAGTGTCAAGCCGCCGGGGAAAGAGCCCGGTTCCTCGCGCAACAAAAGCAGACAAGGAAACGCAAGCATGCTGGACGATCTTTCGCAGTCCCCTCTCGGCGCCATGCTGGAGGATGACGCCGCCACCGGCCATTACCGCTGCCGCCGCGACATCTTCACCGATCCTGAGCTGTTCGAGCTGGAGATGCAGCACATCTTCGAAGGCAACTGGGTCTTCCTGGCGCATGAGACGCAGATCCCGAGCAATAACGATTACTTCACCACCAATATCGGCCGTCAGCCGATCGTCATCGCGCGCAACCGCAATGGCGAGCTGAATGCCTTCATCAACGCGTGCAGCCATCGCGGCGCTATGCTGTGCCGCCGCAAGCGCGGCAATCAGGGCACCTATACCTGCCCGTTTCATGGCTGGACCTTCAATAATTCCGGCAAGCTGCTCAAGGTGAAGGACCCCGAGGGTGCGGAATACCCCGAGAGCTTTAACAAGCAGGGCTCGCATGACCTGACCAAGGTGGCGCGGTTCGAGAGTTATCGCGGCTTCCTGTTCGGCAGCCTGAACGCGGATGTGAAGCCGCTGGAAGAACACCTGGGCGAAGCCGCCAAGATCATCGACATGATCGTCGACCAGTCGCCGGAAGGGCTGGAAGTGCTGGATGGCGCCTCCACCTATGTGTTCGACGGCAACTGGAAGCTGCAGGCCGAGAACGGCGCTGACGGCTACCACGTGACCGCAACACACTGGAACTATGCCGCCACCACCGGCCGCCGCAAGGAGTTGGAGCGCGAGGATAACGTGCGCGCCATGTCCGCAGGCGGCTGGGCCAAGACGGGCGGCGGCTCCTACTCCTTCGAGCATGGCCACATGCTGCTCTGGTCCAACTGGGCGAACCCCGAGGACCGGCCGAATTGGGGCCGCCGCGAGGAGCTGGCGGCGAAGCACGGCCAAGCCATGGCGGACTGGATGGTGCTGCGTTCGCGTAATCTCTGTCTATACCCGAACGTCTATTTGATGGACCAGTTCAGCTCGCAGATTCGTATCCTGCGGCCGATCTCCGTGGATAAGACCGAGGTGACGATCTACTGCATCGCGCCGAAGGGGGAGGATGCCGAGGCTCGCGCCCACCGCATCCGCCAGTACGAGGATTTCTTCAACGCCTCCGGCATGGCGACCCCGGATGACCTCGAGGAATTTCGCGCCTGCCAGCAGGGCTACATGGGCCGCGCCGCGGAGTGGAACGATCTTTCGCGCGGTGCCAAGCACTGGGTGAGGGGGGCGGATGAGATGGCCAAGGTGATCGGCCTAAACCCGCTGCTCAGCGGTACCCGCACCGAGGATGAGGGCCTGTACGTGGAACAGCATCGCTACTGGCTGGAGACGATGAACAAGGCGCTGGAAGGCGAATTCCAGGCGAATGAAGAATAATACCAAATAACCACGGGACAGAAACAATATGATCACGACCGAACAGGCCCATGGGTTCCTGTACAAGGAAGCTCGTTACCTCGATGACCGCGACTGGGATTCCTGGCTTGCACTATATTCGCCGGAAGCGGAGTTCTGGATGCCCTCCTGGAAGGAGGATGACTCCCTGGTGACCGATCCGCAGCGCCAGATATCACTGATTTACTATCCGAATCGCGGCGGGCTGGAGGATCGCATCTTCCGCATCCGCACCGAGCGCTCCAGCGCCTCGATGCCGGAGCCGCGCACCTCGCACAATATCAGCAATGTCGAGATCCTCGGGCAGAGCGGCAATGAGTGCAAGCTGCGCTTCAACTGGTTCACGCTGAGCCATCGCTACAAAACCACCGACACATTCTTCGGCGTGTCATTCTACACGCTGGATGTCTCCGGCACGGAGCCGAGAATCACGAGCAAGAAAGTGGTGCTGAAGAACGATTACATCCACCACGTCGTCGACATCTACCATATCTGAGCGGGGAGGGGATCATGGCGTTCAAGGTTGCGCTCAACTTCGAGGATGGCGTCACACGCTTCATCAACTGCGCGGACACCGACACGGTGGCCGACGCCTCGTATCGCGCCGGGATCAACATCCCGCTGGATTGCCGCGACGGCGCCTGCGGCACCTGCAAGCTGTTATGCGAGTCCGGCAAATACGATGGTGGGTCCTACATCGAAGACGCGCTGACGGATGAGGAGGCGGCGCAGGGCTTTGCCCTGGCCTGCCAGATGCGCCCGCGTTCAGACCTTGTGCTGAACGTTCCGGTGCCTTCGTCGGCCTGTAAGACCGGGCCGGCGAAGCAGACGGCGACGCTGGCGGCGGTGAACAAGCTCTCGCCAACCACCATCTCCTTCTCGTTAAAGCTTGCAGAGCCGGTGACGTTCCTGCCCGGCCAGTATGTGAGCATCGAGGTGCCGGGCACGAACCAGAGCCGTGCCTATTCCTTCAGCTCCGCGCCGGGTGCCGAAGTGGCGAGCTTCCTCATCCGCAACATTCCCGGCGGGTTGATGAGCACGTTCATCGCCAACGCGCGGCCGGGCACGCCGATCAGCTTTGTTGGTCCCTCGGGGAGCTTCTTCCTGCGCGAGGTGAAGCGTCCGCTGCTGCTACTCGCCGGCGGCACCGGTCTGGCCCCGATGCTCTCCATGCTGGCGCATCTGCGGGCCGAACCGCCCGCGCACAAGGTGCATCTTGTCTACGGCGTTACCAACGACGAAGATCTGGTCGAGACCGCGGCGCTGGATGACTACGCGGCAAAAATCCTTGGCTTCACCTGGCAGGCCTGCGTCGCCAATCCCGCCAGCGCCTGCCCGGAGAAGGGCTATGTGACGCAGTATATTCTGCCCGAGCACATCAATGGCGGCGATGTCGATGTGTATCTTTGCGGCCCGCCAGCCATGGTTGAAGCTGTACGCAAATACTTTACCGATAGCGGCGTGACCCCGGCGAGCTTCCATTACGAGAAGTTCGCCGCCAGCGCGCCTGCGGAAAAGGCGGCATGAGCGCGCCCACCTGGAGCGGCCGTTTCGCGGGCAAGATCGCAGTTATCACCGGCGCGGCGCAGGGCATCGGCCAGCAGGCCGCCTTGCGCTTGGCGCGCGAAGGGGCGGGGCTGGTGCTGGCTGACCGTTCCCCGCTGGTGGAAGACGTGCGGAACGAGGCGCAATCCCTCGGAGCCGAGGTCATCGCCGTGCAGGCGGACCTTGAGCAATATGCGGGCGCCGAGGCGGTGATGGACGCGGCGGAGAAGAAGTTTGGCCGCATCGACGTGCTCATCAACAATATTGGCGGCACGATCTGGGCTAAGCCCTACGGCGAATACACGCCGGAACAGATCGAGGCGGAAATCCGCCGCTCTCTCTTCCCCACGCTCTGGGGATGCCGCGCCGCTTTGCCACTGTTCCTTGCCAGCAAGGGCGGGGCCATCGTCAACATCTCCTCCGTGGCCACGCGCGGCGTGAACCGCGTGCCCTACGCCTCGGCCAAGGGGGGCGTTAACGCGCTCACCGCCTGCCTCGCCTGGGAATATGCCGAGCAGAGTATCCGTGTGAACGCCGTTGCCCCTGGCGGCACGGAAGCGCCGCCGCGCCGCATTCCGCGCAACGGGGCGGAGCAGACCCCGCAGGAGAAGATCTGGTACCAGCAGATCGTGGACCAGACCGTGCACTCCAGCCTGATGCACCGCTACGGCACGCTTGATGAGCAGGTCGGCGCGATTCTGTTCCTGGCCTCGGACGAGGCTTCCTACATCACCGGCGTCACGCTCCCGGTGGCCGGGGGCGATCTCGGCTAGGCGGGGATCAGCTCTCCAGCCCGGCCGGCGCCGGTAAGCCCCATTCGGTATAAGTTTCAATGATAACGTGGGACATGAGCGCGAGCACGGCGGAATGGTCGCCGACCCGCCGGCTCATGATGATGGGTGAGGTGGCGCCGGGCTCGTCCAGTTCGCGGTAGACGATATCGTCTCTCCGCAGCCGCGCCACGGATTCAGGGATGATGGCATAGCCGACCTCAGCCGCGACGAGGCCGATAGCGGTTTGCAGTTCACGCGCCTCATGCACGATATTCGGTGTCAGGCCACGGTCGTGAAACAGGGAGATCACCTGGTCGGCGTAGCTCGGGCGCGGCTCACGCGGGTAGATAACGAGCGGCTCAGGGGCCAGGCTGGCGAGGCTGAGTGCGAGCGATCCCTCGTGGGACACAAGGTGGTGCGAAAGCGGCAGGGCCACCACCAGCGGTTCGTTCCGCAGCACGTCGCGCCGCACGCCGGGGTCCTCCCGGCGGATGCGCCCGAAACCGACATCGATCCGCCCCTCCTTTAGCGCCGCGATCTGCTCGAAGCTGACCATTTCCACCAGGCTCAGCTCCACGTCTGGTGCCTCCGCGCGGAAGCGGCGGATGAGATTCGGCAAGGCGGCGTAAATGGTGGACGGGGCGAAACCGATGACAAAGCGCGGCCGCCCGCTTTCTTTTAGCCGCTGCATCATCATCCGCACGCTGTCCACCCGTTCAAGCACCTGCGTGGCCTGCTCCAAAAACAACTGCCCCGCATCCGTGGTCTTCAGCGGCCTGCTATCGCGCTCGAACAGTTGCAGCCCGAGCTCTTCCTCCAATTGCTGGATCTGGCGGCTGAGCGGCGGCTGGGCGATATGCAGCCTCTCCGCCGCGCGGGTGAAATTCCGCTCCTGCGCCACGGCGACAAAATAGCGGAGATGACGCAATTCCATTTCACCCCTCCCGGATACGCTCTGCGTTTGCCTGCCCCAGGCCGGCCGACTATGCCATATGGCCATGACCCGTGGCGCCGCAAGCCGGGCGTCAGCCGCCAGCCAGGGTCACGCACCCGTTAAGTGCGGCAATGGCCGTGGGGGTGCTGTTCATCTCGCTGGCGGCACGGATGGCGCGGCGCTGAGGGCAGGGGGCAGCCCGCTTGCGTAATCCGCCCGCGCCGTTCAGGGCGTGGCAAGTTTGGGGTTACCGTCAAAACCTGTCCGTTGGCTTGCGGCGCAGCGTAAATAGGAACTGCGGCGGCGAACAGGGCCTTATGATGGGCCGTCATCCTGCCATCGCGCTACCGGCGCGCGCCAGCCGCGATAGATCGCCATCAGGCGCAGAAACACGCAGATCGCGGCGCCAAGAAGCATCGGTGCAAACGGCGTGACACCAAGCTCATGCCCAAATGAGACTGTTGCTCCAGCGGCGAGCGCCGCGATAGCATAGAGATCTGCGTGCAGCACAAACGGCACGTCGCCAGCCAGCACGTCACGCGTCATCCCGCCGCCGATGCCGGTGATCATGCCAAGAATCGCCGCCATCAGCGGATTGATGCCGTAGTCGATGGCTTTTTGTGTGCCAGTCACTGCGAACAGCGCCAAACCTACTGCGTCGAACAGTACAATCTGCTGCTTTAACGTTGCCACGCGGGGATACCACCAGAAGGTGATTAGTCCGCCAATGATAGAAATCAGAAAGTAATGAATATCGGTGATTGCCACCGGCGGTACAGCGCCGATCAGGACGTCACGCGCCATCCCGCCCACCACCGCGACCACGAATGACAGAAACAGCACGCCAAATATGTCGAACCGCTTATGCACGCCAACGAGCGCACCGCTGAGCGCAAAGGCCAGCGTTCCCACCCAGTCGAGCACGTGCATCAGTACCTGCGGCACCGCCCCGTGCAGCAGCGCCGCCGATGAAACTGCGGTCATGCCGCGCAACTCGAGCCAGGTTGCAGCCAAGCACTGGCGGCGGCCAGCATCGTGTCGATCCCGGTCCGTAGCGTCGGGTCAATCACCGGCGCGAAGTCAGGGGCATGATTGACCGGAAGCGCGTCGACCTTCCCGGCCGTTTCAGCCTGCTGATAGATCTCCGGGTCTATGCCGCCAACAACCCAGAATACGGACGGGACGTTCCAGGCGGTACCGAACAGCCCAAAATCTTCACTCGCGGTGGCAGGACCGACCTCACTCACACGCGCGCTGCCCAGCCGCTGCTCGAGAGCTTTTACCACACGCTGCGTTGCCGCCGCGTCGTTGCGGGTAAGAGGGAATTTGCTCAGCACGGAGAAGGCGGGGGGCTTTGGCGCGCCGGAGGCTTCGGCCTCGGCCTCCAGGATGCGCTTGACGGCACCTAGTACGCGCGTGCGGACTTCGTCCTTGAAAGTGCGGACATTGAGGCGGAGCAATGCGTGGTCCGGGATGATGTTCTCGTTTGTGCCTGCCTGAAGAGTGCCCACCGTCACCACGGCGGAATCGGTCATCGCCACCTCGCGCGAGACCACCGTTTGCAAGCGCATCACCGCCGACGCCGCCATAACGACCGGATCGACGCTTTTCTGCGGCATTGATCCATGCGCCCCGCGGCCAAACAGCGTCACCTCCCAACTGTCGCCGGCCGACAGCATGGTGCCGATATGCCAACCAACCTGTCCGGCCGAAAGCGGCATCACGTGCTGCCCCAGGCAGATATCCGGCTTGGGAAAGCGCTTGACCATGCCGTCTTCGATCATCGCTTTCGCCCCCTGGCCGGTTTCCTCGCCGGGCTGGAAAACGGCCATCACGGTACCGCTCCAGGCGCCACGATTCTCGGCCAGAATGCGGGTGGCGCCCATCAGCCAGACGACATGCATGTCGTGACCGCAGGCATGGGCAATGAAGGTCGTCTGCCCGAAGCGGTCAGTGCCAGTGCGGTCGCTGGCATAGGCCAGACCCGTGCTCTCCTTGATCGGCAGGGCATCCATGTCGGCGCGCAGCAACACGGTCGGCCCGTCGCCATTACGCAGCAGCCCGACGACACCAGTACCACCCACGCCCTCGGTCACCTCATATCCGTGCTCGCGCAACCATGCGGCGGCAATCCCGGATGTGCGCCGCTCCTGCATGGACAGTTCTGGATTGGCGTGTAGGTCGCGATAGATGGTTTCCAGCTCGGCCAGCAGCGCTGGCGAAGGGACAGGCAGGGTTGGGGTGGCGTAATCCGCGGGCACGACGTTGTCCTCCTATACCATGGCGTCCATCGGGTTGCCGGGTCTGGCCATGGCCTCGCATCGGAACCGGGGGGCCTCCCAAGTCCATGCGAGCAGTTCGCCAGCAATTCGTAGCACCGCTTCAGCCGGCAAGGCATCTGGGTGTTCGATCAGCGCAATAAGCTGCAGGACACGTGTGTGATTCTGTGAAACCTGGGGGGAGCCAATGGCGCAGTATTTGCACACGGTTAATTTCTCCTAGACGGCGTTTGGAGAACAAATACCCCACACCGCCGAACATGTTCCAGAGCAACATGGACAACCGCGGCTCGCCGCAGCCCTGGTGCTGCATGAGACTGTACCGTCAGCCATGCTCGTCGCCACCGTCGCCATCATGTTCTGCGTCGCAGGAGCTAAGAAATGTGCGTAACATCCGGTTCAAGTACCAAATGGCGTACATGGGCTGGAACCATCCGATGAACCAGAGGCGAGGCATCGACGATTTCAGGGCGAACTTTTCGAATCTGCCAAACCGCTTTTGCCCCGTTGACGCCAAGATCGGACCGTGGTTGTGCGATTACTTGGTGGACCGGTACTGCGAGCACAAGGACGGCGCGAAGGAACTGTCCCGGCCGGTTGATCAGCGTTTGATTTGAGGGAGGATGCTTTTGCCGTCTTGTTTATGCTCTTGGCATAGGCGGCGTTGAAGGCGATCCGGTGGAGGCTGAAGCAGACATTGCCAGTATCACCGTAATCCCCAGTCTGGGGCTTGCTGGCTTAACGCCCGGTATACATGCAGACTCAGCTTCTCATGGGATCCGTCACGCAAGCTGCATAGTTTGGTTTCGGCGAGGCGCAGTTGGACAGGGAGGGGCCTGCACTTGCTGTCAGGTACCCAGTTAGGGCATTTTAGGGACAAATTGGCAGAGAACGACAAATTTTTAGGGTAAACTATAGTGCATTACCCATGATTTATGTGATTTTGTTTGATTTGTCAGGGTATTGCCAAAAAGCCTCGTCAGGCTCATAACCTGAAGGTCGTCAGTTCAAATCTGGCCCCCGCAACCACTGAAAACGTAGACCCAAAAACCCCTGCAGCCTGGGGGTTTTTGCTTGTCCGGCCCCCAGCGGATTGGGCTAGCGCCGGGCCCGTTGACGAGGCCAAATTCAGGATCGTCGCCAGATCACCGAACAGCTCAATCGCCGAGCCGTTCGGCGTGGCCTCGTTAGGCGTCAGCACCATCCGCTCGATCAGAGAGCGCAATACCTCCATTGCCTCAAGCCGAATGTCTGGCTGGTCCAAGGCGGCGTTCAGGTAGGCGACCTTGGCGGCGTAAAACGCAGCGGCGTTGGGATGCAGGCGCACGGCCGGCCGGTTTGCCCCCCTCAGCCTCGCCAAGCCAGCGCAGCCAGCGTTCCCCTTGCGGCAACCGAGGCAACGTCTTGTCAAGACAAGACTTGATTCGCATCAACGCCAGAAACCCTACGCTACGCTAGGGCAAAACCATGGAACAGGCTTCAGGGATGGTCGTTTCGGTGCGTGGCGCGGTGGTCGATGCCGTGTTCCCGGCGGGTGCGCTGCCGCCAGTCAACACTGCCCTGCTCGTGGAATGGGACAGATCGGAGCCGCTGATTCTGGAAGTACATAGCCATGCGACGGGGGATACCATCCGTGCCATCGCCCTGCAGACAACGGCGGGGCTGGCGCGCGGCACCGCGGTGCGCGCCACAGGGGCGCCCATCGCCGTGCCGGTGGGGGAGGCTGTGCTGGGCAGGCTGCTGGATGTAACTGGCACGCTACGCGACGGTGGCCCAACGCTACCGCCGCAAACCCCGCGCCGCGGGATCCACGAGCCGCCGCCCGCCCTGAACGAGGAAAGCGGGGAGGACCGGATTTTCGAAACCGGCATCAAGGTCATCGACCTTCTGGCGCCCCTGGCCCAGGGCGGCAAGGCGGCCATGTTCGGCGGTGCCGGCGTCGGCAAGACCGTGCTGGTGATGGAGCTGATTCACGCCATGGTGGAGAAGTACCAGGGCATCTCCGTGTTCGCCGGAGTCGGCGAGCGCTCGCGCGAGGGCCATGAACTGCTGAACGACATGCAGGGCTCCGGCGTTCTGGCGCGCACTGTGCTCGTCTACGGCCAGATGAACGAGCCGCCCGGCGCCCGCTGGCGCGTGCCGCTCACGGCCCTCACCATCGCCGAGCATTTCCGCGACGAGAAGCACCAGAACGTGCTGCTGCTCATGGATAACATCTTCCGCTTCGTGCAGGCGGGGGCGGAAGTCTCCAGCCTGCTTGGGCGCCTGCCCTCGCGCGTGGGCTATCAGCCGACCCTGGCGAGCGAGGTTGCCGCCCTGCAGGAGCGCATCGCTTCGGTGGCGGGGGCGTCCGTCACCGCCATCCAGGCCGTGTACGTTCCGGCCGATGATTTCACCGACCCGGCGGTGACCGCCATTTCCTGCCATATGGACAGCGTGGTGATGCTCTCGCGCGAGTTGGCGGCGCAGGCCTTCTATCCGGCCATTGATCCACTCAGCTCCTCCTCGGTGCTGCTCGACCCGCTGGTGGTCGGTGAGACGCATTACAGCATCGCCGAACAGGTTCGGCAGACGCTGGCGCGGTTCAAGGAGCTGCAGGACATCATCGCCCTGCTCGGCGTTGAGGAGCTGGGCGCGAGGGACCGGCAGATCGTGGCGCGCGCGCGCCGGCTGCAACGCTTCCTCAGCCAGCCTTTCGTGGTCACGGAGGCGTTCACCGGCACGGCGGGGTGCAGCGTCAAGCTGGCCGACACGCTGGAAGGCTGCCGCGCGATCCTGGACGGCGAGGCCGATGGCTGGATGGAAAGCTCGCTCTACATGGTCGGTACGCTGGAGGAGGCGCGGCGGAAGGAAGAGGCCGCCCGCGCCGTAGAGCGTCCCGCATGAGGCTGCGCATCACCACGCCGCTCGCCGTGCTGGTGGATGAGGAGGGCGTGCTCGCCCTGCGTGCGGAGGATAGGTCCGGCGGGTTCGGTATTCTCCCCGGCCATGCAGAATTTCTCACCAGCCTCGCCATTTCGGTGGTGAGCTGGAAGCAGGCGGATGGCGGCACGCGCCATTGCGCCGTACGCGGCGGCATTCTCATGGTCATGGCCGGTCAGGAGATCGGCATCGCCACGCGCGAGGGGGTGCTGGGAGAGGATCTCGCCACTTTGCACCAGGACATCCTGGTGCGCTTTCATGCCGATGCCGAGGCCGAGCGCGTGGAGCACATCGCGCAGGTCCAGCTGCATTTGAGCGCGATCCGGCAGATCATGCGGCATTTACGGCCGCCGCCGCACGACGGCGGGACCTTTCCATGAGCGAACCCAACGAGAAGGACAAGCTCCTGCACGAGGCCGAGCGACGGCAGGAACGGCACAAAACTTGGCTGCGGGAGGGCGATCCCTCGGTCGCTCGCCGCCTGGCGCAAATCGGCGTGCTGGGCTGGATTATCGTGTTGCCCATGCTCGCCGGCGTTTTCATCGGGCGCTGGCTGGATGCGGCATTTCACTCCGGCGTGTTCTGGACCGCGCCATTTCTGCTTTTGGGCCTGGGACTGGGATGCTGGGCGGCTTGGAAATGGATGAACAGCGCATGACCCAACCAATTCTCCTCGTGGCTCATTTTGTCCTCGGCGGGGCCCTGGGCCTGCTCTATTTCCGCGGCCTGTGGTGGAATGTCCGCCAGCTCGTGCAAGCACGCGGCGCGGCGGCGGCCTTCGCCGTTGGGGCGGCGCGGTTCCTGGGGCTGGGCGCCGTGCTGTTCCTCACCAGCAGGGAAGGGGCCTTGCCTTTGCTGGCCACGGCGCTCGGGGTTCTTGCCGCGCGGGCCATGGTGCTGCGCCGCTTCAAGCAGGCGGCGGCATGACATCGCCTCTCGCCAACCCCGTGCTGCTGCATCTCGGGCCGGTGCCCATCACCGAAGCCGTCTTCGTCACCTGGGCGATCATGCTCGTGCTCTCGCTCGGCAGCTTTTTGCTCACGCGCCGCCTCTCGCTGCGCCCCAGCGCCACCCAGGCAGCGCTGGAGCTCATCGTCAACGCCGTGGACAGCCAGATCACCGACACCATGCGGGTGGAGCCCGCGCCGTACCGCGCCTTCATCGGCACCTTGTTCGTATTCATCTTCGCCGCCAACTGGTCCATGCTCATCCCTGGCGTGGAACCGCCGACCGCGCATCTGGAAACCGACGCCGCCCTCGCTTTGCTCGTGTTTCTGGCAGTCATCTGGTTCGGCATCCGCGCCGGCGGCTTGCGTGGCTATCTCGCCAGTTTCGCTGCCCCCAACCCAGTGATGATCCCGCTCAATTTCGTCGAGAGCTTGACCCGCACCTTCTCGCTGCTGGTGCGCCTGTTCGGCAATGTCATGAGCGGTGTGTTCGTCGTCGGCATCGTGCTCTCGCTTGCCGGGCTGCTGGTGCCGATCCCGCTGATGGCGCTGGATCTGCTGACCGGCGCCGTGCAGGCTTACATTTTCGCCGTGCTGGCCATGGTGTTCATCGGCCAGGCCACCAGCGAGGCGAAACCCGCGACCCCAGAGGAAAGGATTGTCAAATGAACTGGTTGGCCCTTGCCAGCATCGTCTCGGCCGCGCTTGCGGTCTCGTTTGGCGCCATCGGCCCCGC
>Ga0335069_10006326_pt1 | contig 17224 bp, 10 predicted proteins | sample Lox_Sample_11_FD_206714 | JGI IMG/M metagenome (GOLD analysis project Ga0335069, IMG submission 206714) | Soil microbial communities from Loxahatchee National Wildlife Refuge, Florida, United States - Lox_Sample_1.1 | ecosystem: Environmental > Terrestrial > Soil > Wetlands | place: USA... | reverse complement strand
CGACATCGGCGTGCCCTACTCCGAGATCACCTACCAAGCGGCCGGCATCAACCACATGGCGTTCTACCTCCGCTTCGAACGCGACGGCGAAGATTTGTATCCGCTCATCCGCCGGGTCGTTGCCGACGGCCGCGTGCCCGACAACAACCGCGTGCGCTACGAGATGCTCACCCGCCTCGGCTACTTCGTGACCGAATCGAGCGAGCACTTTTCCGAGTACACGCCGTACTTCATCCGGCGCGATCGGCCAGACTTGATCGAGCGCTTCAACGTGCCGCTCGACGAATACATCACGCGCTGCAACTTCACCGACCAACTGTGGGGCGACATGCAGATGTTCTTCGAGGGCGACGAGCCGATCGTCGACGTCGAGCGCAGCCATGAGTACGGCGCACTGATCATCCACAGCATCGCCACCGGCGCGCCGCGCGTGGTCTACGGCAACGTGAGCAATCGCGGCTTGATCACGAACCTGCAGGATCGCTGCTGCGTCGAGGTACCGTGTCTGGTCGACGGCAATGGGGTTCAGCCGACGCGCATCGGCGAGTTGCCGGCGCAGCTCGCGGGCATCATCGCGACCAACGTCAACGTGCAGTCGCTCGCTGTCGAGGCGGCGCTCAGCGGCAAGCGCGAGCACGTGTATCACGCGGCAATGCTCGATCCGCACACCGCCGCCGAGCTGACGCTCGACGAGATCTGGCGGTTGGTTGACGACTTGCTGGCGGCTCACGGCGAAATTATTCCGCCGCTCCACTGATGATCTTCGAGGCGATCGATCACATCATCATCGCGGTCGCCGATCTCGATGCAGCGACCACGAACTACCGCTCGCTGCTCGGCCGTGCTCCGTCTTGGCGCGGCGTGCATCCGAGCTACGGAACACACAACACCCTGTTTCGCCTCGACAACACCTACATCGAACTGCTCGCAGCAACGCCGAAGGCCGCGTCGCCGTTCGCCGAAATGGTTCGCGAGGCACTGGGCGATCGCAACGAGCGACCGTTCGGATTGGCCTTGGCGGTCGCCGACACGCGGGCCGCGGCGAATTTTCTGCGCGGCCGCGGACTCCGGGTCGCCGAGCCGGCCGACGGTGAAGGTGTCGATCAGCGCAGCGGCCGGCGCCGAACCTGGCGCAACGCCTTCATCGATCCGGCGACGGCTGGCGGCCTTCGCCTGTTGCTGATTCAGCACACGTCCCCACCCCATCTGCTGCCGCGCGCCTTGAGCGTCGCGGATGAGACGTCGGTAGCGATCGGCGTGGATCATGTCGTCATCTTCACCAGCGAGATCAATGCAACCCTACGCCTGTGGTGTGGCACGCTCGACGTTCCGGAGCGCTGGCGCCGCGACCTTCCCGAGCGCGGCACCCGCAACGTCGGCCTCGAATTGGCCGGACTTACCATCGAGTGCATCATGCGGACGGATCAGAGCGCCGGGGTGGTCGCCGACCGCTTCTGGGGACTGGCGTATTCCGTGCTCAATCTCGAACAGGCGGTGGGGCGCTGCCGGGCGGAGGGGTTCGAGATCGATAACCCGCGAACGGGACTCGCGCCGGGCACCCACGTCGCGACGGTTCGCTGGCGTGGGACGCCGACGCTTCTGATTCAACGCAACCTTACTGCCCCATCAAGCGCGTGATCGGTGGGTCGCCAGTGTCCGCGGTGAGGCCGCCGTCGACCACGACCGCAGCGCCGGTCACGAACGACGCATCGTCCGACGCCAGGAACGCCACCACCGCCGCTACTTCTTCCGGACGCCCGATGCGACCCATCGGCACGCGCGCGGCATACTCAGCGCCTGCCTTCGGCATCGCGAGCACCGGCGCCAGCAACGGTGTCTCGATCGGGCCCGGACACACGCAGTTGACGCGAATGTTGTCGCGCGCGTGATCGAGCGCGACCGTGCGGGTGAGATTGACGACGCCGCCTTTGGCCGCATTGTAAGCGACCAACCCTTGATCGCCGAATAGGCCCGAGATCGAGGCCGTATTCACGATCGCGCCGCCACCGGCGCGTCGGAGATGCGGAATGGCGAACTTGCAACCGTAGAACACCGCCGACAAATCCACGTCAATCACACGCCTCCACGCATCGATGTCGAGATCGGGCGCCGTGCCGAAGACACCGATCCCGGCGTTGTTGAAGACGATGTGCAGCGCGCCGCAGCGATCGACTGCGGTTTGCATCAAGCTCTCGACCTGTGTCGGGTCGGCGACGTCGAGGCGCACGAAAGCTGCGGCGTTGAGTTCGGTCGCGAGCGCGGTGCCGGCGTCTTGGTTCAGGTCGCCGAGCACGAGCCGTGCGCCTTCACGAGCCAGCCGCCGCGCCGTCGCGGCGCCGATCCCCGATGCGGCGCCGGTAATCACGGCAACCTTGCGTGCAAATCGATCCGCCATGTGACCTCCGCTGCGGCCGTTGATTACTGCGGAGGACACTAGCCGTCAAATTCCGACGATGAACGGTCACCGAGCCCTGGGGGAGCCGATTCTCCCCCAGGGCAGTCACGGAGCCGGCGTGAATCACGCCGGGTTGAGTTTCAATTCTGCTCGGCCCCCTTCGACCACGCGGAGCGCCGGACGATATGGGCGTGCGGCGGTCAAGGTCTTGTACACGAGCAATCCAATCGGCACTGCGGCCGCAGCCGCCGCGACAGCGGGAAGTACCCACGCGGCGACTGCAACGGTGAGTGCCGGTACGAACGGTGTCTGCACGGCACACCACAACATTAGGATCACCCCCAATCACTTTCTCGCTCCCCGCCGTCTGGCGGCGGGGAGGCTCGAATCACACTGCGGTCAGTAGCCGACGGCCGCGCGCAACGGCGTACCGTTCCGCGATTCCGCCAACTGCATCGCCATCGGATCCGGGCCCGCTAGGAACCACTCCATGGGGCGGCCGGTATACTGCGCGATGCGGTACAGCACTTCCGTCGACGGCACGCGGCCGTTGAGGTAGTTGTAGAGCGCCGACAGGCTGACGCCGATGTCGTACGCGAACGCCTTCGGTTCATCCGCCACTACCTCTCGCAACCGCCGCGCGACCAACTGTGCATCGATCTGTGACATGGTCTCCTCCTCCTTGCTCGTCGCCCCAATTTCGGTGCGCCCTCGCCGGCCGGTCGAGTACGCGTTTCCGAGCCCTCCGTGGCGTGCAGAGGGCAAATAAAAAGGCCACCGGGTCTCTCTCCCGGTGGCCTTTTTATCCGCAAAGGGTTTTGGTTCTTTTATGGTTCCCCCCTCTTGGGATGGCCACCGGGCACTTCACTCGGGTTAATCTTGGCGGTTACCGGCGTACCCAGCATCGCCACGACGCCCGAGCGCGACGCCACGGCGCTCACGTGCCAGAGGCACGTGCCCGCGCGCAGGTCTCGTCGCGCCTTGGCTTGATCGCTATGGAATGCGTTGATCCGCATCGGGTCCTTCACACTTTCAACTAAGGTTGAGAGCAATAAGCCATAGCGCCACCGCGATTGCAAGGCGAATCTTTGCACAATCGTAGAAGGCGCGGCATCGCTTCCTCCGCCGTGAGCCCGCGCCACCCGTATGCTATAGCTCGCCGTGGTACGGGGCGGATGCACAAGCTGCGGGTGGGAATTCTGTTCGGTGGCCGATCGAGCGAGCACGAGATCTCGTTGCGTTCGGCGCGCTCGGTCGTCCAGGCACTCGATCGCACGCGATTCGCTGCGACGCTGATCGGCATCGATCATCACGGTCGCTGGCATGTGCTCGACGAGCCGCAATTCCTCGCGCTCACCAATGTGGCGCTTCCGGCGCTCGGCGATGGCGGTCCCGAAGTGTTGCTGCCGCCGGTGCCCTCCTCCGGGGAACTCATCGACCTCACGCCGCGTGCCCCCATCGATCGACTCGATGTCGTCTTCCCTGTCTTGCACGGTACCCTGGGCGAAGACGGCACCGTGCAAGGCTTGCTCGAACTCGCGGACATTCCGTACGTCGGAGCCGGGGTACTGGGCTCGGCCGTCGCAATGGACAAAGACGTTCAGAAGCGGCTGCTGCGCGACGCACGGATTCCGATCGTGCCGTTCATCGCCGCAACCCAGTCCGCGTGGCAAAGCGATCCGGAAGACATCCGTCACGCAGCTTCGAAGCTGGGATATCCACTGTTCGTCAAGCCGGCCAACGCCGGTTCATCGGTGGGTGTGGCGAAGGTACGCGCCGCCACGGAACTCGACGACGCCGTTGTCGCAGCGTTCGCATATGATCTGAAGATCTTGATCGAGAAAGGCATCGACGCACGCGAGATCGAGTGCTCGGTGCTAGGGAACGAACATCCCGAGGCGTCGCTGCCCGGCGAGGTCTGTCCGCACGCGGACTTCTATTCGTACGAGGCGAAGTACGTCGACGAGCACGGCGCCACGTTTCGGATTCCGGCGCCGCTCGACGAGTCGCAAACGATCGCGGTGCGCGAGCTGGCCATCCGCACCTTTCGAGTGTTGGAGTGCGAGGGCATGGCGCGTGTGGACTTCTTTCTCGATCGTGTCACTGGAACAATCTACGTCAACGAGATCAACAGCATCCCCGGATTCACGAATATCAGCGTCTACCCCAAGCTGTGGGAAATCTCCGGGCTCTCGTATACGGATCTGATCTCCAGACTTCTCGATCTGGCAATCGAGCGGCATGCTCGCCGGCGGCAACGGCAGACGGTGTATCGACCGAAGACCTGATGCGAGTTAGCGTGCGGCCGTCCGCCGCTCGATTTCGCCGACCAACGCACGCAGACCGAGCAGATAGCTGTCGCCGCCGAAGCCCAAGATCTGTCCCGCCGCCACCGGTGCAATCAGCGAGCGATGACGAAACTCCTCGCGCCGGTGAACATTCGACAGATGTACTTCGACCGTTGGGAGATCTACCGCCAGCAGCGCATCACGCAGCGCGATGCTGGTGTGCGTATAGGCGCCGGGATTGATCAGAATGCCGTCGACCGTGTCACGCGCCCGCTGAATTCGATCAACCAGGGCGCCTTCGCTGTTCGACTGAAAGGATTCGAGACCGACGTGGAGTTCCACGGCCAGCTTCCGCAGCCGTCGTTCGATACTCGACAACGTCTCGCCACCGTACACCGCCGGCTCACGCGTGCCGATGAGATTCAGGTTCGGGCCGTGCACCACGAGGATGCGGCGGCCGCCGGCTGTCCGCGCGCGGGGGCGCCGTTTCACCGGCATCTCATCCTCTCATCCTCGCCGTTCGCGTCGGCGTCGAGCCCACAGAACCAGCGCCGGAATTGCAAGCCAGGATAGACTCGGGGGTGCCGGCGCACTACCGGGTACCGCGCAACCACCGCCACCACCGCCACCAGCCGGCGGCGTGGTCGGCGTGAACGTGTTGGGAGCCGTCCGCGTCGGCTTGTGGGTCGCCGTGCCGGTGAACGTTGGCGTCCCCGTCGGCGTATTCCCGGTCACCGTCACCGACGGCGTCCGCGTCGGAGATTGCGTTCGCGTGAACGACGGCGTGATCGTCGGACTGTCGGTCGGTGTCGCGCTCGGCTGACCGGTCGCGGTTACGGTCGAGATGGGCCGATGCGTCGAGGTCGCGCGCGGCGTAACCGTGATCGTCCCGGTTTCGGTGGGCGTCGCGGTTGGCTTCAGCGTTCGCGTTGATGTCGGTGTCTCGGTTGGTGTGTCGGTGAACGTCGGCACGCTGGTCGCGGTGAAGCGACGCGTGAAGGTTGGAATCGGCGTCAGCGTTTCGGTCGGCGTCGCGCTCGACGTGGGGACGAAGGTGTCGGTCGGCGTAGGCGTGACGGTCGGCGTCCCGGTTTCCGTGGGCGTGCCGGAGAAGGTCGGCGACTGCGTCGGCGTCCGCGTGTGCGTGTCGGTCGGAGTCACCGTGGGCGTATCGCTGGGAGTTGGCGTAGCCGTCTCGGTCGGCGTGGGAGTTTGCGATGCGGTGACGGTCTTCGTGATGGTATTCACGGCGGTACGCGTCGGCGAGAGCGTACGCGTCCCGGTTGGGGTTGGTGTCGGCGTCGGCGTGTCGGTCGGCGTGCTGGTAGCCGGGGCCTGCGCCAGGACGTTGAGTGTGTAGAAACACAGACTCTGCTTGCCCGTCTGGTCGGTCGCTGAGAACGTGATCACTTGCGCACCGGCGTCGTCGACGGTCGGCGTCCAGGAGAAACTGCTGCTGACGGGGTTGCCCGCGGTCGGCAAGGCGGGACTGAGCGCGGCTCCCTCGGGCAGGCCGGCAACGTTCAACGTCACGGTATCGCCGACATCGGCATCGACCGCACCGACCTCGAAGCTCAATTCATCGTTGGCGACCACCGTCAACGTGGTTCCACACGCCGGCTGCAATGGGCTTCCGAATTGGGGCTCGATCCCGGCTGATAGCGGCACCAACTGGATGAAGAAATCAACCGCAACGGTCGCCGCAACGACTCCGCTGTTGGGGTCCGATTCCTCAATGGTCACCTGCGTGGAATAGAGGGTGTTGAGCCCCGCCTGCACGGTCGCGCCGTTCGTGTCCCAGGTGTAGACCCCGGTGGTTGCATCGATCGTCGCCGCGTGAAGGGCGTTCGGCGGACCGGGTTGAAAGAACATCACACCCATGCCGGCGGCTTCATCCGACGTCGAAAGCCGAAACTGCAATGAGTTGTCGTCAACATCGAATCCCGGCACGGTGAAGGAACAGATGCTGTTGACCTTGCAGCGCACGATCGGCGGTAGTGCGCTCACCGGCGAGCTGTCCCCGGTACCGACGATCACGGTGGTCGCTACCCGATAGCTGTCGTCCGGATTGTTGATATGCGCGTTGACGCCGTCGGTGGATGAGATTCGACAGCAACTTTCGGTCGCCGCGGTGTATGAACCGGCTCGCTTGTAGACGTGCGAGATGGTCGTGCGAATCGACGGCAGACTCGACGCATCGATGGCGAGGCCGGACAACGTGTTGTTGTCAGGGTCGATGGAATTGACGAGATACGCCAGGGGCCCGCGGCTCGAACCCGCCATCGGGCTGCCGTCGCCGAAATCGAATCGCGTACCGCCGATGTCTTCGACGATGAGATCGCCGACGCCCGGAAACCCGTCGCTGCTCGTGCATGGCGTGCTCACGAGACCGCTCGGGCTCGCACACCCATAGCCGTCGCGCCGGAACGCATTCTGAAGCGTGAAATCGATCCGCCCGCCGCCGCCGGGCTTCCAGGAGTAGTGGCCGTAACGAAAGTGCGTGGCATGCGCGGGAGTCGCAATCACCAGCGACGCCACCACCGAGACGAACAACCAAGCGGGCCCGCGGCGCCAATCCCTGCTCGACTCTTGTTCCATTCCCCCCACCGCACGCACGCCGAGTTCTCTCGCATCAGATCGAACGGACGAGACGACCGGCCCCCATGGACCGGTCGTCTGTGTCCCTCAGTCGCATCAGTTCACCGTCCCGCTCGCCACGACGAAGCTGCCGCTCCCGTTCGGCGAGTTGACGGTTACCGTGACGTTCGACGGCGTCGCGCTGCTCATGGTTGCGTCCGCATCGGACAGGACGAACGTAAACCGTGTCAAGCCGGACACGATGCGGTTGAACGACTCGCCATCGGGCACGGTAATCGAGCCGCCGGTCACCGTCCCCGTCGAAGCGGTCACGGTAATGGTCGAGCCGCCGACCAGCGGGTTGTACAGGTCGTCGTGGACGTCCAGCGTGAACACCTGCTGGCCGCCGTTCGGGATGTTGAAGCTGGAAGGTGCAGCCACCGGCGTAACCAATGGCCCGGAGAAGGTAATGGGGATGGAGTTGAACACCAGGATGTTGTTGTCCCACGCCCCCGGCGTCCCTTGCGTGCCCCACAGGCCGTTACCCGGGTTGCCGGTGTCGATGAACAGCTCGAACGGCTTGTTGGTGTCGAACACGCCGTTACAGTTCGAACTCGGTACCGGCGGCGCCGGCGAGGTGCACGTCGCATCGCTCGGACCCGCCCCGGCGAGATTCGGATTCGATGCCGGCAACGGACGAAAATCGATGAAGGGCTCGGGGATGTTATCGGTGAGAATCGGTTCGCCGCTGTCGAACACCCCGTTGCCGTTGTTGTCCAAGAACGCTTCTTCGCCGTGAGTGAATCCGAGCACAGTGACGATACCGGTCGGCTGCGTCGCCGGCGGCCCGCCTTGCGCAAGCAACTGTTCGCTCAGGAGCGTAGTGGTCGCCACGCCGGAGGCGTCGGTGGTCGTGGCGTTGACCACGCTGGCTGCATTGCTGACGAAACTGACGGACGTGCCCGGAGGCACGGCGTTGCCGAACCGATCGTTGGCGTACACGCTGATCGTTGTCGACAGTCCAAATGCTACTCGACCGGCGATGTTGAGCTTCGAGGCCGCCATGCTGAATCGGGTCTGCACGGGCGGCGCGCCGAGAATCGACACTGCGGTCGACTGGGTGGACAACGCGTTGACGTTCGCCGCGACGCGAACGGTACCGGCGCGCGTCCCGCTGGTGAGCGTGACGAGCACCTGCCCGGTGGCATCGGTGAAGGCCGGCGTCGGATTGGGCGGATTGATGGTCTCGCCGCCGAGTCCGGTCAGGGTGAAGGTGACCGCCGCACCGGGTACGGGCTTGGCGTTTGCGTCGGTCACCTTGAACGTCAGCACCGACTGTTCCGGCAGGCCGGACTGTCGGACACCGATCGTCGGCGGGACGGCGCTGACGAACTGAATCGCCGCCGGCGGCAACGTCGCCGTGGGTGTCGCCGTGAACGTCGCAGTTGCCGTGAACGTCGGCGTCGCCGTGTTGGTGGGTGTTCCGGTGTTCGTCGGCGTCGCCGTGTTGGTTGGCGTCGCGGTGTTGGTTGGCGTCGCGGTGAACGTATCGGTCGGCGTCGCCGTGAACGTTGCGGTTGGTGTCGGCGTCGAACTCGGTGTCGCCGTGATTGTCGGCGTTACGACCGGCAGGACGCTCCCATTGCTGAACGCGACCGCGTTACCGTTCCCGCCCGGAGCAGTTCCGCTTGGAGGAGAGGTCACGGTGACGGTCACGCTTGCCGGATCCGTCGTAGTGCCGGAACCCGGAGCCGAGTCGACAACTGTGAACGTGAACTGGTTCAGCCCGTCGATGGTGTTACCGAAGGTTTGCGCATCCGGGAGCGTAAACGATGCCGGCCCTTGCAGCGTGATGCCGCCGGCCACCGCGATGCTCACGCTGGTACCGCCCACCAATGGGTTGTTGTTGAGATCCTTCAACGTGACCGTGAAGGTCTGCGAGCCGCCGTCCGGAATCGTGAAGCTGCTCGGGCTGAGATTGAGAATCGTGCCCGCCGAGAAGGTGACCCGGATGGTGTCGAAGATCAGGACTTCGTTGCTGAACTGGCCGGGGGCCTGATCTGCGTCCCACATCCCGTTGCCGTTGACGTCGATGAACTCTTCGCCGGCGTCGCGGGTGCCATTGCCGTTCTTGTCGAAGAACGGCTCGGGCAGCGGGAGAATCGTGTCGCCGGCGTCTGGAATGCCGTTGCCGTTGTTGTCGATGAACGCCTTTTCGCCGCGCGTGTATGCGAGCAGCGTGACGATGCCGTTCGGCGGACTCACGCCCTCGCTCAGCAGCGTGGCGGTGGCGCGCCCTTGCGCATCGGTGGGGCCCACGTCGACGAGGCTGGCGAAGTCGCTGGCGAAGGTGACGGCGGTTCCCGCCGGCACCGCGTTGCCGAAGCGGTCGTTGACGAACGCGGTCACAACGTCTTGCAAGCCGAAGGTCACTCGGCCGGCGATGTTACGGAACTGCGCCGCGATGCTGAAGCGATTGGCCGCCGGTTCGCCGCCGAGGATGTTGACCTGCGTTGACTGTGTGGTGATGGCCGGATTGCTGACCACAGTCGCGGTGACCCGCACGCTGGTGGCGCGGTTGCCGCTGGTCAGAATGGTCTGCACCAAACCGTTGCTGTCGGAGATCGCTTGAAGCGGCTCGATGGTCGCCCCGCCCACGGAGGTGGAACTGGTGAGACCGAACTGCACCGTCACCCCCGCGATCGGTTGTGCCAAGGCGTTGGTGACGCGGAAGGTCAGGGTCGACTGCACCGGCAAGCCCGATCCACTGACGCCGATGCTGCCGGGTTGCGCGGTGACGAACGTGATCGCTCGCGCGACCGGGGTGTTCGTCGGCGTCGCCGTCGGGGTTGCCGTCGGCGTCGCGGTTGACGTCGATGTGTCGGTCGGCGTCGCCGTGATGGTCGGCGTATTGGTTGGCGGCGCGGTTGCCGTCCGCGTGCGCGTCGGCGCCGCCGTATTGGTCGGAATCGGGGACGGCGTCGGCACCGCTTGGCTGATACCGCCGACCGTCAAGTTCAGTGAGCCGTTCCCACCCGGCGCGGCACCGGTGAGATCGGAGGTCACGGTGATCGCGAGCGTCACGTTCTCATCGACGAGCGATCCCGCTTGGGTGTCGGTGATGCCGAAGGTGAACTGGTTGAGCCCTTCGACGAACTTCTCGGACGGATCCAGCGACTCGCCGTCGGGGATGGTGAAACTGTCGGCAATGCCCGCAAGCGCGATATTGCCTGTGAGCTTGAGGCCGATCTTCGAGCCACCGACGATCGGATTCCCGTCCTTGTCGCTGACCAGCAAGCGCACGCGTTGCGTGCCGCCGTCCGGAACCATGAAGGTGCCGCCGACGAAATTGTTCGGCGTCTGTTCGTGCAGCAGTTGCACGGTGGTGCGATCGGAGAACGTGACCGGCATGACGGTCCAGATCAGCGCGTCGCCGCTCCACGCGCCCGGGCTTTGGGTCGCATCCCACACCCCGTTGCCGTTGGTGTCGACAAACAACTCGTATGGATTGCTCGGATCGTACACGCCGTTGCCGTTCACATCGATGAACGGTTCGGGAATGTCGGTGAACGGCTCGCCGTCGTCGTACTTGCCGTTACCGTTGGTGTCGACGAACGGCTCTTCACCGCGGGTGACGATCAGCACACGCACCACGCCATCGGGTGGCAACGAGCCGCCTTCGCTGACGAGCGTGCCGGTTGCCTTGCCTTGCGCGTCGGTGGCAGTCACCCCGACGACGCTGCCGCCGTTGCTCAGGAAGCTCACGCTCGTGCCCGGCGGCACCACGTTGCCGAAGCGGTCGTTGAGGAAGACCGTGATCAGGTCTTGCAAACCGAGCGTGACGCGGCCGGCGATGTTGAGGAACTGCGCCGCGGCGCTGATGCGGTTGAAGGTGGGCAACGCGCCGACGATGTTTACTTGCGTTGATTGCGTGGCGACGCCGGGCGCACCCACCACGGTGGCGGTGACACGCACCGCAAGCGATCGGCTGCCGCTGCTGAGAACGGTTTGGACGTTGCCGGACGCATCGGTTGCGGCCTGCGTCGGCGAGACGCTCTCGCCGCCGAGCGACGTCAGGCTGAACTGCACCACGACACCCTGAATCGGATGCGCCTGCGCGTCCGTCACCCGGAACGTGAGGACCGATTGCTCGGCGAGTCCGGAGCCCTGCACGCCGATGACCGTCGGCGACGCGCTGACGAAGCTGATCGAGCGCGGCGGCGGCGTGTTGGTCGGCGTCGACGTCGGCGTATTCGTCGGCGTCGGGGTATTGGTCGGAGTCGGGCTCGGTGTCGGCGTCGCGGTCGGGCTCGGCGTCGGTGTCGCGGTTGCGGTCGGCACCGGCGTTGCGATGGCTTCGAGCTGCCCGATCGCGGACACGAACACATTGCCGTTACCGCCCGGTGAGGCGCCGCCGCTCGAGTTGATGTTGACGTTCACCACCACCGACTGCGGAACGGTTCGCTTGCCCGGATTGTTGTCGACCACGAGGAAGTTGAACCGGTTGAGTCCCGAAATCAGCGCGTTGAACGACTGCGAATCGGGCAGCAGGACGGATCCGGGGAACCCCACGAGCTTCGCGTCGTTGCCGTCGATCGTGACGCTGATCGTCGATCCGCTCACCAACGGATTGGCGTTGCGATCGCCGACGAACAGCGAGAACGGCTGGCTGCCGCCGTCGGGAATGCTGAAGATGGACGGACTCAGTTGCACGACCGTCCCGGCTGAGAACGTGACATCGATGGTCGTAAAGATGAGCGCGTCGGCTTGCCACTGATTCGGACTCTGGGCGTCGTTCCAGATGCCGTCGTTGTTGACGTCGATGAACGACTCGAACTGGTTGTCGTCGTACTGGCCGTTGCCGTTCACGTCGGTGAACGGTTCGCCGGTGTCCCAGTGACCGTTGCTGTTGGTGTCGACAAACGGCTCGGGCGGATCGAAGCGACCATTGCCGTTGAAGTCGATGAACGGTTCCGGGATGTCGGTGAACGGCTCGCCGTCATCGTAGACGCCGTTGCCGTTGGTATCGATGAACGGCTCCTCGCCGCGCGTCACCGCGAGCACCGTCACGATTCCGGTTGGGGGCACCGCACCGGATTTTCCTTCGGTGAGCAGCGTGCCTTGCGCGCGGCCACTGGAATCGGCCGGCAGCGGATTGGTTACGCTCGCGCCGTTGGTGAAGAAGCTCACCGCGGTGCCGAGCGGCACCGGATTGCCGAACCGGTCGTTGAGGAACACCTGAATGCGATCGTCGAGGCCGTAGATGACCCGGCCGGAGACGTTGAGGAACTGCGCGGCCGCGCTGAAGCGGTTGAACGTCGGCGGCGCACCGACCACGCTGATCGCATCCGATTGCGTCACGAGATCCGCGTTGCCGTTGTTGTTCTTATCGACTGAGGCGGTGATTCGGATCGGTGCCGCGCGCGAGCCGCTTACGATCGAGGTCTGCGCAATACCATTCGCGTCCGTCGTGCTGCTCGTCGGGTTGACCTTTTCGCCGCCGATGCCGGTTACGCTGAAGGCGACTTTCACTCCACTCAGTGGGGTGCCGAAACTGTCCTGAACCTTGAACGACACGACGGATTGTTCCGGGAATCCGGATGCGCGCACGCCGATCGTGGTCGGATTCGCGCTCACGAACGTGACGCTCTGCGGAGTTCCAGCGGGTCCGGTCGGGCTTTGGTTCGTGACGTTGATGACCACGAGATGCTGCATACCGCCACCGCCGACAACGTCGACTTCGACCATCCCCGACGCGGTTCCCGCGGGAATCGTCAACGGCACACTCGCGGCACCGTCCACATCCGTGATCGCAAAGGCACCGGCGTCAAAGGTCCCGACATCGGACAAGAAGCGCAGTTGCACGTTCCGCACACCGACGCCGAGCGAATCCAAGGCGAGGGCCTTGACCAGGACTGTCGCACCCTGCGTCGCGGTAACGTTCACGGTGGTCGGCTGCGCGCTCACTCGCACATCGGACACCGAGCCTGGAATGGTCAGCGTCTCGGTTGCTTGCGCCGCCTGAGATTGCGCGCGGATGCGCACCTGGGTTCCCGCCAGATTCGGCGGGAACTTGAGACACGTAATCGCATCCCCCGGCTCGGGAGTTACCGGCAGGCCGGTCTGCTGCGGGAACTGCGTCACGTCGCAGGGTGGAGCGTCGTTCGTCAACGAGAACCCTTGCAAGCCGATTCGGCGAGCTGGATCGGTTGGATCATTGGGGTTGTCCGGATCACTCGGCATCACCTCGAAGAACACCGGAGTGCCGTTGTCGACGATGTTGCCCTGTGCGTCGGTCACCAGTGCCGTCAGCGTGGTCAGGTTCGATCCATCGTTCAAGACGACCGATTGGTCGTTCATCAGCAAGGTGACCAGGCCCGGATTGCCGGCGGTCACGGTCACCAATGCCTTCTTGGCGATGATGCAGTCCTTTCCCGCGTTGATTGGCGCCTGACACGGTTCGGTGTCGACACCCAGTTGCGTCGGAACCTCCGCTTGCACGGTCACGGTCCCAAGACCGGTGCCGGCGCGAAGCTGTAGTTGGGCCGTACCCGCCGCATCGGTGGGTTGGGTCGTGAGACCGTCGTTGTTGGGCAGGAACACGGCGCCGGAGGCGCTTGGATCCACCACGGAGAACGTCACGTGGACATCTTGCGGATTCGTGACCCCTGGACCGGGATCGACGTTCTGCAAGCGATTGCCGTTGTTGTCGAAGACCACCGCGGTCACACCCGCCAGTTCAGTCCCGCCTGAACCGCGGGCGCGAAGGCGGGTTGGTCCCGCGCCCAGTACGATGCTCGCGGGCTCACCGGGTTGACCGGGTTGGCCGGTTCCAGTCCCGGTTCCGCTGCCGGGTACCACGTACACCCCGATGGTACCCGTCACGCCGCCGGCACGTGCGGTGATCGTATAGGGCAATATGACCAGGCTACCAGGATCACGCAGCACGGGCGTGCCCGCCGGTATCTGCAAGGTCGCGGTCGCCACCCCTTGCTGGCTGCCGCTGATTGTCGTCGTCGACGTCAGCGGCAAGACTTGGCCGATCGGGGTGAGAAAGAGGACGTTCACGTTGTTGATCGGATTGTTATCGCTGTCGAAGACGAAGGCCTTCAGTTCGGTCGACCCACCGCTGTCGCTCCCGATGGTGGCGGTCTTGCTCTGCAGCAAGACCGTCGAAACGGGCTTCGGCGACGCTCCCGAGGTGATGTTGAAGGTCGCCCTCCCGCTCACGCTGCCGGCAACCGAGGTGACGGTCACGCTGCCGGGCGTCGCCGTGTTGGGGTCGTACGCGATCGTGGTCTGCGCCACACCATGCTGGCCATCGACCTCCTGGGTAACCGCAGTGGCCGGACGCAGCACGCCCTCCTTCGGCGTAAAGTCGAAGAGGATCTCCACGTTGTCCACCGGCGCGTTGTCCGCGTCGAAGGCGATTGCGCTGACGGTAATCGCGCCGCCCTTTGAGGCGCTGATCCCAAACGGCTTGGTCTCCATGACCAAGGTGCGCACCAGCGACGCGGGCAAAGGGGTTTTCGTCGGTTGGCCAGGCAACGGGGTGGGAGTCGGAGCGCCCACTGGGGCGACGACGGCCACGTTGATGAAGGTCGAAACCGTCTGTTCATCGCCTGCGGCAATCGAGGGGTCATCGTCATGATTCAAGACGGCCTCCGCGCGAATGCTCGCACGTCCGCCGAAGGCGCCGGTCACGGTACCAGTCGCCTGCCCAGCCCCGTCGGTATAGACGGTCGGATCATCCACGTTGACCGCGGTTCCCGCGGAAATCGACACCAATTTATTGGGGATCGGGCGACCGTTGAGGGTACGCAGCGTGACGGTGAACTCAGTCGACCGATTGAATTGAACGGTGAGACTCGCGATCGCGAGGCTCAGTCGACCGCTGGGATCACTGACTTGATTCGACGACCCTGACTGTCCGCCGTTGCCACCCGACGTCCCGCCGCCGCCACCGCCACCACCACCGCCGCACGACACCAGCACTGCCGCCAGCAGCGCCACTCCCAGATTTCCAACCTTGCGTCGGATCATCTGCCACTCCTTCCGACTGCGGCCGGCCGCCCGCGGGGTCATGCTTGGCAACCCGCGCTGCAATGACAAAAGTCCGTGAACGTCGTGCGTAAGCGGGTCGTGACGTTGAAGTTCTCTTCGCTGGCGTCTTGCGCCGAGAACGTAATCGCCACGTCGTAGACACCTGGCGTCACCAAGAGCTTCTTCTCAATGTCGAAAAGCTTGAACTCGATCGTGCTCTCCGTGTGGATGCAGGAGCTGGTCATGCCGTTTACGACACAATCGAGGTCGACGCCGCATGATCGCCCGAGTTCGCCGGCGCAGCGGCCGCCGGAAATCACCGGTCCGGCCGGGCCCAGATTAATCGAGTACGTCGGGACACCGCTGTTCGGAATTGTGACCTTGATGTTCTGCAGCACCAAATCGGATGCGCCCTGATTGACGAACACGGCTGCGGCGTCGGTCTCGGTGAAAGGTTCGTCGCTGCCGTCGGTGCACACGTCGCGCACCACGTCGACCTGCGCCGAGGTCTGTCCGATCGTGTCGAGTTGACCATTGGCGGGATCTTGGAAGTTTACGAACTGCAGGATGAGCCGATCACCGGCACCGCTCCCGCATCCGCACCAGAGCGCTGCCATCGTCAGCCAGGTGACCGCCAGTTTGTTGACCCGCCTCATGTTCCCCTCCGCTCTGTCAGTCGTCTCGCCGCGCGGCATACTGCGCGATTTCGTCAGCCGTGAGTCGATCGAACGTGGTTCGTCCGATCTCACGAACGCACACGAATTTGATCTTGCCGCTCGCCACTTTCTTGTCAGCCTCGATCGTCAGCGCGAGGTGGCGACCCAGCACCTCTCGCGGAATTTCGACCGGCAAACCGGCGCGTTTGAGAACCCGGACGATCCGCGTCACGGTGGCGTGGTCGCAGTGCGCACGCGCGTTGGACAGACGGGCAGCAAAGGCCATGCCCATCGCCACGGCTTCCCCGTGAAGAAAGCGTTTGTACTCGGTGAGCTGCTCAATCGCGTGCCCCAGCGTGTGTCCGAAGTTCAGAATTGCTCGCAGCCCCGTCTCGCGTTCATCCTCGCCCACGATTGTGGCCTTGAGCGTGCACGAGACTCGAATGATGTGTGTCAGCAGCGCCGGATCCAAGGCGAGCACACGAGACATGTTCGGTTCGAGCAGATCGAACAACTCGGGAGACAGGATGATCCCGTACTTGATCACCTCCGCCATTCCGGCAACCAACTCACGTCGCGGGAGCGAGGCAAGGGTCTCAACGTCGATCAACACCAGGCGCGGTTGATAGAACGCGCCGATGAGATTCTTGCCTTCGGGATGATTGATCCCGGTTTTCCCGCCAACGCTGGAGTCGACCTGCGCCAACAGCGTTGTGGGCACTTGGACAAAAGGAACGCCGCGGAGGAACGTTGCGGCCGCGAACCCGGCCAGGTCGCCGATCACGCCGCCGCCCAGTGCCACCAGAGCCGAGTTGCGCTCCATCCGGGCTTCGATCAGACGGTCGTACAGAAAGGTCAGCCATGCGAGGTTTTTGTGTTCCTCGCCGGCTGGGATCTCGATCACGACCGGTGTGAAGCCCTGGCTGTTCAAGGCGCGCTCCACGCGCTCGCCGTACAGCGTCCGAACGATCGGATTTGTCACCACGGCGATCTTCCGATCGAGTCCCAGTGGTCGCAGCCGCTCGCCCAGCGTGGACAGCAGCCCGCCGCCGATGACGATCGGATACGATCGATCGCGCAGCTCGACGGTAACCGTTTCGGCGGCCACGGGGCGGCTTCCCTCAATGGATTCGGTGATGGGGGTCACTCCGCTCGCTCCGCTTCGCCGACGGGGTCGACTGTAGGAATTCCAGAATGCGATCAACGACCTCGTCGACCGCCAGCGAGGAGGTATCGATTGTCAGATCGGCCTTTGCGTACGCCGC
>Ga0335069_10006325_pt1 | contig 17225 bp, 22 predicted proteins | sample Lox_Sample_11_FD_206714 | JGI IMG/M metagenome (GOLD analysis project Ga0335069, IMG submission 206714) | Soil microbial communities from Loxahatchee National Wildlife Refuge, Florida, United States - Lox_Sample_1.1 | ecosystem: Environmental > Terrestrial > Soil > Wetlands | place: USA... | reverse complement strand
GGACCGTGCGACGCTCGCCCAGGTGGAACGGGTCATCAGCTGCTACGGCGCCATCACCACTCTGGCCATGCGGCCGGGCACCGGCACAGAGTTCTTGCAGGAAAACGTGAAGGCCATCGGGGAGCTTAACCTCAAGCAGCTCAGGCTGCTCAACGGGTCGGGCTACACGATCGGCTTCGGCCCCGCACCTGACGAACGGGGCATCCAGGCCATCTTCCTGAAGGACGTTCCGCGGGGACAACTCATCTTCCTGCCGCATGACTCGCTCATTGTCCGGACTTCTCAGGGGAGCTACCAGGTCCATGTGCTCCTCGACCTCAGGCTCGTTGAAACCGAAGCCCGGTCGGTCCGGGATTGGCTCGCCGCAAAGCACGGCGCCGCCTCCGAAGGCCATGAGTATGGGGCTGCACTCCTGCCAGGATTCTTCGAGGCTGGGCATTCCGAGTGCCCGGTTGAGATCGCCGCGACGGCAGGGGCCATGCCCGATTTCGCGTATCAGGATTATCTGGAGGAGCTTAGGAGAGAGAAAGCGGTGAAGCAGCGTCACGAGGAGGCCATGCGGGAGAGGCACCCCGCGCCATACGAGGCCACGCTGCAATCGATAAAAAAGCGGTGGGAGGACTTTTACCGGGGGGATGCCGCGGCGGCCGATTTCCAGTATGTGCTCTACCTCGTCGAGCAGGGCCTGAAGGACAGCGACATCGTTCACCAGGTGATCATGCAATCGCGCCACTTTGTGGCGCGGAAAGGAACGGCGGCGGTCTCGTATGTCCGTCAGATCATCGAGAGATCCTTGGAGTACCTGTACGGTCAGGATGCGGGTGCGAAAGGGGAAAAGACAAGCGAGGACCCTGGCGCGTTCCGCGCTGCGTTCAAGCCGGGGCCAAAACGGAGCTGACCGTAAGGCAGAGAATCGCGCGGGGCGAGCCAAGGGCCCGGGGACAGGCGGCGATTGAGCAAGGTCTTGCTGGAAGTACTGAGTTGATGCTAGGCGCGATGCAGTCTGAAAAGAAAGGAGCGTCATCATGGAAGGGACGGGTGAACAGACCAGCACGATAGGACAGCCTCCGGCTGCCTCCGACGCGGATACGTACGAGTTTCTCATCTCGGGCATTACCGGCCTCTTGGAGCGCGCCCGTCGTGCCGCTGCCCGATGCGTTAACGCCCTGCTCACGGCCACCTACTGGGAAATCGGGCGGCGAATCGTAGAGCACGAGCAAGGAGGCAGGTCCAGGGCCGGCTACGGAGAGGAGCTGCTGGCGGCTTTCAAGAGATCTGACCGCAAGCTGCGGGCGCGGATTCTCTGAACGGAATCTTCGCCAGATGCGGACGTTTTATCTGGGTTGGGAAATTCGGCAGACAGCGTCTGCCAAATTCGAGGCCGCGGTAAAATGCCAGATACCGTCTGGCTCATCCAGGGACAAGCGGAGGATCGCCACCCGAAAAGCCGCTGTCGCGCCTCTACCCGCGGAGGCTGTGGAGTTGCTCCCTGTTTTTCCCCTATCGTGGTCGCAGTACGTGCGGCTGATGGGCGTGGAAAACGTGCAGGCCCGCGCTTTCTACGAGACCGAGGCAATTCGCGGCAACTGGTCGGTACGGGAGCTTGATCGCCAGATCAGTACACGGTTTTACGACCGGGCGGTGGCCTCAAAACATCAGGAAGCCTTCCTGGCCCGCAGCCCGCGCCGCGGGGCGGGCGTCACGGCCGAAGAGGAAGTACGCGATCCATACGTGCTTGAGTTCTTAAACCTCACAGACGAATACAGCGAGAGCGACCTCGAGACAGCATTGGTGAACCACCTTCAGGCGTTCCTCCTGGAAATGGGTAACGACTTTGCCTTGGTAGGCAGGCAGAAACGGATCCGCATCGGCAACTCATGGTACCGCATCGACCTCGTCCTCTTCCATCGCGGGCTCCGCTGTCTTATCCTCATCGATCTGAAAACGGGTGCGTTCACGCACGCCGACGCCGGCCAGATGAACCTCTATCTCAACTACGCGAGGGAACATTTGAAGCTGGCCGAGGAGGCTGACCCGGTGGGCATCATTCTTTGCAGCGAAAAGGACGACGCGGTGGTGCGCTACGCTACAGGGGGCATCAGCGCTCGTGTCTTTGCTTCAACCTACCTGACCAGTTTGCCCAATGCAGAGACCCTGCGTCGCGAGGTCCTTACGACCCGCCGGGCGCTGAAGGCGCGCTGGAGGAAGGAATGACTTCCGTCATTGTGAAAGAACGTGAGGCCGGCCACCGCTCTACCATAGTGTCGGTCCGGGAGTATTGGAAAGGCCGTCTCCTCCGGCTCGATACGGGAGTACGCCAGAGGCCAGGGCTCGGCTTGTGCTTGCCGCAACTCGAGGTTTGCGGGCTACTTTACAGTTTCCGGGCTTTTCACGATAATATCATTCGCGGGTGCGGGAGGTGATTCTTGTTGAGTAGGTTCGTTTCAGGAAGGGTCGCGATTGTGGGTACAGAAGTGTGGATACGGAATGATAGGGAGGATACCAGTGGCTGGTGTTTCGCCGCTAAGAATCCAACAGGAGAGGAGATACAATGGGAGAACCAGAGAAGAGTCGTACGGCCGCTGAGAGGTCATACGCGTATATGCAGCTAGTCGGCAATGTCCCCTTGAAGGATCAGATCTTCAGCGACATTAAGGCGGGACTCGATGCTCTGCGAGGCGCCCAGGTTGAGCCGATGGAGCTTTTTATCTTTGACACCATGTGGCGCTGGTACAAATTTATACCTCTTCCAGGCCATCCGCGGAGAGGACTGCATGGATGGGTAGCTGTCGTGAGCGACGACGTCCATCGGGCCGCTAAACGGGAGTACAGGACCATTGCAGGAACCGGCGTATACCGATCGATTCTTGACCTGTCCTTGCCTCAAGACCAGGCCATCAACCAGCTGGCGTGCGAACTGCTTGACTACTTGGACATCCCAATGGATGAGACATGCATTGACGTAGCGCGCGATCATAAAACAGGAGAGCTTCATGAAATCGTGATCACGAGGGGAGGAACGAGCGGGCTCTGCAGAAGACACAGAAACGAAATAGAAGATGCGGAGAGTTACCTTAAGAGATTTCTAATCGCGAAATTTCCTGAACTGGTAGTCGACCTATGCTTCGAAGATTGGCCCTCATGAATGTGGTCATTCTTTCCGTCAGAGTTCTAGAGCAAGGCGCTGCGGTGCTCGCATTGATTTCAGCTGGAGGTATTGCGTGGTGATCAGCAAGACGGCAAGGTGTCGCTGTTGGGGCAAGGATCCCTGCAAGAACGTCGTGGGTTTGAGGATGAACGCGAGCTGGTTGCCATAGGCGGAACAGTGGTCGTCGAAGGAGGCAGGCCGGCAATCAACGGACGGGCCGGGACCACCATCAGGATAGCGGTCCTCCAGAGCATGGGAGGCCGGAAGTATTGGAATCGGTGCGTGCCTACCGGACAGGAGCAGAAGAGTATGAACTGGTCAGGAAAGTTATCAGCAGATGGACGCGCACGCAGTAACGAGCACTATTCTAGAGGAGCCCCGCGGGCACCTTCTACTCTACCTGTTGTCTGAACAAGCGTACAACGTGCTCTAAGATGCGCATGCCCTGCACCCATGCTGCTGTAGGAGCACCTTCTTTTTTGCGCCGCAGCTGACGGGAAGAGTCGAGCTTTTCCCCTGAAAGGCCTCCGCAGGATCACGGAAGAAGACGGATCGTCGATGAGAGTTTATCATGTGTTTTGAAAAAATATATGATACGAATCAGAGCGCCAGACCAGATCCTGCGCAGGCCTTTGAGACAGTGCGCGCACACAGCGAAGATATTGCCGGCAGAGCGGCTCCATCCGACAGACAGGCGGGAAGCGCCCAGTCACCCGCGCCTCAAGTCTCGATAGGATCCTGGCGAGGTTGCTAACCTTGACCTTTCAGTTATCAAAGGATGTTTGATAACTCAGTTATTCGGAAATCCCGAATACCTGCGCGTCCCGGCTCCTGCGTAAAGGATGGGAGGGGCAGGTCCGGCTGCGCACTCGTAAAGAAATCCTTTACAACTAGGCATTGCGGGAAAGATATTTCAATACGGAACCAGACAAAGGACGGGCAGTGGAAGAGGTACGAACCGGACATCAGGACAAGAAAGAGCGCCGGCCGGAAAATCCCAGACAAACTCCCCACGACGCTCGTTGTGCGAAACGGATGGTCAAATCATCAGATCACACAGGGAAAGAGTACACCGCCTGTAGTGGAGCATTTTGGCGGGGTTCCGTGCTTGAGCATTCGGTGTACCAGCGGCCTGCCGCTGGCCGTATGTCTACGAAAATAGTCCGTTCGATCATAAACAGACAGGCGGCTCTTGCCACAATGACCGTGTATCCGCAAGGCTACGCAATCCCGCTGGCCACCGTCATAGGTTTGCCGCCGGTATCCCTTATGCTCCGGAAGAGCGCCCACCCCTGTTCTGGAACCAGGTGCCGGGTATATGCGTGCGAAATGCGGATGGCCTTTCGTTAAGTCCGTTACTAGCAGTTTTTCGCAGTAACCAACTTAACGCGTGCATCCCGCAGAGCGAGAGGACATAAGACTGTGTCTTCTCCCACGCCCTGAATCCACACGGAGGTCTCTGTCTTAACCAACAGCCCGTTCCCGAGCAGGCCACCTACCCGCGCGTGCGCTATCCCCTTGGCGTCACGATACAATGTCGGCCTATTGGTGTGTGCAATGGCAGCCGCGGCAAGGTGCAGCCGGTCTGCCAGCCCGAAGGTGATTGTGTGCGCCCCGGGACGAGCTTTGGGGAGTTATACTATGTTCTCAACAAAACATAGTATAACTCCGGACATTCAACGAGGAGCACCCGCAGCGGCCCCGCACTCCACTATCGGGCGGTAGCGGGATCACGCTCGTCACCTCCCGGGCGATCATGGGCGTTTTGTGAGCCGGGAACCGTGGCCAAGAAGTCGGGATGCATCCCGACATCATTCGACAAAGCGTGTCGCCATTTCCCTGTGGGTGTCCGTGGTTCGATGCCACGCTGAACAGACGATTCGTGCAGTCGATCTTTGCAGCATCCAACAGCTGCAGCGTGCCGGCCTTACGGCCCCGTGGAGCTCGAAATGGCGCATCGAGCGAGCAGACCGGTGTGGACTCGTGGCATGAAGCGGTCAAGCGCACCGGCACAAAGGAGGTCTTGAACGTGCCCGTGCCCACCCGGAGTGGAGGAGCGGTGGTCGGCTGAAAGGTGAGGCGAGGAGTCCACCGGAAGATAAAGAAGCTTGTCCTGGTGCGACGTACCACGCGTGAGCACCTGTTCCCGGGCATTATTTTGGATGCCGCTTTATATATTCCCTGTGCCCGTCAGGATATAACAGGTAAACCCCCTTGTCATCGCCATGGGCCGTCGGAAGTCCGGCGGCATGAACCTCCGCAATAGCTTCCTGTGCGGCCTCCTTCAGCAAGGCTTGTTTCTCTTCCTTGGTCATACTCCTGAAAGACTTCTTACGCAAAACCGGTGACACTTTGAACAGCGCAGGGAACTTCAGGCGGTACAACCGTCGGATCGCCTCATGATGGCTGCCCTGTGCGATATCGAGTGGGCTCCTTCCCCGCCCATCCCGCACGTCTGCCCGGGCTCCCGCCTCCATGAGCAGACGAGCGAGAGCCACATGGCCATTGATCGTGGCCATTGCAAGCGGGGTCAGGGCCTGCCTGTAGGTCTTGTACGCCTCGTCGGTTCCCCGCCGGATGAGGTCCCGCGCCAGGCTGGGATACTCGCAACGGCCTCAGGCACAGACGAGCACGAGCATGCCTGTCGCCTCATGAGCGTCCACGGCAGAACGGACGCAGGCGAGAAGATCGGCATTGCTTCTGTCGTGCATGAGGCCGTCGAGAAGCCGGGCGTATGCCGTGTTCCGCACGGTAGCTGAACTCGCGCGGTTCCCACGCTGTCCGAATCGTTTCGCCCGTGTCATTCTGTAACCTCCCCATGCAGGATTGGCTGCGATGGCGGCAATGGTTCCCGCCATCGCAGTGCAGCATCCCCGGGCCCGGCCTGTGCGCTGGAAGCCCTACATGTCCACCGTCAGCGCGGGCAGAAACCTTTCATTGATCTCATCCGGGTAGCCCCTCGGATTGCAGATGACCCTGGTACTCCCGATGCTGTAGTCAGCCGAGTCATGCACGTGACCGTGGACCCACAGCTCGATACCCGACTCTTCAATGAACAGGTCGAGCGAAGAGGCGAAGGCCGCGCTCACCGGATCTTCCCTGAAGCGGTCCGGGACAGAGCGCGCACTCGGCGCGTGATGGGTGATCACCACGATCTTCCGCCCGCAGTGCCGCCGGAGTTCCTCGTGGAGCCACGTGATTGATTGCCTGTGCAGCCGGGCCGTGTCGCGGGCCCGCAGCCTCCGGTATTTCGGGGATACCCTGATGCGCCGGTAGTCCGTCATCTGCTGCTCGGCCGCCAGCACCGCAAGCCGGGGATTGCCGCTCAACGCGAAGTCGGTCCAGAACGTGCAGCCGAGAAAGGCGACATCGTCAAGCACGATCGATTCATTTTCCAAGAAATGAATGCCGAGCGACTTCGCCGCTTCTCTCATCTTTTCCGTGTGGCGGGGAATCGCCTCACCATAGTACTCATGATTACCGGCGATATAGAGCACGGTCTGCCCCAGAAAATTCTCGTGCGCCCAGGCGAGCCCTTTCAGGCCGACACCCGTATCGCCGGCGAGCACGACCACGTCCGCCGGCGCTGCCGGGACGGACACCACTGCGAATTCCGTATGCAGATCAGAAAGGACGTGCAGCAGCAACGGGATCACCCCCTCTCGTAACCGGGCTGCGGCGCATCTGGCCGCAGCCCGGTTATGTCTCATCCCATTCCTCCCGGAGCCGCTCGCAGAGACGCTCCGCCTCCCTCTCCCTCCCGCAGGGGTGCAGCATGTGGTGCCCCGCCACCCACCAGCCGTTGCAATGGTGGATCTTCCGCCAGGGCCCCGCAAGACTGACCGGTGCCTCTTTAACGCACGGCGGATCGTCCGTAGCTTCGTCGGGCACGGCTCCGGTGCCCGTACCGCTGACCGCAGGTGCGGTGCCGCGCTTCGGCGGCAGGATGTTCGTAGCTCTTCTTGCGCACCGTTCCTCTTCTCCCGACCAGCGCTCCTGCTCCGATGTCACTTTTCCTGCCAGTGCTTCAGTCTCCATGTTCTTCACCTCCAGCGCACGCAGCGAGCGCCGTGATGAGCTGTCCCCGGCTCGCTGCGCCGGTCTTTGTCCTGATGGCGTGCACGTACACCTTGACCGTGTGCACGCTGATCCCGAGCGTGCCTGCGATCTCTTTCGTTGTTTCTCCCCGGCAGATGCCCCGGACCACCCGTCGCTCCTGTGGCGTGAACGGGGCGGGCCGCTGTTCCCGGGCGCGCGTGCGCGCCGCAGGTGCAGAGAGGATCTTCTCGAGGCCGGCGACGCAGCACGTTACCGGGATGACGGCGTGGGCCCCGTGCCAGGAGAGCAACGCAGCTTCCCGGCGCGCATCCCCCAGGTGGAGGAAGAGGACCCGCGACGGAGACTGCTTTCCGTGCGTGCCGACGGTGGCGGCGTCCACGATGACTACGTCCGGTCCCCCTGCGTCCGCAGAGCAGCGCCAGCCGCGGGATTCCAGGAGCCCGGTGAGGGCTTCCGTCATCAGGGCGCTGCCGAGCCTGACCTGGATGCTCGCCGGTCCCCGGGCTCCTCTTCCGAAGGAACGCCCGGGAAGGAGAGCGTACGGGTCTGCGCAAGGCCTGACAGCTGGCTGGTTCGTCATTCTCAGCATTGCTCCTCCTTCTTTTACGTCATACCAGGTCCTGGCCGGTCAAAAGCCGCTCTGGCCTGACCTCGATACAGTCGCCGTCCGAGGTCACGATCACCTGCTCTTCAGGGATCAGGACTGCAACGGCGCCTTCTACCGCCAGACAGACTCTGCGGTAGCGCACGAGCGGCCCGATTGGCTGGTGAAAATGACCGTACACCGTGATTGGCTGATAGTCTGCACTCCTTCCGTTCTGCCATGCGGGATCGCCCCAGCAAAAGAGCCACTGCGGCGTCTCCCTCGTACGGGTGTTGTGGACCAGGCCCGCGTGGCAGCAGAAGAGATCGTGATTCCACAGGGCCCGCGGGATGACCAGGCGGTAGCGGCGCATGCCCTCGATGACTGAGAGATGTTCCCCCGGCACGAAGGCAAGCAGAAAAGCCCTGGCGTCATCACGCGTCATGATCTCCGCACCGTCGGCCCACACGCGATCACCCGCGAACTTCAATCGGTTATGATTGAAACCGTACGACCAGAGCAGGCTCACGCCCTGGCAGGTGTAAAGCCAGTGTTTGAGCGCCCCGATTCGGCCTTCCAGAAACGCCTGCACGAGATCCTCGTGGTTGCCTCTGACGAGCTCGATGTCCCTTCCCCGCGCGACGAGGCCTGCCAGGTATTCCAGGACCTGCCTCGACTGCCGCCCCCGGTCGATGACGTCGCCAAGCACGATGAGGCGGTCGCTTGTCTCGTCGTAGCGCGCGTTCCCGAGGGCCAGCATGAGCTCGTCGTACCGGCCGTGGATGTCGGACATGATCAGGTGGCGCATACATCAACCTCCATGGCGCTATCTTAAGGTAGAGGTATCCTTTATCAGAAGTACCTGCGTTCTCAGCACACAAGCGCCGAAGTCAGTCCTGCACTTTTTCTCCGCCAGGCTCAGCCAGAAAACCGATCGGCCTCCGGACGCTGCTCTCAAGCGGACACACCACCGAAGCATCCCAGGTCTTGAGGGAGAGCCGCCGTACCGTGCCCGGCTTCTTGTCGGTGAGCTCGCGGGCGATGAGCTCCATGAGCGCTCCCTTCGCTTCCCGTAACGATTCTGTTCCCTTCGCGAGCTCCCGCATGACCGCTTCCCCCACCGTGATGGGGAAGCCCAACCGGAGCTCCTTTTTGATCTGAGCCGGAAGGTACTTCTGGATGATCACCCTGCGCTCGTCCTCCCGGTACTGCCGTACCCGGATGATCCTGCACCGGTCCGCGATGTAGGCCGGCACACGGGCAAGATCATTGGCCGTCGCGATCCAGGTGACCCGGGAGAGGTCGATCGGCACCTCGACGAGAAAGAGGTCGTTGAAGTGGTGCGACTGGGTCGGGTCGAACACCTCCGCCAGCGTATCCACCACATCCCCGTGGCCGTGCCCCCCGGCCTTGTCGATCTCGTCGAGGAGGATCACCGGGTTCTCGCATTTCGCGGTCATGAGCGTCTTCGCGAAGAAGCCCGGCGCGGAGGCGGCCCAGCCGTAATGGCTCCCCCTGAAAAACATCGTGTCCACCGCGCAGGCGAGGCTCGCCTTGAACAAGGGAAGTTCCAGGGCGTTCGCCACCGCCTCTCCCACCGCGGTCTTCCCCGTGCCCGGAGGCCCGACGAGAAGGAGCGGCCGGGGGGAGGGCACCCCCTGTGCGTGGGCCACGAGCACGAGGTGGTTCGCGATCTCGCTTTTGACCCGCTGTAGGCCGAAGAGCGCCGCGTCCAGCGTGGCCCTTGCCCGGGCGTGGTCGCGGCAGGGTGTCCAGGTGATGCCGAAGGGAAGGCTCATGATGGAACTGAAGAGCACCGCGAGCTTGGCGTCGTCGCCGCCCGCTGTCGCGCAGGCCCGGTCGATCGCGGGAGCGAATCTCTCGTCGACCCAGCCGAACGCATGGAGCAGCCTGGCATAGAGCTTCAGGAACCTCTGGCCTTCCTCCCAGTTGCCGCGCCGCATCGTGTCCACCGGGCGGGACCACTTCGCCTCGGCGAGAAAGCGGCTTCGGCCGTCGGTGGTGCCGAGCCGGTCGAACTCCGTTGCAAGGAGCTCGAAGGCTTGCGCAAAGCCGGCGTCCGGTGAGAAAGGCTCACAGCCCTCCTCACGGTCATCATCCCATGCGGGGTTGCCGCGGTTGAGCGGGCGCTCCAGAAGCTGCACGAGCAGCATCTTTTCGTCCTGCGTGAAGGCAGTGGTAGTGCGTGTTTTCATAGTACCTCCTTACTGGTTGATTGCCTGTCACGAAAACAGCGCTTCGAGTACCTCGCGGTCGGATGCAAGCTGGTCGTGATAGTCCGGCAGATATTCCAGCGTAACGGTGCCCTGCCAGCCTTTTTCCTTGAGGGCGCGGAGCACCTCGAAGCCGTAGTCCCGGACCGGCATGTGGGGCCTCACCTGGCCTATTGCATCTGCCCGCATCTCGGAGAGATGGACGGCGGCGATCGTCCCGTGGTACCGCTCGATGAGAGGGAAGATCCTCTCCGGGAACAGGTGGGACGTATCCAGCACCATCCAGAGCTGCTTCTCCCCGATCTCTTCGGGCAGGAGCACACGCTTTGACGAACCGAACGTCTCCACCGCGACGCGCACCCGGGTTCCGCGCTGCAGCGCTTTGAGGTTCCCGAGGGCGACGACCTGCAGGTTCTGCCGTTCGTCCTTCCTCACGTTCTCCGGATGGAAGACCACGGTAGACGCACCGATCATCCCGGCGAACCGGACAACGTCATGCGCCCAGGACAGGAACCCTTCGTGCGTGAGCCGCCCCTGGGGAGCGTGGACCGAGGGGCAGCGGATCTCTTCCTGTCGGACAAAGGCTGCGAGCTCGGGCAATGCGGAGGCTCCCTCCAGGTACTCATCCAGCCGGTAGGGCAGGGCGAGCTCGATGGGCAGAGCCACAAGCCCCTTGAGGTCCTGTGCATACGTTAGAAAGCCTGCTTCGCGTCTGATTGAGAAATGCATGTTCCTCTCCCTCCGGCTGATAACAACAGCCGTTTGCTTTCTCTCTCACGACTATGTGGTTGTCTGATAGCGCCCGGCGGGCAGAGGTGCTGCTTACCTGCGTTCCAGGTCCGCAGCCAGCCCATAGGTGGCATGCGCCAGGTCATCCATGGTGCGCAGCAGGTAGTCCACCAGTTCCCGCTCGTCCGCGGGCACCTCATCCTTGGCGGACGAGAGCTCGGCCATCTGAATGCAGATCTCGTAGAGGGCTTCCTGCTCCTCCGGGGTCAGTTTGTCCCTGTTGTTTTTCAACTCGACGATGGTATCCTGCAGTTTCATGGTTACCTCCCGCCCGAGATGTGGTATATACTTGGCATGCCGGGCTGCGCGTGATTAAAATATTTTACATACCTAAATATAATGTGATATACGGTGACTGTCAAGCGAATAATAAACCCATTTGTTATATTTTTACATTCCTATGGTAAACCCCAGAGGAAGACCACCGCGCGACCCCTATCAAGCCCTTCGGGCGAAGCACCTTTACGACTGCCTCAGAACGCTGTTTAACAGTGATTATCGGTTCGCCGTTGAACTCCAGCGGGCTTTTGTGTCTATGAATAGGACAAAAACGCTGGAAGCGTGCAAACTGGTCATACGGAACCTGCGGCTCCAGAACCAGGCAACCGTCAGAGAGGAATACCTGGAGGCGCTCGCCCGGGCGGCTGATCCCGGCCTTCCTCCCGGTGCGATCAGGGATGATGAGCCCATGGTGCGTTTCATGACGACGAAACTCAGGGCCGTGCGCGAAGACGGAGGGCTCCGCTGGGTTGGCTGGCGCTACTACCAGCACCTCCTTGACCGGCCCAACGAGGAATTCCCCTGGCTCACGGCGTACCTCTACATGGATGATACGGACGTCGCCATCGACCTTGCCGAGGTCCTCGGACTCGAACCAGGTGAGGTTGAGGCCGTTGAAAAAAAGGTGGTGCGACGCCTGGAGAGAAAGGGCTCCGTGCATGAAGGACACGTGCTTGCGGCGCTTACCGGACTTCACGAAGACGACCAAATGCCGCCTCGCATGCTGTACGCGGCGACTTCCCTGCTTCTTTCCTATTTGGGTTTTCTTCAAAGGTTCGTCTATGTTATTTGGGGACGGCCTGGAGAAAACTTAGCACCGAATCGATCGGAACCACCCGTGGGACAGCGCACAAAAAGGTTCGAGGGATACTTCACAGAATTTGTCGAGTTTGCGAAGCTCCATGGCATGGAGCGGAAGCTGACTGACGAACAGAAAAAGCACGCGGCTGTGCTGCTGCTCAGGTTGCAGACATTCTGGCAAAGGAGATAGGCTCACAGTTCCTCGTGGCCAGCACCATGATCGTGTGACTTTGCTCAACATCCTGCATAAAGGAATTGATGCGTAAGCTGCCATAGAGGCACATAAATACCCATGGATGATAAGGCCGTCGATGGCAGTCCGCTCGGTCGGAACGGGGAAGCTAGAGATACGACGTACTGCCTCAACTAGACAGGCAGTGAGAAACCTATTGGATACAGATGAAAGACCTATCCAAGCTGGCACGAGAAAACAAACAAGAAAAGATGATTCAGAAAATCAAGGAAACGGCAAAACAAATTAAGGTTGGCAAATTCTACAGTTGCATCTTGTCGGACGAGTTTGCGGAGGATGGTCTGACCAAGCTTATGAAATTCATAAGCGATAAAGCGGCGTCTGCCCCGGAAGGAGAAAGTTTCTTTTTTGTTGGCGAGGACAATCAAAAGGCCGAAGTTAAGTTTTGGGCTCCCGGAAAGATAGAGTTGTCTCATTTGACTCTCGGTTATGCCGGTGATTTGGGGGTGGTAAATATAACGGGATTGGCCAGAGATCAAATAAGGGGAAGTTTGCGTAAGGCAGTAGGGGCGTTTGAGTGGGGGGCTGACGAGAGGAACATCAATCTCATAGTTATGGAAGCCGACAATAAAGAAGACATAGATATCTGCGATGCAGTGTTTGGAACGGAGTATGACTTTCTTGCTGAGCACAAGCATTGTTGGTCCAGAAAGAATGACGGCTTATTTTGTGATTCTGATTTTTCGGCGAAGGTCGCCGGTGTTATTGCCATAAAAAGGAAGAGAGAATGGGTAAAGGAAATCTCAGCTCTCTCTCCTCAAGAAGTGGTAAGCCGGCTTACCCCCGAAGAAAAGGAAATATCCGACGGTATGACCCCAGAGGAAATCAAGAAAGCGCTTGAATGGAAAAACCCTGGACCTGTTGCCGACTATTCTAGGGTTCTATATGTGAACGACCGGTTTCAGCATCTCCTTGAACACATAAAGAGACTTCTTAGACTTGACGGAACTATCTATTACAACGTAAGGCCCGACTAGTACAAAAAAGAGCGTTTGATATGGACGGCAAAAAATGGCCTTCGCGATGTAGAAGTAGGGGACGATAGAGGGATTCTCTTGTGCATCGCTGTATTCTGTCAATAACCTAGTAAGCCGGCAGGGCGCCGGGGACATGGAGCGAGTGGGCCATAAAGCGGCGTCTCGCTGACCTCCGCGCTATCCTCACTTTCTACCAGTAATGCGCCGCTGCCATGTTTCTCACCCATGTAACAGGTGTAACAAAGTGCAGAGGTATGCCAAAATCAAGTCTCAACTTCGGATCAGAAAAACGATATACATGCATAACTACAATGACACTTCTGAATTCAGCAGTAATGAAATGAAGTAACTTGACGCGAAGAAACAACCCTGGAATAGAAGAATCAAGCGATGTCGCTTGTACAGATGCGTCAATGTTACCATACCGTAAGCTATAAATGTGGATTGTGTTAGGTAACATGAGCCACAGCGTAGAGCCCATAAAATCAGTGCTGTGGGACAGATGCATTACTGCTAGGTGGAATAATTAAGTACCGATTACAATTGGAGGCTTTCACGGCTAACATCGTCTGCTCATACCAGTTATTGGATGACATCTGATAACTTGGGACCGTCTTAGTACAGACTCTGGCTGCTACCCCTGATGCAATTTCTTTAACGAGAGCGTCAGCAGCGCCACTTGCTCCCGTGCAAAGCCCGCATCGTTGAACGGATGCCCGTAGATATCCGGCGTCACCTTGATGCTCGAATGGCCAAGCTGCTGCTGGATATACTTGATGTTCTGTCCATTGCGGATTCTCATGCTGGCGTTGCTATGCCGAATGCTGTGAAAAGAGACTCGGCGCAGCTTCGCTTTCTCCAGGGCAGTGTTGAAGTGCCGCTTGACCACGTTCTCGTGGATCGATGGCTTCCCTTCTGGGGCTTACTCTGAAAATATCAGTTCTGATGTAACACCGGAGGTATGCTCAAAGTTCGTGCTCACCAAAAAAGACGTGCAGGAGTTCTTTCGCCGTGCTCGACGCGTGAGTTATAAAGAATACGGTCACGATCTCGATATGTCGAGGTGCTACGCTACGGGTAATGTGGTGTTCGCAAACGGCGACCGCGGTGGATGGACCATCGACCGGGAACGAAGAGGTTTGCTGACATTATCTGATGGACGCAATATCTATTTCTACTGTGAGCACTGCAGCGCAAAAGTATTCAAGTAGACTCTGTCAGATCTTTCAAAACATTGCACGCGCAGACTCCAGTGGTGCGTTATCTCCACACCATCGATGCAAGATTGACCCCGCGCAACACCCTCTGTCGCAGAGGAAAAAAGAGAACCGTTACCGGTTCTTCACCGATTTGAGAATGCGGCTATCTCTCTATCCAGCTTATTGTGCCAGCCTTCAAACCAATTGAAAACTGAGACCGAATTGGTCTAATGTAATAGAGCACAGGACCTGGATAGGGGGAGCCGTTGAAAGGGAACAAACTGGTGGCGTATCTTGACACAAGTGTGTACAATAGACCATTTGATGACCAAGATCAGGTCCGGATAAAGCTCGAAACGGAAGCCTTTCTTTCGATAATTGACAGAACTGTAAAAGGTGACATGGAAATTATAGGTTCTTCGGTTCTCAGCTATGAAAACAGCCGTAACCCATTCATTGAGCGTCGAGAGCGAGTTTCAAGTTATTTCTCAATTGCAGGAAAATGGCTAAGGCTAAACAAGGCTATTAAGGAGCGGGCGACAGTGCTTGAAGGCGCAGGCATCGACCCAATCGATGCGCTACACCTGGCCTGTGCCGAGTCAGGCGGGGCGGCTTATTTTATTACGTGTGATGATAGCGTGATAAGAAAGGCTAAGCAAGGGAAATGTCATCTTGTGTTGCAAGTGTGCGGTCCGCTGGAATTTGTTGTGAAGGAGGTATTCAAAAATGCTTAAGGCTCAGCCAAAGACCTTGAGTGGCGCCAATCTGAGAAAGGCAGGGTGGGACGCATTAGTTGAAAGGATAGGGCTGGTTAACGCGACTAGGTTTATGTTACAGCACGAATCGGGACATGGTGACTACACAAAAATAAGAAAAGAAATGTTTAAGGGCAAAAGGGTGAGCGACCTCTATAAAGAAATAACAACGATGGAGAAAGAAGCCAGGTAGCTTGGCGAAGACACGATACGACTGCAGCACGAGCTCGCGAAAATTGATCAGAGAAGACGACAATTACTGTACCCCAAACTGTACCCTAAAATTTGAAAAACATGGCAATGATGGTGGACATGGACATGGAGACGTGGTATATAAGCTACTAAGACAACTGCAAGTTCATGATTTTATTGGAAACGGGGAAGCGACCGGAAATCCCTCATAACCCGAAGGTCGCAAGTTCAAATCTTGCCCCCGCAACCAAATAAAACCGAGGGGTTAGGAGAATTTTCCTGCCCCTCTTTTTTGTGGAAAACCGCCTCAGGGTGTAGCTGGGGTGCAGGCAGGTGCAGGTCCAGATCCGGATCGTCCAGTTTGTCGGCTGCCTCGCGGTTATCCAGCGGCAGCAGATGGCCGTACAAATCAATGGTGACCTGAATCGATGAATGCCCCATCTGTTTCATGATGTAATCCAGGTGCTCCCTCCGTTTAATCAAACTGGATGCGAACGTATGGCGAAGCTGGTGGAGCGTGATTCTACGAAGAGGAGGCTTGCCTTCAGCCTGACGCCGTTCGTTTTCCTTTCTGAAAATTTCCTTGTAGACGCGTTCCCGGTAGTCGTCGGGATCGATAAAGTTGCCACTGCGATTGAAGAACAGCCACTCCGGCGCCTTTTTCCAGCGATTCTTGATCCTCAGTTTTTCAATCTCGAGCAGGTAATTTGCGAGGACCTGTGTGAGCTGTCTGGACATATGCACGAGTCTGGAACAACCGTTTTTCGGTGTCCCCAAGTCCCTCAAGGAGATAGATTCGTCCACTCTGATAAAACCTTTCTCGAAATCAATGTCGTTAGCCCGAAGCGCGATAAGTTCACCCAAGCGCATTCCCGTTCGAACCGCCGTCGCCCCATCCTGGGGCTCGGTTGTGTAGTACACAAACGAGTCAGTTTGCGGTACGGCCTATTATCATGGAGTTAGGAGAATTCGGAAAGTAGACCTAAACTGCGCGCTGACCAGCGGGCAGCCGTTTCTCCTAAAAAAACTCCGTGGCACATAAATCTCACGATTTCAACGAAGATGACCTTTTTGCGAAATCAGTCATAGTCGCTCCGGTCGGAAGTGTTTCCGTGCTTACTAACCTTTGCCTTCAGTATGCAGCGAGAGATGATACCCGCGGCTAACTCGGATCCGGTGCACAAGGGTGAACCATGCTGTCCAACAGCGCATCCCTTTGCCAGAACAGAAGATCTCCTCTACGTATCCTTCGCCGACTTCGATCACGTAACCCGCTCCAGTATCCGTTCATCTACTACGCAGCGACACGATGACGTAGGGCGTGCCGGATATGAGACAGGCCCGATAGCGCCTGATCAGCATCCGCGCCACCGCAACAATGGCTTTCTTCCACTTGCTTTTTCTCGTCGAAAGGTTCATCATTCTTCACGGGCGTATCCTTTCTTCCCTGCTGGCCACAGGGGATATATTGAGATTTAACTGCTCTCAATTAGGATACGCCTTTCTTTTCTCCATCAACAAGATTTGATTATATCTCGCCGCGAGAGCTGAAACACTTTGAAAAAAGAAGAGGAGCCTCCGTCGTAGGCTACCGTTGATATCAAACGCGTCGGCTACGCGTGGGCACTGGAAACAGGAGGCACTTATATCCTTGCGTACCAATTGGATGGAACCTGATCCCAAGACCCTCTGGGACACGTACATCCAGCTGACCGAAGTTGAAGATGCCTTCCGCACCGCAAAAGATCTGGGCATGGCGGCGGATCTTTCATCAAAAAGAAGACCGGACCCAAGCCCATATTCGGGTCTGCTTTCTTTCGCTGACCCTGTGGCGGACACTGCAACAATGAAACAGATGACCGGGAAAATAGGGAATAAAGGTCATAGTACGGAAGTGAAGGCTTTAAAAACGGATATCGGGTTAGGCCAGAGGTTCTGAGAAGCAAAGGGGGACCG
>Ga0335069_10006324_pt1 | contig 17228 bp, 17 predicted proteins | sample Lox_Sample_11_FD_206714 | JGI IMG/M metagenome (GOLD analysis project Ga0335069, IMG submission 206714) | Soil microbial communities from Loxahatchee National Wildlife Refuge, Florida, United States - Lox_Sample_1.1 | ecosystem: Environmental > Terrestrial > Soil > Wetlands | place: USA... | reverse complement strand
GAGCATGGCCTTCCTCACCTTCACGCGGACGGCGGACGGCGAGAGCGAGTAGCTCCGAAGGCGTAAGGGAGGATCGCGCGCACGAGGTCGGCGCGCGTCTCGAGGCTGCGCGTCAGGCCCGAGAGCAGGCCGACGACGCGCCCCACGAGCACGAGGTGCGAGGGCACGCGCACGAGCGGGTTCTCGCGGATGCGGCGCGGCAGCTCCTCGCGGAGCCGGTCGGCCAGCTCGCGATCGACGGTCGCCTGCGCGCGTACGCGCTGCGCCGCGTCGAGCACGAAGCGCGCGATGTCGAGCAGCCCCGAATCGGTGTCGCCGCGCGTCTCGAAGCCGAGGCGCCCCATCGCGTCCGCCATCGCCTCGGGATCGCCGCGCAGCAGCGCCGCGGCGAAGTCCAACACGCTCGCGCGGAAGCTCTCGGGCAGCTCCTTCGCGAGGCCGAAGTCGAGGAAGACGAGGCGCGGACCGTCCGGGGTCGGCTGCACCAGCAGGTTGCCGGGATGCGGATCCGCGTGGAAGAAGCCGCGCGCGAGGATCTGCTCGCAGTAGGCGGAGACGAGGAGCGAGGCCACGCGGTCGACGTCGATCCCGGCGGCGCGCAGCGCGCCGACGTCGGTCACCTTGATGCCGGGCTCGAAGTCCATCACCAGCACGCGTCGGCTGGAGAGGTCCCAGTGTATGCCGGGCACGTGGACTTCCGGCGTGTCGGCGAAGAACGACGCGATCCGCTCCGCGTTGCGGCCTTCGTTCTCGAAGTCGAGCTCGCGCGGCACGCTCTGCTGGAGCTCCTCGACGAGCGGCATCAGATCGAAGTCGCGCTCGAGGAAGCTGACCGTGCGGAAGAGCAGGCGCAGGCTGGCGAGATCCGCGCGCACGAGCGATGCGATCTCCGGGTACTGGATCTTCACCGCGACCTCGCGCCCGTCGAGGCGCGTCGCGCGATGCACCTGCGCGAGCGAGGCAGCCGCGATCGGCTCCCGCTCGATGTTCGCGAAGAGCTCGCGCACGGGGCGGCCGAGCTCCGACTCGATCGTCGCGGCCACGATCCCGAAGGCCTTCGGCGGCACGCGGTCGTGTAGCCTCGACAGCACCTCGACGTATTCCGCGGGCAGCACGTCGGCTCGCGTGCCGAGGAACTGACACGCCTTGAGGATCAGACCGCGAAGCTCCACGGCGGTCTCGTAGATGGAGCTCGCGTTCGCGCGGTGCAGGCGCGACCAGCGCTCCTGCATGTCGGTCGGCCGCAGACGGCGCGCGATGAAGCGCGTCGCGCGGATGCCGAGGTAGGTGCGGCCGAAGGTCGCGCCGATGCGCTGTGCTCGGTAGAGGCGCTCCGACGCGCGCAGCGACCGCTCGCTCACCAGAGCTCCGGAGGCGCCGAGGGGCACGACCACGATTCCCCGAGCTCGCCGGCGGCGGCGAGTTCCTGGCGCTCGTCCTCGTCGAGATCCTCGCTGCGCGGCGCGGGTGTGTAGTGACACTGCACCCAGCGTGGCGCGGGGAACTCGAGCAGGTAGCTCGTGCCGTAGCTCTCGTACCGGAAGCGGCCGTCGTAGAGCCACGGGAAGCCGATCGCCGGCTCGGGAATGCGCGCGAGGAGATGCGCGGAGACGAGATCGTCGAGCTCGTCCGGATACAGGCCCTCGCGCTCGATGTACTGGTGCAGTGCGTCGATGATCTCTCTCGCGCGCACCTCGCGGGTCCGATGGTAGTCCGACCACGCCCACGCCTGGCCGGCCAGGAGCGGGACGCCGACGAGCGCCGCGCCGACGCCGAGCACGCGCGCTCGCGTCGTGAGCTGCGCGGAGTCGCGCACTCCGACGCGGCTCGCGACGAGGATCGCGAGCACGCACGCCGACGCCAGCGGCGCGAGCGGTCGCGCCGACACACCGAAAGGGAAGAGTCCCGCGGCCGAGCCCGCCTCGAGCACGGCCAGCGAGGCCGCGGCGCCGAGCGCGGCGCCGAGGAGCAGCCCGCGTGGTCGGGCGTTGCCGCGCCGAGCGACGAAGGCCACGCCGAGGGCGGCTCCCGCCAGCCAGATCGCCACCAGCAGCGCGCCGACCTCCAATCCGAAGACCGGCACCGCCGGCCAGGGCGAGATCGCGAACGGGAGCGACGCGTCGGTGCCCGTCGCGTTGCGCAGGAAGGCCAGGGTCGCGAGCGCGAACGGCGCGAAGACCGCGACGCGCGCCGGCCAGCGCAGCGCGAGCCAGCTGCGCGCGAGCCAGGGCGCCGCGAGCGCGAAGCCGACCGCGGCACCGACCAGCGCGATCGCAACCGAGCCGCGCCAGCCGAAGAACTGCCACGGGAAGGGCGCGACGACGCCGTAGAAGACGAAGAGCAAGGTCGCGACGAGGCACGACGCCGCGAGCGCCGCCGCGATCGCCGAGTCCGTCGCGAGGATCGCGCCCGCTGCGAGCAGCAGCGCCGGGAGTCCGAGCACCGCGAACGCAAGCGCGGGCGGATCGAGCAGCGCGGCCGTCGCCTGATTCCTGAACAGGAAGGCGCGCGGCTCGTACCAGAGCGGCAAGGCGCCCTGGCGCGCGGGGCCGACACCGTGATGCACCGCGGCGCTCCAGGCGAAGAGCGCGAGCAGCGCGATCCAGCCGATGGCCGCGCGGGCGCGGCCGCCGGCCGACGCGCTCACGCTTCCTCCTCCTCTCGCTCCACCTCGACGCGCAGCCGCGGCCCACCGCGCCCGTCGTCGTCTCGCAGGCGGATGCGCGCGCTTACCTCGAGCGTGCGGCCCTCGAGCAGCTGCGCGATCACCGCCGCCACGTCGACATTCTCGAGCGTGCGGCCGATCTCGTAGGAGAGCCGCTCGAGGAACTCCGCGCGCGTGCGCCGGCTCTGGTCGACCGCGAAGTCCTGCAGGTCCTTCGGCATCGCCTCGCCGAGCGCCTTCCGGATCGCCTCTTCGGTGAAGAAGAAGCCCGAGAGCCCCATCGCGATCGCGCGCCGCATCAGCTCGGGAATCGCATAGAGCGGCCCGGTGCCTGCTTGTGCGGAGCCCCGATTCGCAGCGTCGAGCGATTCGCTCCGTTTCCCACGCCGCTGTGCCATTGGAGTAGAATCGCGCTCCAGCCATGCGACGCCGCGTCCGCGACATCATGTCCGAGAAGATCGTCACGATCAGCGCCGACGATCGACTCTCGACGGTCGAGGATATCATGACCCTCGGACGGGTGCGCCACATGCCGGTGGTGCGCGGCGGCCGTCTCGTCGGCGTCGTCTCGGAGCGCGACCTGCTGCGGGCGTCGCTCTCGAACCTCACCGCCTTCGGCAACGAGCAGCGGCGCGCGTTCCTGCAGGCGGTCGAGATCCGGCGCGTGATGTCGTCGCCGCCGGTCGTCATACACCCCGATGCGACGCCCGAGGAGGCGGCCTGGGTGATGGCGGAGAAGAAGATCGGCTGCCTGCCCGTGCTCGACGGCGACGACCTGGTCGGCCTTCTGACCGAAACCGATCTGTTGCGCTACTTCGCGGGCGAACGGGACGCACCGCCGCAGCGGCAGGCTAGACGCGAACGTTCGTCCAGCGGTCCGACGCGAAGCGCAGGCTGAGGAGCAGCGCCTTCACCGCGTAGTCGGCCAGCAGACACAGCCACACCGCCGTCACGCCTCCGCCGAGCGGGCGCGCGATCGCGAGCGCGGTCCCGAGTCGGAACACGAAGAGCCCGATCAGGATCACGAACAGCGGGAAGCGGGTGTCACCCGCTCCGCGCAGCGCTCCGCCGAGCGCGAACTCGATCGCCATCAGCGGTTGCGCCGCGCCGAGGATATAGATGAAGACGATCGAGAGCCGGATCGTCTCTTCCCCCGCCGCGCCGAAGAGCCTCGCGAGATCCGGCGCGGCTACGGCGATGGCGAGACCGACGCCCGCCATCACCGCCATCGCCTGCGCGCAGGCGCGCCAGCCGAGGCGGCGAGCCTCCGCGGAGCGCCGCGCGCCGAGCCGGTGGCCGACCAAGGTCCCGGCGGCGGTCGAGAAGCCGAGGCCCGGCACGAAGCAGAGCGAGAGGATGCGCACACCGATCAGATACGCGGAGACGGCGGGCGTGCCGTAGAGCGCGATGATCGCGAGAAAGACGAGCAGCCCGAGCTGGAAGGCGCTCTGCTCGGCCGCGGTCGGGAGCCCGATGCGGAGCAGTCGCCGGCAGGTGTCGGCGGTGAGCGATCGACCGGAGACGCGCCGCGGCAGCACCAGCGCGTCGCGCCACCAGCAGACGGCCAGGGTGCCGGCTCCGACGCTGAAGGAGATCCCGCCGGCGAGCGCCGAGCCGACGGCGCCGAGATCGGGCGCGCCGAGGCGGCCGAACACCAACGCGTAGCAGAGCACGACGTTGATCCCGTTGGTGAGAACGCCGACCGCGAGCGGCGTGCGCACGTCGCCGGCGCCGCGCAGCGCCATCGACAGCGCGATCTCGATCGCGAAGGGGACGTTGAAGCAGAGCAAGGTCGCGAGGCAGGCGCCGCCGAGGTCCGCAACGTCGCCCCCCACGCCGAGCAGCGACACCGCCTCGCGAGACCACGGCGCGAGCGCCATGAGCAGCGCGCCGAGCAGCGCCGCGAGCGCGACCGAGGCGCGCGCGGCACGCGCCGCTTCCTGCCAATGCCCGGCGCCGACTTCGCGCGCGACGATCGCGAGCGTGCCCGTCGTGATCGCGGCGAGCAGGGCGAAGACGAAGAAGTGGATCTGCATCGCGACGCCGACTGCCGCGACGGCGGTCGTGCCGCGCGAAGACACGAAGGCGAAGTCGACCAGGGCGACGAGCGCGTGGAGCGCGTAGAGCGCCATCGAGGGCCAGGCCAGCTCCCAGACGCCCAGGTCCGCCGGCACGGGCGCGCCGATCCGATCTTCGAGCGGCCCCGCTTCCGAAGGGCCCGCATGCACGGGGGCGCCCACTCCGTTTCCTGCCTGGGTGCGGCGGTCCGGTACCGACGACACGTCGAGCATCGCTTCGGCACCGAGCTTCCGGGTGTGAGGTGTTTCACAGCGCGACGCGTGGAGGCGGCTACCCGGGTCGGGTGTCCGAGTCGGGTCTCGAACGATTCGATTGACATGTCCCGCGGGGGTCTCGTAAGCTCGATTCACCTCCGGGGATGGGAGAAGGGACGACCCGCGACAGCGCGACGAGGCGCACGTGCGCTTCGATCGACGCGGGAGAGCGATGGCGATCGTCGAGCGCATCGAAGCAGGGACGCCGGATGCTCGTCGGCGTCTGCGCCACAAGAATCCCGCGACGCTCGCGCCGCTCGGCGAGATCGAGGTCGCGACGCCGGGCGACGTGCGCGCCGCGGTCGAGCGCGCGCGCAAGGCGCAGCCCGCGTGGGCCGCGCTCTCGTTCGCCGAGCGCGGGCGCTTCCTCGAGCGGGCTGCACGCGAGCTCGCCGCGCGGCAGGACGAGTTCGTCGCGGAGATCGTGGCCGAGACCGGCAAGCCGGAGCTCGAGGCGCTGACCACCGAAGTGATCACCGCGTGCGACGCGCTCGTGTTCTACGCGAAGCGAGCGGGCCGCATCCTCGCCGACCGCACCTTGCCGGTCCATCTGCTGAAGACGAAGAAGCTCCGCGTCGCATATCGACCGCTCGGCGTGGTGGGGATCATCACGCCCTGGAACTTCCCGTTCATCCTCTCGCTGAACCCGACCCTGCAGGCGCTCGTGGCGGGCAACAGCGTCGTGCTGAAGCCCTCGGAGGTGACGCCTCGCAGCGGCCGGCTGGTCGAGGAGCTGTGGAGCGCCGTCGGCCTGCCGGAGGGCGTCTTCCAGCTCGTGCAGGGCGACGGCGAGACGGGCGCCGCGCTGCTGACGGCCGGCATCGACAAGATCTGCTTCACCGGCAGCGTCGCGACGGGGCGGCGCGTCGCCGAAGTCTGCGGCCGCGAGCTCGTCCCGTGCACGCTCGAGCTCGGCGGCAAGGATCCGATGATCGTCTGCGCCGACGCCGACCTAGACCGCGCCGCGCGCGGCGCGGTCTACGGGGCCTTCACCAACTCGGGTCAGGTCTGCACGTCGACTGAGCGCGTCTACGTGGTCGACGAGGTCGCCGACGCCTTTACGCGCAAGGTCGTGGAGGAGACGAGCCGGCTGCGCCAGGGCGCGACGGGCGAGTTCGACATCGGCGCGATCATCGACGCGAAGCAGCTCGACGTGATCGAGGATCACGTGAACGACGCGGTCGCGCGCGGCGCGCGCGTGCTCGCGGGAGGCCGGCGCAATCCGGCCTGCAGCGGGCTCTTCTACGAGCCGACCGTGCTCGTCGACGTGGGCCACGACATGAAGGTGATGCGCGACGAGACCTTCGGCCCGGTGCTCCCCATCATGCGCGTGCGGGACGAAGACGAGGCGATCGCGCTGGCCAACGACTCGCCCTACGGACTCAACGCGAACGTATGGACGCGCAGCAAGCGGCGCGGCGCCGTGCTCGCCGGCGGCATCGAGTCGGGCTGCGTGGTCGTGAACGACTGCATGCTCACCTACGGCGTGACGGAATCGCCCTTCGGCGGCACCAAGCAGAGCGGCATCGGCCGCGTGAACGGCGAGCTCGGGCTGCAGGGCTTCTGTCGCGTCCAGTCGATCCTGATCGATCGCTTCGGCGGGAAGACGGAGCCGCTCTGGTATCCGTATTCCGCGCGCAAGCTGCGCCTGCTGCGAGGCGCGTTGCGCTGGATCTGGGGCACCTCGTTCGGCCGACTGCTGTCGTGACGAGAGGTGTGGCGGAGAACGGCATGATCTCGACCATCTTGGTGGCGACCGACGGCTCGGAGGCGGCGTCGCACGCGGAGCGCGCGGGCGTCGCCCTCGCAAATCGCATGCGCGCGCGCCTGCTCGGACTGTGCGTGGTGGAGGACCGCCTCGCGCGCGGCTTCCGCGACGACGGGCTCGGCGTCACGCCGCCGTCGCCGGAGCCCGTCGCGGCATATCTGAAGAGCCGCGCGGAGGCGGCCGTGCGGCGGCTGGCCGAGCGCGCCCGCGCCGAGGGAGTCGAGCAGAGCTGCGAGGTGTCCGACGGCGCGGCCGACGACCGCATCGTCGAGCGCGGCCAGCAGGCCGACCTCACCGTGCTAGGCCGCGACGGCATGGACGCCGCCTGTCGCACCGGCCTGATCGGATCGACCGTCGATGGTGTCATCCGCAAGACCGGGCGCGCCGCGCTCGTGGTCCCGGCCGGCGCGCCGATGTCCGGCCCGATCGTGCTGGCCTTCGACGGCTCGCCGGGGTCGCGCATCGGCGCGAACCTGGCCGTGCAGATCGCCACCCGCGCAGGCGAGCCGATCCACGTGTTCGTGGACTCGAAGGACAAGGGACGCGCGGTCGCGCGCTTCGAGGAGGTGCGCGGGCTGGTCGGCAGCCTGCCGGTGCCGGTGCGCGAGATCTCCTCCACGCTCGGGCGACCCGACGTGAAGATCGTCGACTCGGCGCGCGAGGTGCGCGCGGGGCTGATCGTGATGGGGGCCTACGGGCGCAACCGCATCACCGAGTACTTCCTGGGCAGCAACTCGGCCGCGGTGGTGCGCACGTCTCCGATCGCCGTGCTGCTCGCGCGCTGACGTGACGCCGCCGCGGATCCGGCTCGGGGATCTGGCGGAAACGCTGGGCCTTTCCGCCGAAGGCGACGCAGAATTGTGGATCGAGGGCGTCGCGCCGCTCGAGTCCGCCGGCCCGGCGGACCTCTCCTTCGTGCGCTCGTCCGCCTACGCCGAGAGCCTCGCATCCTCGCGCGCGGGCGCGCTGGTCGCGCTGCGCGGGCTCGACGTCGGCGGCCGGCCGGCGCTGCGATCGGACGATCCCAGCCGCGACTTCTACCGCGCGGCGCGGCTGCTCGCGCCGGAGCCCGCGCCGGCGCCCGGCGTCCACCCGAGCGCCGTCGTCGCCGAGGACGCGAAGATCGACCCGAGCGCGTCGATCGGGCCGGGCTGCAGCGTCGGCGCGGGCGCGGTCGTCGGCGCGCGCAGTCGCCTGCACGCGGGCGTCGTGCTGTATCCGGGCGCGCGCCTCGGCGCCGACTGCGTGCTGCACGCGCGCTGCGTGATCGCGGCCGCCTCCGTGCTCGGCGACCGCGTGTGGCTCCACCCGGGCGTCGTCGTCGGCGGCGAGGGCTTCGGCTACGTCGGCGCGCGCGGCGGCGGACTCGAGCGCGCGCACCACGTCGGCCGGGTCGTGATCGAGGACGACGTCGAGATCGGCGCGAACTCGACCGTCGACCGCGGCACGCTCGGCGACACGCTCATCGGACGCGGCAGCAAGATCGACAACCTCGTCCAGATCGGACACAACTGCCGCATCGGCGAACGCGTCGTGATCGTGGCGCAGGCCGGCATCGCGGGCAGCACGGAGGTCGGCGACGACGCCGTGATCCTCGCCCAGGCCGGCGTTGCGGGGCACCTGCGGGTCGGCCCGCGCGCGCTGGTCGGGCCGCAGTGTGGCGTACACAAGGACGTGCCGGCGGGGGCGCGAGTGCTCGGCTCGCCGCAGCGCGTGGAGCTCCGCTATCACCGCGAGGTAGCGGCGCTCGGGCGCCTGCCCGACCTGCTCCGGCGCGTGCGCGCGATCGAGCGGCGCCTCTTCGGTCCGCGAGATGGCGCATGACGTCGGGCGCGACCTTGCGGCTGCGCGAGACGCCGGAGGACTTCCGCGTCGACGAGGTGCCTTCGTATGCGCCGCGAGGCGAGGGGGAGCACACCTTCGTGCGCGTCGAGAAGCGCCTCCGCACCACCGAGGAGGTGGCGCGCGCGCTCGCGCGCGCGGCCGGGGTGCGGCCCGGCGACGTCGGCTACGCCGGCCGCAAGGATCGCGTGGCGGTGACGACGCAGTGGTTCTCCGTGCCGGGGCTCGATCCCGATCGCGTTGCGGCGCTCGATCTCCCCGGCGTGCGCGTGCTCGAGGCGGCGCGACATCCGCACAAGCTCCGCACCGGACACCTGCGCGGGAACCGCTTCGAGATCGCGGTGCGCGGGGCGTGCGAAGAGATCGCCGCCGCGGCGCGCGAGCGGCTCGCGGAGATCGCGCATCGCGGCTTTCCCAATCGATACGGGCCGCAGCGCTACGGGCGAGCGGGTGACAACGCGCTGCGCGCGCGGGCGCTATGCGCGGGCGAGCCGACGCGCATGCCGCGTCGCGACGCCCGCTTCCTCCTGTCCGCGCTGCAAGCCGAGGTCTTCGACGCCGCGCTCGCCGCGCGCGGCGCGGCGCTCGACGCGCTCGAGCCCGGTGACCTCGCGATGCGTCACGACTCGGGCGGACTCTTCCTCGTCGAGGACCTCGAGCGCGAGTCCGCGCGCGCGCGCGCTTTCGAGATCAGCGCGACCGGCCCGATCTTCGGGACGCGCATGTCGGAGCCCGGCGGCGCCGTCGCGGCGCGCGAGCGGGCCGTGCTCGCGGAGCGAGGCGTCGACCTCGCGGCGCTGCGGCTCCCGCCCGGCGTGCGCCTGCGCGGGGCGCGCCGCGCGATCCGCGCGCGCCCCGACGAGGCGGAGCTCGACTACGCCGACGGAGTGCTGCGGCTGCGCTTCGCTCTGTCCGCCGGAAGCTATGCGAGCGTGCTCGTCGAGGAGCTCGTTGGCCCGTTCGGCGCGCCGCGCGACTGACAGCCCGCGAGGCCGCGTTATTCTTCGGACGTCTGGAGGTCGGGATGAAGATCGCTCGCGATGCGACCGAGCTCATCGGCAACACACCGCTGGTGCGGCTCAACCGCGTGTCGAAGGGCTGCAAGCCGGAGCTCGTCGCGAAGCTCGAGAGCCAGAATCCGGCGGGCAGCGTCAAGGACCGCATCGGCTTCGCGATGATCGAGGCCGCGGAGCGCGACGGCCTGATCCAGCCCGGGCGCAGCGTGATCGTCGAGCCGACGAGCGGCAACACCGGCATCGCGCTCGCCTTCGTCGCCGCCGTGAAGGGATATCGCTGCATCCTCACGATGCCGGAGTCGATGAGCCCCGAGCGACGCGCGGTGCTGCGCGCCTTCGGCGCGAAGCTCGTGCTGACGGAGCGCGCCAAGGGCATGCCGGGCGCGATCGAGAAGGCCAACGAGATTGCCGCGTCACTGCGCGATGCCTTCATCCCGCAGCAGTTCCGCAACCCGGCGAATCCCGAGATCCACCGCCGCACCACGGCCGAGGAGATCTGGAGCGACACCGACGGGCGTGTCGACGCGCTCGTCGGCGGCGTCGGCACGGGTGGCACGATCACGGGCGTCGCGCAGGTGCTGAAGCAGCGCAAGCCGTCGTTCCGCGCGATCGCGGTCGAGCCGGCCGCGTCACCCGTGCTCTCGGGCGGATCGCCCGGCCTGCACCCGATCCAGGGCATCGGCGCGGGCTTCGTGCCCGAGGTGCTCGACATGTCGCTGATCGACCAGGTGGTCACGGTTGGCAACGAGGATGCCTTCACGATGGCGCGGCGCCTCGCGCAGGAAGAGGGCCTGCTCTGCGGCATCTCGTCCGGCGCCGCCGTCTCGGCCGCGATCCAGTACGCGAAGGGCGACGGCCGCGATCTATCGATGATCGTCGTGATCATCCCGAGCTTCGGTGAGCGCTACATTCAGACGCTGCTCTTCGAGCCGTATCGCTACGAGGGCAGCGACGAGATCGCGTGAGCGAGGGCGACGCCAGCGCACGCGAGCGGCGCCTCGAGCGCAAGGCGGAGTCGCGGCGCAAGATCCTCGAGTCCGCGCGCGAGGTCTTCTTCCGCGACGGCTTCATGGAGGCCAATCTCGACGAAGTGGCGAGCCGGGCCGGCGTCGCGAAGGGCACGCTGTATCGCTACTTCGATTCGAAGGCCGAGCTCTACGTCGCGGTGCTCGCTCACAACGGCGAGATCTTCGAGCGACGCATGCGGGAGACCGTCGACACGCCGTCGTGTGCGCCCCCGGAGCTGATCCGCCGGCTCGGGCGTTTCTACTTCGCGCACTGGATGCGAAATCCCGACTACTTCCAGATCTTCTGGGCGCTCGAGAACCAGAACGTGATCGGCGAGCTGCCCGCCGGCGTGATCGCGGAGGTCACGCGCCTGTGGGAGAAGTGCGTGGGGATGCTGGCCGAGGTGGTGCAGCGCGGCGTTGCGGAGGGACACTTCGCGACCTGCGACGCGTGGGAGGTCGCAGACATCCTTTGGACGGTCGCGAACGGGCTGATCCAGACGCAGGCGAGCGCGGCGCGGCGCAAGCTGCGGCGCCGCCCGCTCGAGGACACGTTCAACGACGCCGTCGACCTCGTGCTGCGCGGGCTCGAGGTCGGCCGGCGCGGTTGACACCGGAGAGCCGATCGGGAATCCTGCGAAGGCACCGATGACCCGAAGTCATCGGCGTCGCCGCGGTCGGCGTCAGGGGTCGATTCACGAGTCGACGGGGGTTTGGCGGCCGGACGGCGTAGCTCCTTTGCCGTTTGGGTGCGCGTGTCCCGGGCGCAGCAGGCGTTGACGCCGCGGGGGAGGCGAGCGATGGGCGACTCGTTGGAGATCAAGGTTCGCAACATCCTGGCGGAGCAGCTCGGCGTGGACCTCTCGGAAGTCACGCCGGACGCCCGCATCCTCGACGACCTCGGAGCCGACTCGCTCGACGTCGTCGAGATGGTGATGTCGATCGAAGAGGCCTTCGACATCGAGGTCCCGGACCAGGACGTCGAGGAGCTCCGCACGGTCGCGGACGTCGAGCGCTACGTGACTCGCGCGGTCGCCTAGCGACCGTCTAGCGCGTCCCCGGCAGCAGCCGCAGGCGACCGCCGACGATGGTCGCGACGGTGGCGAGAGCCACTGCGATCCAGAGCCGCGGCTGCACGCTGTCCTGCACGGCGCGCTCGATCTGCTCCTGCTGCTGCGGATCTTCCGGGTTCGCATGCCGGTACCGCCACATGGTCGGCGCGGCGAGCAGGAAGAGGAAGAGGACGAAGAAGCCGAAGAAGTAGACGAGCCCGAGTGTCGCGCGCGGGCGGAAGCCCGCCGTGCTCAGCGATTGGCGCCCCTGCATGCGGCGAAGGTAGGCGCGTCGGGGTCGCGCCGCGAGCGAGCCATCGCGTACGCTCCGCGACGTGTCCCTCGACGCGCCGCAGGCTCCGCGCATCCTGATCATCGACGGGCAGAACACCCTCTACCGCGCCTTCTTCGCTCTGCCGCCGCTGCGCTCCGCCGACGGCACGCCGACGAACGCCGCCCTGGGCTTCGTCAACATGCTCGGCAAGCTCGCGCGCGAGGAGCGCCCCGATCAGATCGTCGTCGTGTTCGACGCGCGCGGGCCGACCTTCCGCCACGAGCGCTTCGCGGAGTACAAGGCCGGCCGCGAGGCGCAGCCCGAGGACCTGTCGAGCCAGATTCCGCTCGCGCGCGAGCTGATCGAGGCCTATCGCATCCCGATCCTCGAGATCCCGGGCTACGAGGCCGACGACGTGATCGCGACGCTCGTCGCGCGCGCGGCGCCGGACGCGCAGATCCTGATCGTCTCGACCGACCGCGATCTGATGCAGCTCGTGAGCTCGCGCGTCACCTTGCTCGACGGGATCCGCGACCGGCGCTTCGGTCCTGCCGAGGTGGAGGAGCGCTACGGCGTGCCGCCGGAGCGCGTGCTCGACCTGCGCGCCCTCGTGGGCGATACGAGCGACAACATCCCCGGCGTGAAGGGAATCGGCGAGAAGGGCGCGGCGAAGCTGATCGCGGAGTGGGGCGATCTCGACAACCTGCTCGCGCACGTGTCGGAGGTGACGCCGCTGCGCGCGCGCACCGCGCTCGAGGCGGGCGTCGAGTCGGCGCGCATCTCGCGCGAGCTCGCCACCTTGCGGCTCGACGCGCCGGTCGGCGACGACTTCGAGCGCTTCGCGAGGCGGGAGCCCGACCGCGCGAGATTGCGCGAGCTCTTCGTGCGGCTCGGCTTCACACGCCTGATCGCGACGCTCGACGAGGTCCCGGCGCCCGCCCGTGCCGAGCCCGGCACGACCGGCGATCTCTTCGCCGACGCCGCCACCGGAGCGAGCGGCGAGAGCGAGGTCGGAGCGCCGTCGGCGCCGGAGCCGCTGCCGCCCGTCGCCGAGCCGGAGCCGCTCGACGTGGCGGTGGTCGCCGACGGCGCGTCGCTCGCGGCGATCGCGAGGCGGCTCCCGGAGTGCCCGGATCTCCCGCTTACGCTCTTCTGTGCCGCGGAGGGCTGCGTCGACGCGCACCCGCTCGGCCTCGCGCTCGCGCTCGATCCCTCACACGCGGCCTATCTCGCGTTCGACGCGCAAGGGCTCGCGCCCGCCGACGCGGCGGAGGCGCTGCGCGGCGCGCTCGAGGCCCCGGGGAAGCTCGGGTGGATCGCCGAGGACACCAAGCGCGTGCAGGGCGTGTGGGCCGAGCACGGGCTCGACCTCGCGCCGCCCGCCTTCGACGTGGGGCTCGCGGCGGGTCTCCTCGACGCCACCGGAGCGCGCGATCTGTCGACGCTCGCGGCGCGCTACCTCGGCCGCCGGATCGGCTCGTACGAGGACCTCGCCGGGCGCGGCGCGAAGGCGCGCGCGCCGGAGACGCTGTCGCGCGAGGAGCTCGCGCGTTTCACGGCGCTGCGCGCGCGCGCGGTGGGGCAGCTCGCGGCGCCGCTGCTCCAGGCGCTCGAGCGCGATGGCCTGATGCGGCTCTACACCGAGGTGGAGCTGCCGCTCACGCGCGTGCTGTCGCGCATGGAGCGCGCCGGCGTGCGCGTCGACGAGGAGCGCCTCCAGAGCCTCTCGCGCGAATACGAGACGGAGCTCGCGCGGACGCTCCACGAGATCTATGCACTCGCCGGCTGCGAATTCCTCGTGTCGTCGCCGAAGCAGCTCCAGGATGTGCTCTTCGAGAAGCTGAAGCTGCCGGCGGTGCGCAAGACGAAGACCGGCTACTCGACCGACGAGTCGGTGCTCGAGCAGCTCGCCACGCAGCACGAGCTGCCCGCGAAGATCCTGGCCTACCGCCGCCTCGCGAAATTGAAGAACACCTACGTTGACGCGCTGCCGCCGCTCGTGAACCGGCACACCGGGCGCTTGCACCCGACCTTCCACCAGCTCGGCGCCGCCACGGGCCGGCTCTCCTCCGCCAACCCGAACGTGCAGAACATCCCGATCCGCAGCGAGGAAGGCGTGCGCATCCGGGAGGCCTTCGTGCCCGCGGAGGGCGCGTTGCTCCTCTCGGCCGACTACTCGCAGGTCGAGCTGCGCATCCTGGCCCACTACTCGGGTGACGCCAGCCTGATCGAGGCCTTCCGCGCGGGCGAGGACATCCATCGGCGCACGGCGGCCGAGGTCTGGGGCGTGACGCCGTCCGAGGTCAGCGCGGAGCAGCGCGCGCGCGCCAAGGCGGTGAACTTCGGGATCATCTACGGGCTCTCGTCCTTCGGGCTCGCGAACCAGCTCGGCATCGCGACCGCTGAAGCGCAGGAGACGATCGACACCTACTTCGCGCGCTACCGCGGCGTGCGCCGCTTCATCGACGAGACGATCGCCGCGGCGCAGATCGACGGCTTCGTCTCCACCTACCTCGGCCGGCGCCGGCAGCTTCCCGACCTGCGCTCCCGCAACCGCACGCTTCGCCAGGCGGCCGAGCGCATGGCGGTCAACACGGTGATCCAGGGCACCGCGGCCGACCTGATCAAGGCCGCGATGCTCTCGATCGACCGCGCGCTCGAATCGGCGGGGCTCGCGACGCGCATGATCCTCCAGGTGCACGACGAGCTCGTCTTCGACGTGCCGAGCTCCGAGGTGCCGGTGGTGACCCGCCTCGTGCAGCAGCGGATGGAGGAGGTGCTCCCCCTCGGGGTTCCGCTCGCCGTGGAGATCGGAGTCGGACGCCATTGGCGGGAGGCGCACCCGGTCTAGCCGGTCGCTCGTCGAATCAACCCTGTGACCACCGCGTCGAAACCGCCCGAGAAGGCAGGCAGCTCAGGGATGCAGCCGCGTTCCCCCGCTCCTCCCGTGCCGGACCTCTCGGATGCGGACGCCGTGTCACGAGCCCGGAACGGGGATCACGACGCATTCCGGGTGCTGGTCCTTCGATATCAGGGCCGGGCCTACCGGCTGGCCGTGCGGCTGCTCGGAGATTCCGAGCTCGCGCGGGATGCCGTGCAGGAGGCCTTTCTCAAGGCATATGGCTCGCTCGGGCGCTTCGAGGGGCGTTCCGGCTTCTACACCTGGTTGTATCGACTCGTGTTCAACCTCTGCATCGACCTGAAGCGTCGCGATCGCTCCACCCGCCACGTCGAGTGGAACGACGAAGTTGCATCGAACGTGGCACCCGAGAGCGAGGCCTTTCCGTCGGGCGGGCCGGACGAGGAGAGCGAGCGCGGCGAGCTTCGCCAGGCGCTCGCCCGGGCGATCGAGCGCCTCCCGGACGAGGCGCGGCGGACCCTGTTGCTGCGCGAGGTCGACGGCCTCTCGTACTCCGAGATCGCGAAGGCGCTCGGAATTCCGAAAGGCACGGTGATGAGTCGACTGCACCACGCACGCCGGCGGGTGCGTCAGCTGCTGGTCGAGGAGGAGATGGTCGAGACGGATCGCGACACGTCGCGGAAGAGCGACGGTCGGGGAGCAGCATGATGGGAGAGTCGAGAGCGATGACCGAGCGGGACGAGGCGCAGCTGCACGCGTACCACGACGGTGAGCTCTCGTCGCTGGCGCGCTGGCGCTTCGAGCGCGAGCTGCGGCGCCGACCCGCGCTGCGCGGCGAGCTGGCCTCGCTGCGGGCGCTGCGGGGCGACTTGCAGGAGCTCGACGGGAGCGCGGCAGCGCCCGATCTGTGGGACGCCCTGGTCGCGCGCCTGCCAGGGTCCGCCGTACGCGAGCCGGATCGCGAGCGGACCCGGGGAGGTCGCGGCGCGATCTGGTGGCTGGCTCCGATCGGCGCCGCGGCCGCGACCGCCGCGATCGTGCTGGCCGTCCTCTATGGCGGTTTCTTCGCCCCACCGACCGACCGAGGAGGATCGGTGCGCTGGATCGACAGCGAAGACCAGAGCGTGATGGTGCTGGACGACGACCCGGACACTACGATCATCTGGGTTCTCGATGGCGCGACGGAGGGCGCTTCGAGCGGAGGTCCCGGTGACGTGGTCTAGGATCGCGGCGAGAGTGGCCGCGTCGCTCGTGCTCGCTCTCTGCGCGAGCACGGCACTCGCCGATCCGCCGAAGCCGCCGAAGGGTGAGGCCGCGGGCCGGGGCGGAAAATCGATCCAGATGCGCATGATGGTGACGCGCCTGTCGAACGACGGGCGCGGGGTCGATCCGAAGGCCAAGGAGCTCGAGAGCAAGCTCAGCAGCCAGGGCATCCGCTTCGACAGTGCCGAGGTGTTGCAGAAGAAGCAGATCGAGATGGGTGCGGGCGAGGTGCACACGATCGACCTGCCGAACGGGCGCAAGGCGCGCGTGCAGCCGCTCCATCAGGGAAAGGACGGCGTGCTGATGGCCGTGGACGTCGAGGGGTCGTCGAAGGCCGACGTCCGGGCCAGGCCGAATCACACCGTGATCTTCAGCGCGGGGCCCTTCCGCGACGGGAAGCTCGTGCTGTCCCTCGAGCCGGTCGAGTCGAAGAACGAGGCGCCGAAGGAGCCACAGTGAGATGGCGGGAGCCCCGCGGGGCCGGTCCTGCCTTCTCTCTTTTTTTCGAGATTTTCGATCGACGGCTGACACACGAACGGGGTCTGAGACCACTACCCGTTCGACAGCACAATATCCCCTTCCCAGGGAGGCCCGGTACCGAAAGGTGCCGGGCCCTTCCTGCTTCTGGGGGTCGAGTCAGTCGGCGACCCGGTCTGCGGCGGGCGCGAGCAGGTTCAGGCTGAAGCGCGACGCCCCGTCGCACCAGCGCGCGAGCACGCGGAGCTCCGCTGCCTCCGCGACCTCCGCGATCTCGCGCGGCGAGTACTTGAACGAGTCCTCGGTGTGGATGCGCTCGCCTTTGCGGAGCTTCACCACCACGTCGAGCGCGGGGATCGGGACTTCCTGGTCGCGCCGGCTCACCAACGACAGCTCGACGCGGCCCTCGCGCGAGCGCCAGACTGCCTCGTGTCGGAAGTGCTCGAGATCGAAGCGAGCGCCGAGCTCGCGGTTGATGCGCGCGAGCAGGTTCCGGTTGAAGCGGGCCGTCACACCGGAGGCGTCGTCGTACGCGCGCTCCAGGGTGCGGCGGTCCTTGCGAAGGTCGATGCCGACGAGCAGCCGATCCCGCGCGCGCATCGCCTCGCGCACGTGTCGCAGGAAATCGGCGGCCTCCGCGCGGTCGAAGTTCCCGATGTTGGAGCCGAGCC
>Ga0335069_10006323_pt1 | contig 17228 bp, 19 predicted proteins | sample Lox_Sample_11_FD_206714 | JGI IMG/M metagenome (GOLD analysis project Ga0335069, IMG submission 206714) | Soil microbial communities from Loxahatchee National Wildlife Refuge, Florida, United States - Lox_Sample_1.1 | ecosystem: Environmental > Terrestrial > Soil > Wetlands | place: USA... | reverse complement strand
CGGGACCGGGGTGCACCGCGTTCACGGTCACGCCGGTGCCCTCCAGCCGGCGCGCCAACGCGGTCGTGAACAGGATGTTCGCGAGCTTCGACTGTCCGTAGACCCGCATCGTCTTGTAGCCCTGCTTCCAGCCGAGGTCGTCCCAGTTCATGCCGCGCACGAACTTGTGGGCGTCGGAGGCGACGTTGACGATCCGCGCCGGTGCGCTGGCCTTCAGGCGCTCGAGCAGCAGGTTCGTCAGCAGGAAGTAGGCGAGGTGGTTCACCGCGAAGACGGTCTCGATGCCGTCGGGCGACGTCGAGTACTTGAGGTTGATCACGCCGGCGTTGTTCACCAGCAGGTGGATCTGCGGATAGGCCGCGAGCAGCTCGGCCGCTACCCGACGGACGGCGGCCTGCGAGCCCAGGTCGGCGAGGTGCAACCTGGTGGTGCGCGAGCCGCTCTTCTCGGCGATCTCCGCGAGCGTCTCCTCGCCGCGCCCCGGGTCGCGGCAGACGATGCCCAGCATCGCGCCCCGCCGCGCCAGCTCGATTGCGGTGACGCGCCCGATGCCGGAGCTGGCGCCGGTCACGATGCACGTCCGACCCTGCATGCTGGTGTCCGCCATGGGGGCCGGTTCAAGCCTGAATCGCCGGCGTTCGGCAAGGCCCGGCGCGCCAAAACGACCGCGCCCGGCCGGAGCCGGGCGCGGGATGGGGAGAGTGGTGAAGCGACGGGTGGCGGCCTCGGGCGGCCGCCACCCGGATGGGATCAGTTGGTGCAGTGCTTCCGGCACTTCTTGAAGAACGCACGCGCCTTCCTGGTTGCCTTCGACGCCGGGCGGCCGGCGTCGGTCAGCTGCTGGAAGAGGCTCTGCGCCTGGCTCTCGCAGCCACCACCACAGGTGACGTCGGGCGCCACGCCGCAGTTGGCCGTGCAGGCGTCGAGCGTGCCCTGCGCGAGGGCGTTGCAGCTGTCGGCGTCCGTGCCGGCAGCCAGACACTGCTCCTTCGCGTCCGCGGCGCTCTGCTCACAGTTCGAGCCGCACGTCGCGGGGGGTTGCGGAGCGCACTTCTTGTCCGAGCACGAGGTGACCGCCTCGTCGGCGATCTTCTGGCAGTCGTCGGCGTTGCCGCCCTTCTTGAGGCACTTGGCCTTCCGACGATCGGCCTTGGCCTGGCACTTGTCGCCGCACGACTGCGTGCCGCAGTGCAGGGTCACACACTGATTGAACTCGTCCGAGGCGGCCGCTTTGCAATCGGCCTCGGCCGTGCCGGCCGCCAGGCAGCGCTGGAGGTCTTCCTGCGCCTCGCTGTCGCACCGCTCCTGACAGGTCGGCAGCGGCGGCGCGGTGTTGCAGTTCTCGGCGACGCAGCTCCGGAACGCGTCGTGCGCCTGTCCCTGGCACTGGTCGAGCGACAGCCCGCCGTCCACACAGGGCTGGACGGACGCGGCCGCCTGCGTCTTGCACCGATCCTCGCAGCTCGGATCGTTCTCCGTGCAGTTCGCGGAGACGCAGTCGAGGATGCCCTGCGAGGCGCTGTCCTGGCACTGCGCCGGGTCGCCGTCGTTGGCGACGCAGTTCTGGTACCGGGTGTCGCCCGCCTGCTTGCAGTTCTGCTCGCAGGTCGGCGCCGGGACGGCGCAGCGCTCGCGCTCGCACCGGTCGACGACGCGCTGCACGGCCTTGTCGCAGACGTCGGCCGGGCGGTTCTCGTCGAGGCAGTCCTGCTTCACCTTGTCGCCGAGCTGCGCGCACGCCTCGTCGCACGTGGGCTGCGGCTCGCTGTTGCAGTGCTCGGCGACGCACTGGTCGATCGTGGCCTTCGCCTGCGCGCCGCAGTCGTCCTTCGTGCCGCCGGCGGCGATGCACTGGGCGAAGACGCCGCGGTCCATGGTGCGGCAGCGGTCTTCACACGAGTCGTCCCCGCCACCGCACACGTCCTGATGGCACGCGGCGAGCGCCGTCTCGCGGATGTCGCCGCACTGGTTCGGATCCAGTCCCTGGTCGATGCAGCCGTCCGACACGTCATCGACGACCGCGTCGCAGCGGTCGTCGCACGGCGGCGGGCCGTCCGCGCAGTTGGTCTGGACGCAGGTTTCGAAGAGGCCGTGCGCGCTCTGCCGGCACGCGTCCTCGGTGCCGCCGTTGTTGCGGCAGTCGACGAACGCGCCCTCCGCCGAGCTGCCACACCGCTCACGGCAGGGCGGGGTGGTCGGCGCGCACTTCTCCTGCATGCACTGCTGGAACGCGACCCGGCCGTCGGCGTGGCAGACGTCCTCCGGGTTCCCCTGCGCGACGCAGTCGTCGAACGTCGCCTGCGCCAGGCCGACGCACTGCTCGCTGCACGGCGGCTCCGGGTTGTCGCCGTTGCACTGCTGGACGCAGGCGTCGAAGTCCTGCTTGGCCTTGGCCTGGCAGTCGGCGTCGGTGCCGCCGTCCCGGCGGCAGGCCTCGATGTCCCCGCCGGCGAGCGCGCTGCAGCGCTTGGTGCACGGCGGCACGTCGTTCGGGCAGACGAGGCCCGTGCACGCCGTGAACGCCTGATCGGCGGCGGCGTGGCAGACCAGCTCGGTGCCGTCATGCGCGCGACAGTCGCCGAACACCATCTCGGCGACGTGCCCGCAGATGTTCTCGCACTTGGGCGCGTCGTTCGGGCAGGTGCGGCTGGTGCAATCCGTGAACGCCGTCACCGCGCCCGTGAGGCACGTCGGCAGGTCGCCGCCGTTGGTCCGACAGCTCTGGAAGCTCAGGAGGGCCGCGGCGCCGCACGTGTCGCCGCATCCCTGCGGCACCGTCGGGCAGTTGCTCTGGATGCACGCGCTGTACGCCGCGTTGCCCTGCGCGTGGCACTCGACCTCGGCGCCCTGGTTGGCGATGCAGGTGTTGAACGCGCCGAGGGCGGCCTGCTCGCACTGATCGGTGCACGACTTCGGCTGGTCGGGGCAGTGCTGCTGGTGGCACGCGTCGAACGCCGACTGGGCGACCGGCAGGCAGAACTCTTCGGTCGCGCCGTCGACCGCCAGACAGTCGCGGAACGCTTGCTGCGCAGCCGCGCTGCACAGGTCGTTGCAGGAGGGGACCGTGGTCGTCGTCGAACCACCGTCTACGACGGTGGTGGTGGTCGTCGTGACCTCGCCGCGCGTGGCGGCGGCGGTACAGCAGAGGACCATCAACGACGCGGCGAGCGTGCGGGCGAGACGCATTGATTACCCCTCCACGGGTCGAGTTGACGCGACAGGCGCCGCGGCAACAGCAACGTCCGTGCCGGCCGGAACCGACCGCTGGCACAAGGGCCGGGCCTGTCTCAGCCGTTCGGTGGATGGCGAGCGACACGAATGTGACGCTCCTGCCCGGCCGGGAGACGGGCGTTGCCGCGCGACCGGCGGATCGGGTAGTGCCGTCGATGTGGCGAGCGATCTGCCCCTCGGAATGCGCTTCCGGCTCGGCCCGACGATCACCCCCGAGCAGCGCGCGTTCCTCGACCGGCACGGCTACCTGCACTTCTCCCGCGTCGCCACCAAAGGCGAGATCGCGATGCTGGTCGCCGAGTTCGACGCGCTCCAGGCGCGCTGGTTCGCCGAGGGACGCACGCACGTCTTCGGCATCCCGCTGTTCTTCGGCCGCGACGCCGACGGCCACCCGTTCCTCCAACGCCTCGCCTTCACGTCGGCGTTCTCGGAGCGCGTCCACGCCTTCGTGCGCGACCCGCGCTTCCGTCCCATCCTCGAGCTGGTGGGCCCGGACGCGCGCATCGGCGACCAGGAGAAGGACGGCGTGGTGGTGAACCGGTTCCTGAACGTCCCCGGCAGCGTGCACCCCGCGTTGGGTTGGCACACCGACGGCCTCCGCGACCTCTTCTACGGCCGCCTCCCGCAGCGGATGCTGAACATCGGCCTCCACCTGGACGCCTGCACCGCCGACAACGGCGGGCTCCGCATCCTGCCCGGCACGCACACGCAGGGCTTCCTCGCGATGTGCTTCCGGAAGCCGTACTTCGTCTGGCATCGCCCGGACCCGAACGAGGTCTGCGTCGAGACCGAGCCCGGCGACCTCACCGTCCACGACGGCCGCCTCTGGCACCGCGTCGCGCGCTCGACGCGCACGGGCCCGGCGAGCCTCCGCCGCTCGATGTACCTGCCGTACTTGACCGGTCCGTACGAACCCAAGGACGAGAGCAGCCCGACGCCGGGCTACCACCGGCTGAACGCCTGGATGCGAGGGAGATGACCGTGCCCGATCTGCTGTACGAGGTGGCCGACCACACCGCGACGATCACGCTGAACCGCCCCGAGCGGTTGAACGCGATCACGTTCGAGATGCTGGAGTCGCTGAGTCGCGTGCTCCGCCAGGCCGCCGACGACCCGCAGGTGCGCGTGATCGTGCTGACCGGCGCCGGCCGCGGCTTCTGCAGCGGCCTCGACTTGAAACAGGCGGCGGAAGGGAAGGGGATCGGCGGCGCGCTCGCGAGCGGCGGCGTGGTGCACACCGACACGCGCGACCTGCCGACCGTCATCCTCCAGCAGCTCGACACGCCGGTCGTCTGCGCAATCAACGGCGCGGCCGCCGGCTACGGCCTCGACCTGGCGCTCGGTTGCGACGTCCGTCTCATGAACGCGGACGCCAGGCTGATCCCGGGCTTCGCCAAGCGCGCGATCGTCCCCGAGAGCGGCGGCACGTGGTACCTGCCGCGGCTCGTGGGCTGGGCCCGGGCGTGCGAGATCTCGTTCCTCGGCGACGACGTCCCGGCCGAGCGCGCGCTGGCGCTCGGGCTCGTGAACGCCGTCGTCCCCGACGCGCTCGCCGAGGCGCAGCGCTGGGCGGCCAAGATCGCCGGTAACGCGCCGCTCGCCATCAAGGCCATGAAGCGCCTCTTCCGCCACGGCCTCACCGAGGACTTCGAGTCGCACTCGCACCACGTGCTGATGCAGTTGATGCAGCTCTTCCGCTCCGAGGACTTCCGCGAAGGCGTGGCGTCGTTCGTGGAGCGCCGGCCGCCGCGCTTCGAGGGGCGGTGATGGCGGAGGGGGCGGGCCCGTTGCCGTTCCCCGGGAGCCTCTGCCACCGGTGCGGGGCGCCGCCGCGCTACGTGCGTGGGGGGCGCAGCACGTTCATCCTCTGCCCGCTGCTCCCGAACAAGTACCCGCCGCAGCCGGTGCTGCGTTGCACGCTCTTCCGCGAGCGACGCGAGGACGAGTGACGACGCGGGCGCCGCACTCGGCCGTCGTCGGGACGATCGCGTTCACGATCTGCGTGCCGGGGACGGTCGTCGTGCTGGTGCCGTACCTGCTCACGCACTGGGTTTCGCAGCCGCCGCTCCTCGGCTGGGCGGCGACGCGCTGGGCGGGCGCCGTGCTGCTGGTCGTCGCGGCGCCGGTGTTCTTCGACTTCGTCACCCGCTTCGTGCGCGAAGGGCACGGCACGCCCGCGCCGATCGCGCCGACCGAGCACCTGGTCGTCGGCGGGCCGTTCCGGCGCGTGCGGAACCCGGGATACGTCTCGGTCGTCTCGATGATCCTGGGGCAAGGGCTCGTGTTCGCGAGCCGCGCCGTGCTCGTGTACGCGGCGGCGCTCGCGGTCGCGTTCCACCTCTTCGTGCTGCTCTACGAGGAGCCGACGCTCCGCCGGCAGTTCGGCGCCGAGTACGACGAGTACTGCCGGCGCGTGCCGCGCTGGCTGCCGCGGCTCCGCGGGTGACTCAGCCGGTCGCGACGTCGGGCAGGAGCCGGAGCAGCTCCGCCAGCTCGCGGATGCGCGGACCGTCGATCGGACCCGGGTAGCAGCCCAGCACGTCGACCAGCACCGCCTGGAGGCCCGCGCGCCGCGCGCCCAGCACGTCGATCGCGAACACGTCGCCGACGTACACGGCCGACGCCGCCTCCGCGCCGAGGCGCTCGAGCGCGAGCGCGAAGATGCGCGGATCGGGCTTCTCGACGCCCACCACGTGCGAGTCGACGACGGTCCCGAAGTGCGAGGCGAGCCCGAGCCGTCCGAGGTCTCCTTCGATGCGCCCGTCGGCGTTGGAGACCACGCCGAGCGTGAAGCCGCGCTCCACGAGCCCCCGCAGCACCGCGTGCGTGTCCGGCTCGACGACGCGCCACAGGCAGTCGGCGCGGTTGTGCGCGTGGAGCGCGTCGAGGATGGGCGGGCGCTCGCCCGCCGGCACGCCGAGCGCCTCGAGCGCCACCTCGAAGTACGACGGCTTGGGCGCGCTCGCGGTCGGCCACATGAGCTGCTGCGGCCGGAGCCCGGGCGCCATCGCGGCGTCGATCGCGGCCTTGGCGGTGTACTCCGCGCGTCGGATCTCGAGCGGCGTGTGCGCCTGCCCGTGCGACGCCAGCAGGTCGGCGATGAACGCGTAGTCCAGGTGGACGAGCGTGTTCCCGGCGTCGAAGAGGACGGTGCGGACGCGGTCGAAGGCCACGCTCCCGGGCTAGCACGCCGGCGGCGCGGACGCGACGTTGACCGCGCCCGGGCGCGTCGCTACAGCCTTCGGCGTCCACGATGAAATCCGTGAAGGTCTACACCGACGGCGCGTGCGCCGGGAACCCGGGTCCGGGCGGCTGGGCCGCGATCCTGGTCTTCGGCGACCGCGAGCGCGAGCTGTCGGGCTACGAGCCCGCGACCACCAACAACCGGATGGAGCTGCGGGCGGCGATCGAAGGGCTCGGCGCGCTCACCGAGCCGTGCGCCGTCGAGCTCACGACCGACTCGCAGTACGTGAAGAACGGCATCACCGACTGGCTCCCGCGCTGGAAGCGCAACGGCTGGCGGACGGCCGACAAGAAGCCGGTGAAGAACGTCGACCTCTGGCAGGCGCTCGACGCGGCGGCGGCGCGACACCAGGTCCGCTGGCACTGGGTGCGCGGCCACGACGGGCACCCCGAGAACGAGCGCTGCGACGCGCTCGCCAACGAGGCGATCCGGCGGCGCGGACCGGCGCGCTGACTCAGCCGGGCAGGAAGGCCCGGATCGCCGCCAGCAGCTCGCGCGGCCGGTCGAAGTGCACCATGTGCCCCGCGCCCGCGATCTCGACGAAGCGCTGGTCGCGGAAGCAGCCGAGCCGGCGCGCCCGGTCGTCGGCGTCGAGGTAGGTCGCGCCCGGCGTGCCGCGCCAGAACTCGCCCGACTCGCCGCCGTGGATGATGAGCGTCGGCGCCGTGACCCGGCGCCAGAACGCCATCGCGTAGCCCAGATTGAACGCGCCGCAGACGTCCATCGTCGCCAGCATCGGGTCGAACTTCCACTCGAGCGTGCCGTCCTCGCGGAGCCGCGTGCCGAGGACCGCGAGCTCGCGGGCGCGCGCCTCGGTCAGGCGATGGTTGCGCTCGCGGAGCCGCTGGTAGGCGGCCTCCAGGTCCTTCAACCCCGCGTGCTGGAGCGCGCGGTCGATGCGCGCGAAGCCCGCGATCGTGCGCTCGGCCTCGCGGTCCATGTCGAAGGGCGGCGGACCCAACCCTTCGATCAGCACGACCCGCCCGGGCACGTCGGGAAAGCTGCCACTGTACGTGGCGACGATCTCGCCGCCCATCGAGTGCCCGATCAGGATCGGCTTCTCGAGCCTGAGCGCCCGGATCAGGTTGCGGAGGTCGAGAATGAAGTGGCCGAAGTCGTAGTACGGGGTGGTCTCGCTGTCGCCGTGGCCGCGGAGGTCGAGCGCCAGCACGTGAAAGCGGTCGACGAGGCCGCGCGCGAGGTCGTCGAAGGAGTGCGAGTGGTCGCGCAGCCCGTGCACGATCACGAGCGGCGGCGCCCCGGGATCGCCCCAGTCGCGGAAGTGGATGCGGAGCGACCCGCTGCGGAAGAAGCGCTCGGTGAACTCGGGCATGGCGCGGACGATAGCGGGTCGGGTCAGCGCGAGCCAGCGCGCCCGAGCCGGTGGAGCGCGATCGCGGCCGCCGTCGCGACGTTCAGCGAGTCGCCGTCGGGCATCATCGCGATGCGGACTTCCACGTCGGCCGCGGCGCGCGCGGCGAGCGTGAGGCCGTCGCGCTCGCTGCCGACCAGGAGCGCCACGCGCGGCGGCCGCGCCAGCGTCGCCAGGTCGGCGGCCCGCGGATCGGGCGTGAGCGCCACGATCCTGAAGCCCGCGGCGCGGAGCCGCGCCAGGTCGCCCGGCCAGTCGACGAGCGGCGCGAACGGCACCTCCAGCGTCGCGCCGATCGAGACCCGCACCGTCTTCCGGTAGAGCGGGTCGCAGCATCCCGGGCCGAGCAGCACCGCGTCGGCGCCGAGCGCGCGGGCGTTCCGGAAGACCCCGCCGACGTTGTCGGGGTTGGCGATGGTCTCGAGCACGACGAGCACGGCGGGCCGGGCGGCGAGCACGTCGGCGAGGGTGGTGGCGGCCCCGCGCTCGCCGAGGCCCACGCAGCCGTGGTGGAAGTCGAAGCCGACGACGCCGCGGAGCACCGCCGGCGCCGCGACGAACACCGGCGCGTCGACGGTCGCCAGCAGCGCGGCGAGCGGCTCGAGCGCCGCCGCGGTCAGCAGGACCGAGCGCGGCCGGAAGCGGCCGCCCGCCACCAGCCGCCGCACCATGTGCTGCCCCTCGGCGACGAATAGCCCGTGACGCTCGCGGAGCGTCGCGTCCTGGAGGTCGCGGTAGGCGGCGACGCGCGGGTCGTCCAGCGAATCGACGGCGATGGTCGGCACGTCAGTCGTCGCGCGTATACCACCAGGCCCACGCGATCATCACGAACTGGAGCGGGAGCCGGAGCCAGAGCGCCAGCGTCGACGGCCGCCCCATCCAGGCCGGGGCGTGCGCTGGGTGCACGTCGTGCAGCGCCATGTGGACGTTGGCCGGGAACACCGCGAGCAGCAGCGCGATCAGTCCCCAGGCCGCGAGCCGGCGCGTCGCCGGGACGAGGACCAGCACGCCGAGCGCGATCTCCGCGACACCCGAGATCCACACCAGCAGCAGGGGCGCCGGGAGGCACGGCGGCACGATCTCGACGAAGAAGTCGGTCGCGGTGAAATGGGAGACGCCGGCGCCGGTGAAGAACACGCCGAGCAGGACGAGGAGCGCGCGCTTCGGGAGGGACATGCCGGCGGAGCATGCCTCACCGCCGGCCCGGAAAGCGACCGGCCGGGCGGCCTCTTGTATTTGCACTCTGACTGCACTAACCCCGGGCCATGTCGCTGCCCGCCGAGGCCCGCGTCGACGGCCGCGCCGCCCGCCGGACGCGCTCGCGGCAGGCGGTGGTCGAGGCGCTGCTCGCCCTGCTGACGAAGGGCGACCGTCGCCCGACGGCGGCCCGCATCGCGGCCGAGGCCGGTCTCTCGCTCCGCTCCGTCTTTCAGCACTTCACGGATCTCGAGGCGCTGCACGCGGAGGTCGCCGACCTCCAGCTCGAACGCCTCGTCGCGCTCGCCGGTCCGCTGACGGAGGGCGGCCCGCTCGCGACGCGGCTCCCGGCCTTCGTCCGGCAGCGGGCGCGCGTGCTGGAGGCGATGACGCCGGTCCGGCGCTCGGCGCTGCTGTGGGCGCCGACGTCGTCCACGATCGCGGAGCGGCTGCGGAGCGGGCACGACGTCTCGCGCCGGCACGTCGCCCGCGCGTTCGCGCCCGAGCTGCGGCGGCTGCGGGGCGCGGCCCGCGCCGAGCGGCTGGCGGCGCTCGTGGCGATCTGCAGCTGGTCCGTCTGGGAGGAGCTGCGCGCGCACCAGGGGCTCTCGGTCGCGCGCGCCGAGAAAGTGCTGGCGTGCATGCTGCGCGCCCAGCTCGGAAAGGACGCGTGACATGGAGCTGCTGCGCACGCCCGACGACCGCTTCGCGAACCTGCCCGGCTACCCGTTCGCGCCGCACTACCTGACCGTCGACGGGATCCGCATCCACTACGTCGACGAGGGGCCGCGCGGCGGGGCGCCGGTGCTGCTGCTGCACGGCGAGCCGTCGTGGTCGTACCTCTACCGGAAGATGATTCCGATCATCACGAAGGCGGGGCACCGCGCGATCGCGCCCGACCTGGTGGGCTTCGGGCGCTCCGACAAGCCGGTGCGCCGCGAGGACTTCACGTACCAGCGCCACGTCGACTGGATGCGCGGCGTGCTCGAGCAGCTCGACCTGCGCGGCGTGACGCTGGTCTGCCAGGACTGGGGCGGGCTGATCGGGCTCCGTCTGGTCGCCGAGCATCCCGACCGCTTCGCGCGCGTCGTCGCGGCGAACACGTTCCTGCCGACCGGCGACCAGCCGGCTGGACCGGCGTTCCTCGCGTGGCAGAAGTTCTCGCAGGAGGTGCCGGATTTCCCGGTCGGCACGATCGTGAGCGGCGGCTGTGCGAACGGCGTCGCGCCGGAGATCATCGCCGCGTACGACGCGCCGTTCCCCGACGACCGCTACAAGGCCGGCCCGCGGCAGTTCCCGCTGCTCGTGCCGACGTCGCCGGACGATCCCGCGTCGGCGGCGAACCGCAAGGCATGGGAGGTGCTGTCGCGCTGGACCAAGCCGTTCCTCACGGCGTTCAGCGACCAGGACCCGATCACCGGCGGCGCCGACCAGCTCCTCCAGGCGGCGATCCCGGGCGCCAAGGGACAGCCCCACACGACGATCACCGGCGGCGGGCACTTCCTCCAGGAGGACTGCGGCGAGGCGCTGGCGAAGGTCGTCGTCGACTTCATGGCGAGGCGGTGATGGGACGGAAGATCCTCTTCATCACCACCGATCAGCAGCGCTACGACTCGCTCGGCTGCAACGGCGGGCGCATCGCGCGCACGCCGGTCGTCGACCGGCTGGCGGCGACCGGCGTCAACTACCGCCGCGCGCACAACCAGAACGTGGTCTGCATGCCCGCCCGCTCGACGATGATCACCGGCCAGTACGTGCGGACGCACGGCGTGTACGCGAACGGCGTGCCGCTGCCGGTCGACGCGCCGAGCGTCGCCGCGTACCTGCACGAGAAGGCCGGCTACCGCACGGCGCTCATCGGCAAGGCGCACTTCGACCCCGCCTTCGACCCGACGTTTCGCTGGTTCGAGAACCGCATGGCGCGCGAGCGCTCGACCGGCCCGCACCGCGGCTTCGAGCACCTCGAGCTCGCGATGCACGGCTATACCTTCGGCCGCTACCACTACGACGTGTGGCTGAAGCAGCACCACCCCGAGCACCGCGGCGGCTTCTACCAGCTCATCACCCCCGACGGCTTGAACGAGGCCGGCGGCGGCGACACCGGCGCGCCGCAGGTGAAGGTGAACCCGATCCCGCGCGAGGCGTACCACACCGACTGGGTCGCCGATCGCACGATCGCGTATCTCGACGCGCTCGACCCCGACGAGGACTGGTTCGTCTGGATGAGCTTCCCCGATCCGCATCACCCCTGGGACCCGCCCGCCGACGAGGTGGCGAAGCGCGTCCGCTGGCGCGACCTCGACCTGCCGCCCGGGCACCCGGGCTCGCCCGAGAAGGTCCGCGCCGTCCTCGCGCAGAAGCCGCACCATTGGCTCGACTGGTACGAGGGCCGCTTCGACAACCAGGAGGGCGGCCCGACCAAGTTCGTCCCCGCGCAGATGACGCACGACCAGGTGCGCGAGGTGAACGCGCTCGTCCACGTCGAGAACGAGCTGATCGACGAAGCCTGCGGACGCGTGCTCCGTCGGGTCGCCGAGCGCGGCTGGGATCTCGACACCGACGTGTTCTTCACCACCGACCACGGCGAGCTGCAGGGCGACTTCGGGCTCCTCTTCAAGGGGCCGTACCACGTCGATGCGCTCATGCGGCTGCCGTTCGTCTGGCGGCCGGCGCCGCGCGCCGGCATCGCACCGGCGGAGGTCCACGAGCCGGTCGGTCAGCTCGACCTGGCGCCGACGTTCTGCCGGATCGCGGGGCTCGCGGCGCCCGACTGGATGCAGGGCGCGCCGCTGCCGACGGCGCCCGGCTCCGGCCGCGAGCGCGTCATCACCGAATGGGACAGCCAGTTCGACCACATCGACATGCACATCCGCTCGATCGCGCGCGACGGCTACGTCCTGAGCGTCTACGAACCCGGGAAGCTCTACGCCGGCACCGAAGGCGAGCTGTACGACCTGCGCGAGGATCCGCTCCAGTGGCGGAACCTGTGGGACGACCCGGGCTACGCGCAACGGAAGTCGGATCTCCGCGCCGACCTGTACGACCACCTGCCGAAGGCGCGCGACCCGAAGCTCGCCGTCGAGGCTCCGGCATGAGCGGCGTCTACCAGCTCATCGGCGCCGAGGCCTCGTACTACACCGGCAAGGTGCGCGCGTACCTGCGCTACAAGGGCATCCCGTTCGAGGAAGTGCTCTCGACGCGCGCCGTCTACAAGACCGTGATCCTGCCGCGCACCGGGGTGTCGTTCATCCCGGTCCTGGTCTCGCCCGACGACGTCGTGGTGCAGGACACCAGCGAGATCCTCGACTTCCTCGAAGCGCGTTTCCCGGAGCCGCCGGTCTACCCGCCGACGCCGCTCCAGCGGCTGGTCGCCTACCTCTTCGAGCTCTACGCCGACGAGTGGCTCGTGCTGCCCGCGATGCATTACCGCTGGAACTTCCCGGAGGACAACTGGGAGTTCGTCCTGCTCGAGTTCGGCGGCTCGCTGCATCCCGAGCTGCCGCGCGAGGGCCAGCGCGCCGCGGGCGAGAAGGCCGTGAAGCCGTTCAACGGCGCGCTCCCGTTCCTCGGCGTCACCGAGCGCACGCGCGCGGCGGTCGAGGCGTGGACGCTCGAGCTGTGGGCGCAGCTCGGCGCGCACTTCGCGCACCATCCGTTCCTGCTCGGCACGCGGCCGTCGCTCGGCGACTTCGCGTTGCTCGGGCCGCTCTACGCGCACCTCTACCGCGATCCGTATCCCGGCCGGCTGTTGCGCGAGCGCGCGCCGGCGGTCGCGGCCTGGGTCGAGCGCATGAACGCGCCCCGGCCGCGGAGCGGCGCCTTCCTTCCCGACGACGTCGTCCCCGACACGCTGCTCCCGATCCTCCGCCGGATGTTCGCCGAGCAGCTCCCGGTCCTGATCGACACCGCCGAGCGCACCGCCGCCTACACCGCCGAGCACCCGGGCGGCGAGATCCCCCGCGTCATCGGCTTCCACGAGTTCCGGCTGGGCGACGTGACCGAGCAGCGCGCGGTGTTCCCGTACGCCGTCTGGATGTTCCAGCGCGCGCTCGACTGCTACCAGTCGCTCGTCGGCGCCGACCGTGCGCGCGCCGACGCGTTCCTCGACGCCTGCGGCGGGCGCGCCGCCATGCAATACCATGTGCCGCGCCGCGTGCGCCGCGCGCACAACCGGCTCGTGCCGGCATAGCGAAGGAGGCCCCCCATGGGACGGATCGCCGACGTGTCCGAGCAGCTGTGGGACGGAGAGGTCTCCACAGACGACCTGCATCCCATGGCGCCGCTCAACGAGGTCGAGGAGCTGGCGAACGGCGTCGCGTTCGTGTCGGGCTTCGCGAACGTGACGGCGCTCCGGACGGAGGCGGGGCTGGTGCTCGTCGACACTGGCGCGGTGATGGTGGCGGAGCAGACCGTCGGCCTGGTGCGGAGCTGGAACACACAACCGCTCCACACCGCGGTCTACACGCACGGGCACGTCGACCACGTCTTCGGCACGGCGATCTTCGACGAGGAGGCGCGCGCGAACAAGTGGGCGCCGCCGCGCGTCGTCGCGCACGAGGCGACGCCCGCGCGCTTCGACCGCTACAAGCGCACCGCCGGCTACAACGGCTGCATCAACGCGCGTCAGTTCCGCGTGCCCGGCCTCCAGTGGCGCACCGACTACCGGTACCCCGACGTCACGTACGCGAAGGCCATGACGCTCACCGTCGGCGAACTGCGCCTCGAGCTACAGCATGCGCGCGGCGAGACCGACGACCACACCTGGCTGTGGATCCCGGACCGCAAGCTGCTCTGCACCGGCGACCTCTTCATCTGGGCGTCGCCCAACGCGGGCAACCCGCAGAAGGTGCAGCGCTACGCGCTCGACTGGGCCGTGGCGCTGCGCGCGATGGCCGGCCTCGGCGCGGAGATCATGTGCCCCGGCCACGGCCTCCCGATCCGCGGCGCCGACCGCATCCGCCTGGCGCTCTCCGAGACCGCCGAGCTGCTCGAGACGCTCCACGACCAGACGCTTGCGCTGATGAACGCGGGCGCCACGCTCGACGAGGTCCTGCACGCGGTGAAGGCGCCCGCGCGCCTTCTCGAGCGCCCGTATCTCCGCCCCGTCTACGACGAGCCCGACTTCGTCGTGCGCAACATCTGGCGGCTCTACGGCGGCTGGTACGACGGCAACCCGGCCAACCTGAAGCCGGCGCCGGAAGCCGCGGTGGCGAAGGAGGTCGCGGCGCTGAGCGGCGGCGCGCGCCGGCTGGCGACGCGCGCCCGCGAGCTGGCCGCCTCCGGGGAGATGGCGCTCGCCTGCCACCTGGCCGAGCTGGCGGGCCGCGCGGCCCCGGACGACGCCGAGGTCTGGGAGATCCGCGCCGAGGTCTACAAGCGGCGCGCGCGCTCGGAGCGCTCGCTGATGGCGCGCGGCGTGTACAGCGCGGCCGCCGACGACAAGGGCGGCGTCAGACCGTGATCCGCGGCCGCTCGGGGTGCGGCCGGTAGAGGATCACCGTGTGCCCGACCAGCCCGCAGAGCGCCGACGCGGTGCCCGCGGCGAGCGCGGCGGCGTCGCCCTTCTTGTCCTCGGGCTCGCGCAGCCGGACCTTGATCAGCTCGTGCGCGGTGAGCGCCTCGTCGACCTGACGGAGCACGGCGTCGGTCATGCCGCCGTGCCCGACCAGCACGACGGGGTCGAGCTCGTGCGCGCGCCCGCGCAGCGCCTTGCGTTGCGCGCCGGTGAGGATCGGGGCGGGAACGGGCTCGGCCATCCCGGTTCGCTATCCGGCCGCCGGAGGCGAGTAAACCCCGCCTAGCGACCCACCGACGCCGCGATCAGGAGCTGCGCCGTGTAGTAGGTCACCATCACGACCGCGTGCGCGCCTGCGAAGCGACGCGCGAAGCGGTCGTAGGCGAGCGTCGCGTCGGAGGCCATGAAGATCGCCGCCCCGACCGCCGCCAGGAGCCCGCTCGGCTGCGGCGCGCCGGGCGCCGTGCCGCGGACGACCGCCTGCCACGCCATCGCCGCGATCACCGCGACGTAGCCCAGCACCGGCCCGCGGAAGCTGCCGAGATGCGGCCAGAGCACGCGCAGGAGCAGCAGCGCCACGCCGCCCAGCACCAGCAGCGGCGGCCACACCAGTCCGCCCTCGGGGAGGAACGCGGCGACGTAGAACACGTGCGCGACCAGGAAGCTCGCGAGCCCGGGCACGAAGCGCTCCTTCGAGAGCAGGAAGACGTCGCCCGCCATCGAGAAGGCGAGGCCCGCGACCACGAGCCAGCGGTAGCGCTCCGACACCGCCGGCGTGCACGCGATCGCCCACAGCATGCCGAGCGCCACCGGCAGCGGCTTCAGCACGCCGGTCGGCACGCGACGGCCGGTCGCGTCGGCGAGGATGTGGCCCGCGCCGAGCGCGGCGGCGAGCACCACGAGCCAGACCGGCACGGCTCAGCCCCGCGTCACGCGGCCTGCTCGCGATGGCGCGCCAGCACCGCGAGCCCGTCGGGGCAGAACGGCTCGCGGGCGGCGCGCGCCGCGACGGCGTCCGGCGGCACGAACTCCCCGCGCACGACCTCCTCGGGCTGGAGCCGGAACGGTCCGTCGTGCGTCGCGCGATACGCCATGCCGTGCACGACGGTCGCGGGGTCGGACCAGTGAAAGGGGAAGAGCGGCTCGAGCGGCGCCGAGACGCCGAGCTCCTCCTCGAGCTCGCGCGCCGCGCCGGCGTCGAAGGTCTCGCCCGCGGCCAGCACGCCGCCGATCGCGACGTCCCAGTGCGACGGGTAGACGTCCTTGGTCGGCGTGCGGAGGTGGACGAACAGCTCGCCGCGCCGGTTGAAAACCAGGATGTACGTGCTCCGGTGCGGGAGCCGCCGCGCGCGCATCTCGCGACGGGTGACGCGGCCGATCGTGCGGCCGGCGTCGTCGCAGACGTCGACCAGCTCCGCGCCCGGGTCGTGGGTCATTCCTCGAACCGCCCGCCGACCGCCGCCAGCTCCTCGGGCGTGTTGACGTTGGTGAGGCTGCGTGCGGCGCCGTGCACCGCGAGCAGCTCCGCCTCCGGCACGTAGTCGACGGTGATCAGCGGCAGGAAGTCGCGCAGCGCGGCGTGCCCGCGCGTGAGGCAGCGCTCGACGATCGGGAGCGTGCGCACCGCGTACACCGCGTGCAGCGGCTCGATGTCGTCCTTCCAGCACGGCACGATCGCGTCGGCGGCGCCGATGCGGCCGAGGAGGAAGCGGATGGCGCCGGCGTCGAGCCCCGGCATGTCGCACCCTGCGACGAACACGTGCGACAGCCGGCTCGCCCGCATCCCGGCGTGCAGGCCCGCGAGCGGCCCCGCGGCCGGAAAGTGATCCGTGACCGTCTCCACGTCGAGCGCGGCGAACCGCGCCGGCCGGTCGGTGACCACCGTCACCTGCGGGAACAGCGTGCGGAACAGCCGCACCGTCCGCACCGCGATCGGCTCGCCGTCGACCGCCGCGAACGCCTTGTCCCGTCCGCCCATGCGCGTGGCGCGTCCTCCGGCGAGGATCACGCCCGCCACCGCGGTGCGTCCGGGCTGCATGGCGGCAACCCATGACCCCGCGGTCGCGCCCTGTCAACTCACGCGAGCCGCGTCGGCGCAACCTTGAACTGCGTCGTGGACCTGTGGTTTCGTCCGCGCCACGATCGCCCGCACGGAGCCGACGCCCGAGTGACCTCTCGCAGCCGCACCCGCACCTTCTGGGCGTTGACGGTGCTCCTGCCGGTCGTGGTAGGCGCGCTCGCGATCGGCGGCTACTTCCTCTGGGCCGGCAGCCAGCTCCTGCGCCTCCCCGAGCGCGTCGTCGGCGACTGGCTGATGGAGCGCGACGACGAGATCGGCTTCGTGCCACCGCGCAACGGCGCGACCGAGATCCAGCGCTTCGACACCGGCCGCCGCGTCCATTTCTTCACCGACGCACGTCGCGCGCGCGTCGGCGCGCCCGGCGACCAGACGCCGGCGCACGTCGACGTGATGGCGGTCGGCTGCTCGTTCACGTGGGGGGCGAACGTCGAGAACGAGGACACCTGGCCGCAGCAGCTCGGCCGCATGCTCGGGACGCCGGTCGCGAACTTCGGGATGGGGAGCTACGGCTCGGTGCAGTCGTTCCAGATGCTCGTGCGCAACGCGGACCTGAAGCCCAAGGTGGTCGTCTACGGCTTCATCCAGGATC
>Ga0335069_10006322_pt1 | contig 17230 bp, 10 predicted proteins | sample Lox_Sample_11_FD_206714 | JGI IMG/M metagenome (GOLD analysis project Ga0335069, IMG submission 206714) | Soil microbial communities from Loxahatchee National Wildlife Refuge, Florida, United States - Lox_Sample_1.1 | ecosystem: Environmental > Terrestrial > Soil > Wetlands | place: USA... | reverse complement strand
CGCCTGGCCGGGCGCGAGCTCGATGCGCTTGACCTCGAGGCGGTCGACGCGACGCCCGCCGTCGAGGGCGGCGGTCAGAAGATCCTGTCGCAGGACCGGGCGGGGTTGAGCTGGATGGTTGTCGGCCGGCGATCTCCGCGACATGTCTCAGATGTTCACACGACGAGTTGGCCCTTGCGGGAGGCGAGCGCAATCCTGGCTTCCATGCCGGCCGTGAAAACGAGGTGGTCCGCTTCGACGCCGTCGGAGAAGATGATCCCGCCATCCGGCATCAGCGAGCGCACGCGGAGGTCGGCCGGCGGCGCGATCCGGCCATAAACCAATGATGCCTGCGAGCTTTTGCTCGGGAACGGCTCGCGGACAACGAACTGCAGGACATCGGCGTCCCAGGGAAGAGGACTATAGGCGGCATGGCCGAGGTCGGCCTGCGCGAAGGCCGAGGCGATCCCGAGAGAGCCCACGACGACGCTCTTGAGCCAGGCCGTGGATCCGAGGCCCGTCGATACGATCAATCCGCTCGACGACTGCGTCTCATGCCGGTCGGCAAAGCGGATCTCGTAGCGGGCCGAGGTATGGGTCCGCGGACCGATGAAAAGGTCGTTCACCGCGTAGAGGGCCTGTCCATCGGCGAGCCGTGCCTCGGCCATGCTGACGGTGCGACAGGCCCGCCGATCGGCCACGACGTCGCGCAACAGCCCCGGCAGATCGGCTGGCTGAAACGGCAGGAGGATGCCGTCATAGCGGGAACGATCGGGGTTGAGCCCGATGATCGGCTGGCCGTCGAGATATTTGACCGTGTTGGCGACGAGTCCGTCCTGGCCGAGGGCCACCACGATGTCCTCTGGGCCGAAGAGGAAGTTGGTCAGGAAGCCGCGATCGACGAGCTGATAGCGACCATGGACGGCAAGGGCGGTGAGCGCGACCTGCTTCGCCGCGGCATAGGCGTCATGCTCGCGCCGGTAGTCGGCAAAGTCGCCGCCCAGGCGCTCGATGTAGAACTGCGCCTGGGCGAGCGTCTGGTGGCGGACGACCAGCTCCTCGAGCCGGCTCGGCCGGGTGACCAGGACGACCTTCCGTTCAACGCCGCTCGACATCGTCGGCCTTTCGGCTGGGCGTCCCGACGAGACTCTGCAGAAGCTCCGGGGACACGTTCAGCTGCCCGATGCGCTCGGCCTTCTCGGCGATGCCGCCGAAGGCCTGGGCAATGAGCTGGGAGGGATGCATGCCGGTTGCGGCAAGCGCCTGCACGACGCGGGGGTCGGCACTCTGAAAGGCCGTCATGACCGCTTCCAGGCGATGCGCTTCGGCCTCGGCCAACGTTCGCGTGTTTTCGGCGTTCAGGCTCACGAAATCCTTGCGCTTGGTCTCCAGCGCGATGTCGGCTTCCATGTCGGTGGCGCGCAGCTCATGCCCCTTGCGGCGGGCACCGGCTTCCGACTCCAGCTGCACCTCGCGGATACTGCGTTTCTTGTGCTCGACGGCGATCTCGGTTTCGAGCTCGCTCTCGCGGATCGCCCGCTCGTTGCCGATGGCGGCGTTGCGCCGCGAAAAGATCGCTTCGTCGGCCGCGCGCAGGATGGCCTCGCGGGCCTCGGCCTCGAGGGCGCGCGCCGTTTCGGGCTTTGCCCTCACGGCCAGGACCGAAAGAGCGTGGATCTCCAGGCCGAGGGAAACGACCTCGGGATGCTTCTTCAGCGCGGTCTCGACGCGCGCGGCGATGCTGCCGGCGGCACGGAGCGCCTCGGTCAGGGGAATCTGCAGGAGCATGTCCTGCGTCAGGACCTCGACCAGCTTGAGGACACGCTGGGACAGCTTCTTGGGATCTTCGGACGTGTATCCCCGCCCGCGCCGGTTCAGCGAGAAGTCCAGGAGCCCGGCCGTCTTCCGCGGTTCGGCGATGCGGTAGATCACCTGGCCCTGGACCGTCACCGTCTGGAAGTCGGCCGTCGTCTGCTCGAAGATGAAGGCCTGCTCCTGGCTGCCCACGGGCACGGCGACCAGGGATGTCGTGGGCGCGTAGTAGAAGCAGGCAAGCCCGGTCCCTTCGCGCACCACCTGCCCCTTCTGAAACATCATCAGGTGCGTCGTGGGCTCGACCTTGATGAAGCGCATGCCGAACATGGGGGATCTCCGATTGTTAGTGGTATTGTACCACTAAGATAGTGGTGTTATAGAACTAACTTGTCAAGTCCACGGAGGGTTCGAAGGCCATGCCCAGAGCGCGTCCACAGGAGCCTGCTCCGGCGTTCGAGCGGCCGTTAACCACGGTCGACCTCGTCATATTCGGACTCGCCGGCGATTCCCTGAGCGTGCTGCTCGTGCGCCGCGGAGACGGGCCGGGCGAGCCGTTTCCGGGCCTGTGGGCCCTTCCCGGCGGTTTCATCGATGTCGAGCGGGATCGGGATCTCGAAGCTTGCGCCATGCGCAAGCTCAAGGAGAAGACCGGCGTCGCCAGCCCCTATCTCGAGCAGCTCGGAAGCTGGGGCGACGGGCGGCGGGACCCGCGGGGCTGGTCGGCCACCCACGTCTACTTCGCGCTCATGCCCATCGATGGCGTCACGCTCCGCGCCGGCGCCAACGCGGTCGATGCCCGATGGTTTTCCGTCGCCGGCAACGGCGCACAGAAGAAGCTTGCCTTCGATCATCAGCGCATTCTCGATGCAGCCGTGGCACGCCTTCGCGGCAAGGCCGACTACACGTCACTTCCCGCGCATCTGCTGCCGAAAGAGTTCACCCTGACGGAACTGCAGCGGGCCTATGAGGCGGTCATCGGGCGACCGCTGGAGAAGAGCGCCTTCCGCACCCGCGTGCTGGCGGCCGACGTCGTCGAGCCGACATCCCGCGTGCGCGGCGGATCCAACCGCCCTGCCCGGCTCTATCGCCTGAAGTCCGGCAAGGACATCGTCTACTTTCCCCGGAACTTCGAACCTCGAAAATCGGACGGAAGAAGCGAGCGCTGAACAGCCGCTGGTCGCGCGGGTTGGCCCGCGTACCCCGCGGCGAATATGGTCAGTTTCGTCCAAGTCGCATCAGGCGACAGACAATATATTCGTGGCGACGATAGAAAGGCTCGGCTTCCCTGCAGCGAGAAGGATCAGGACATGCCAACGATCACCACCAACGACGGCACGGAAATTTTCTACAAGGATTGGGGCACGGGACAGCCCATCGTGTTCAGCCATGGCTGGCCGCTCTCGGCCGACGATTGGGACACGCAGATGCTGTTTTTCCACGACAAGGGCTTCCGGGTGATCGCGCATGACCGGCGCGGCCACGGCCGCTCCACGCAGACCGGCGACGGCCATGACATGGACCACTACGCCGACGACCTCGCCGCGTTGACGGCGCATCTCAACCTCAGGAACGCCGTGCATGTCGGGCATTCCACGGGAGGCGGCGAAGTCGTGCACTACATCGCTCGACATGGCGACAGCCGCGTGGCCAAGGCGGCGATCATCAGCGCCGTGCCGCCGCTGATGGTGAAGACGCCGGCCAATCCCGGCGGCCTCCCCAAGGAGGTGTTCGACGGCCTGCAGGCACAGCTGGCGGCCAACCGCTCGAACTTCTCCTACGATCTCGCGGCTGGCCCCTTCTACGGCTACAACCGGCCCGGCGCGAAACCGTCGCAGGCGATCATCTGGAACTGGTGGCGGCAGAGCATGATGGGGGGCGCCAAGGCCCACTATGACGGCATCGTGGCTTTCTCGCAGACCGATTTCACCGAGGATCTGAAGAAGATCAAGGTGCCGGTGCTGGTGATGCACGGCGACGACGATCAGATCGTGCCCTATGCCGACGCGGGACCGCTGTCCGCCAAGCTCCTGAAGAACGGCACGCTGAAGACCTACAAGGGCTTCCCGCACGGCATGCCGACGACGGAGGCCGCGACGATCAACGCCGACCTGCTGGCCTTCATCAAGGACTAGGCGTCTGGGGTTGCCGGGATTTCACGTTCCGGGCAACCCCAGGATCACCTGTCATTGCGGTGAGTGCTCTGCGGCGCGCAGGCGCGCCGGGTCGAGCGGCGGAAGGCGGGCCGGGCTGAACGCCGCGAGGTCTATGCGCGAAGTGCCGTCGGCAATGAGTTCCGCCATTGCCTCGCCGGTGGCGGGCGCGTTGAGGATGCCCCAGACACTGTGGCCGGTCGCGACATAGGCGCCGGGCACATCCGGGATTGCGCCGATCAGCGGAAGGCCGTCCTCGGTGACGGGACGAAAGCAGGCCTGGCGCGCCAGCACGTTCGCCCGACCGAGTGCGGGCGAGAGGCGACGGCAGATGTCGTGGAGGCGCTCGCTGGCCCCCGGATCAGGGGCCACCGCCGCGGGGTCGAGGGGCAGCGGCGCCTCGCTGCTGATGGCGCAGACATAGGTCGTGCCATCGGCGCGCGGAAACACTTCGGGAGACAGCAGGGCGCCGCTCGCCTCCTGATATTCGAGGAACAGCGCCTCGGCAGCGATCGCGCGTCCGGTCTCGAAGACGAGGCTGTGGCCCTTGAGGCCGAAGACGGCGGGGAGGGGCAGCCAGCGCGAGGCCAGAACCGACCAGGGGCCCATGGCGATCACGACCGCGTCGCCCTCGATGGTCTCGTTGTTAACAATGACGCCGGCGACGTGGCCACCGGCTGACATTGCCAGGCCGGTGACTTCGCCGATCCGCAGCTCGGCGCCCTGCGCCTGCGCCGCACGCATGAGGACGGCCGTGAATGCGCCTGGATGGACCTGGGCCGTCGTTTCCGCGACGCCGATGCGGCGATCGATGAATACATCCTCGGCCAGCCAGGCGACCGGACGAGCGGCACCGCGGCCGGTGACGCCGTGGGCGCCGCCGTACCCGCTGTAGGTGGTGAGGCGGCGATAGCCCCAATCGCCGAGGAGCTCTTCGGCGAGAGCAGCGTGAAGCGCGAAGCTGCGGCGCGCGAGCGGCGCCAGCGGACTGCAGTCGCACCAGTCGAGCGCGAGGAAGCCGCCGGACTTGCCGGAGGCGGCGCACGCCACTCCGGTGCGCTCGATCACGATCGGCGGGATGCCGCGATGGCTGAGGAAATAGGCGATCGACGCACCGATCACACCGCCGCCGCAGATCAGGACCCGCATGATGCCGTCGCTCAGCTCCCCAACCGCGTCAGGAGGCCATTGAGGAGCTGAACTGCTCTCTCCTTGTCCAGCTTCTGTAGGTCGAGGAACACGCGCAGGCCGTCCTGCTCCTCGCGAATGACGCGCTCCTGATCGACCAGGCTGTCGAGACGATCGAGAAGCTTGTAATTGCGCACCGGCCGGGCGAAGCCCTTAGCCTGGATGGGATCACGCTCCTCGGCCAGGACCCTGTCCTTGACCAGAGAGTAGGTCTCATGGCTGATGAGGATACCGCCGTGCTCGGCGTGCGCCTGCAGCCTCGACGCGAGGTTCACCTCGTTGCCGATGATGGTGTAGTCCATGCGGTCTTCGCTGCCGAAGTTGCCGACGGTGCAGTAGCCCGTATTGATGCCGATCCGCATCTGGAACGGCTTCTCCAGGCCGGCGTCGCGCCATTCGAACTGCAACTCGCGCATTCGCCGCTGCATGGCGATGGCCATGTTGACGCAGGCCAGGGCATCCTCCTTCGTGCCCTTCGTTTCGGGATCGCCGAAGAAGGCGAGCATGGCGTCGCCGATGTACTTGTCGATGGTGGCGCCGTGTGCCAGGGCGATCTTCGACATCTCCGTGAGGTAATGGTTGAGCAGGTTCGTCAGTTCCTCGGACTCGAGATCGTCGGTGGTGCGGGTGAAGTCCGCGATATCGGAGAAGAACACGGTGAGCTTCTTGCGGCTCGAGGCGATCTCGACATTGCGCTTGCCGCTGAATATCGACGAGTAGACCTGCGGTGACAGATATTTCGAAAGTTTCGTCGAGAGCATCTCGAGTGCGCGATTCTTCTCGCTCACCAGCTCGTTGGCCAGATCGGCCTTGCGCTTGGCCTCGCGCAACTCCTCTTCGGCCCGCTTGATCTCCGTGATGTCGGTGTAGACGGCGACCGTGCCTCCCTCGGCGGTCTTGCGCTCGTTGATGTGGATCCAGCTGCCGTCGGAACGGCGCTGGACATGGGGTTCGCCGGGCTGCCGATGCCGGGCCAGCCGCTGGGCAATCCACGCCTCCTCCTGCCCCTTGGCGTCCTGCACCAGGCCCTGCATGGCCGCATTGCGGATCAGCGCTTCATAGAGGGTGCCCGGCGCCGGCGTGCCCATGCCGGGGTAGAGCAGATCGCCATAGGCCTTGTTGCAGACGATGAGCTTGTCCTCGGAGTCGTAGAGCGAGAAGCCTTCGGAGATCGTTTCGATGGCGTCGGTCAGGCGCTGCTCGCTGCGCTGAAAAGCCAGCTCCGCTTCCTTGGGTGCCGTGACATCGCTCCAGGAACCCACCACTTCGACGGGCTCGCCGTCCTTGTCCCGGATCAGATGCTGCTCGTCGATCACCCAGCAGTAGGTGCCGTCCTTCTTCAGGAACCGGTACTCGACCGTGTGGCGGCCCTTCTTGTAGAGGCGGGCGGACTTGGCTTCGACCGCCTTGCGGTCGTCAGGGTGGACGCAGCGCCACCAGAACTCGGGATTCTCCAGGTATTCGCCGGGCTCGTAGCCTAGCCAGTCCTTGATGTTCTGGCTGACGAAGGTCGGCGCGAAATCACCGCTTGCCCTGTAGCTGTAGATCACCGCGGGTGCCGACGACAACAAATGCTCGAGACGCTCCTGGGCGGCCACCAAAGCTTCGCCGAGTTGCTTGCGCTGGGTCACGTCGCTCCAGGCGCCCACCACCTCGACCGGCTCACCCGCCGGGGTGCGGATCACCTGCAGCTCGTCGCTCACCCAACAGTAGCTGCCGTCCTTCTTACGGAAGCGGTACTCGCTGCTCAGGCGCTCTTCCTCGAACAGGCGCGCGTAGGCTCGGAGGATGCGGGGACTGTCCTGGGGATGGATGCGGCTCTGCCAGAAGTCCGGGCTGTCGAGGTATTCCTCCCGCTCGTAGCCGAGCAGGTCCTTGACGTTCTGGCTGATGAAGGTGGGGGCATAGTCGCCGGTGGCCTTGAAGCTGTAGATCACGGCCGGCGAGCTGGCGAGCAGATGCTCGATGCGCTCGCGCGCCGCCGCTGCGGCTTCCTCCGCTCGCTTGCGTTCGCTGATGTCGCTCCACGAGCCGGCCACCTCCGACGATTGCCCGTCGGGATCGCGGATCAGGCGCTGCTCGTCGTTCACCCAGCAGTAGGTGCCGTCCTTCTTGCGGAACCGGTATTCCGCCGTGTTGCGGCCCTTCTTGTAGAGGTTGATGGATTCGGCCTCGACCGCGGCGAGCTCGTCGGGGTGCACGCACCGGCGCCAGAAATCTGCATTCTCCAGATACTCGCGCGGCTCGTAGCCGAGCCAGTCGCGGATGTTCTGGCTGACGAAGGTCGGCGCAAAATCGCCGGTTGCGCGGTAGCTGTAGATCACCGCCGGCGCCGAGGACAGGAGGCGGCCGATGCGGTCCTGGGCGGCGACCAGCGCTTCACCGATCTGCTTGCGCGCGGTGATGTCGTTCCACGAGCCCACCACCTCGAGCGCCTCGCCCGCGGCATCGCGCAGCAGCTGCAACTCGTCGGCGATCCAGCAGTAGGTGCCGTCCTTCTTGCGGAAGCGATATTCGATGCTGAGATGACCCTCGGCGAAGAGGCGCGGAAACTCTGCGAGGATGCGGTCGTTGTCCTGGGGGTGCAGGCGGCTCAGCCAGAAATCCGGGCTCTCCAGATACTCCTCACGCTCGTAGCCGAGCAGGTCCTTGACATTCTGGCTGATGAAAGTGGGGGCATAGTCGCCGGTGGCCTTGAAGCTGTAGATCACCGCCGGCGAGCGGGCCAGCAGATGCTCGACGCGCTGGTGGGCTTCCGCCGCGGCGGCCTCGGCCTTCTTGCGCTCGCTGATGTCGCTCCAGGAGCCGACGACCTCGGCCGGCTGGCCGTTCCTGTCGCGGATCAGGCGCTGCTCGTCGACGACCCAGCAATAGGCGCCGTCCTTCCTTAGGAACCGATATTCCGTGGTGTTGCGGCCCGTCTTGAACAGGCGGGCGGATTTTGCTTCGACCTCGGCGAGATCGTCGGGATGCACCGAGCGCCGCCAGAAATCGGGATTCTCCAGATACTCCGCCGGTTCGTAACCGAGCCAGTCGCGGATGTTCTCGCTGACGAACGTCGGCCCGAAGTCGCCGGTCGCCTTGTAGCTGTAGATCACCGCCGGCGAGCTGGCGAGCAGCTGGGCGAGCCGGGCGTGAACCGCCGCCTTCGCCTCCTCGGCCGCCTTGCGCGCGGTGATGTCGCTCCAGGAGCCGACGACCTCCAGCGGCTTGCCGTCGGTGCCCTTGACCAGATGCTGCTCGTCATTCACCCAGCAGTAGGTGCCGTCCTTGCGGCGGAAGCGATATTCCACCGTATGGACTCCGTTATGGAAGAACTTCGCGATCGCGTCCTCGACGCGGGCCAGATCGTCGGGATGCACCCGGTCGCGCCAGAAGCTGGCGTCCTCCATGTACTGCGACGTCGCATAGCCGAAGACGGCGGCGATGTTGTCGCTGACGAAGGTCGGCCCGAAATCGCCGGTCGCCCGGAAGCTGTAGATCACCGCCGGCGACGAGCTCAGCAGCCGCGCCAGCCGCTCCTCGGCGGCGGCCTGGACTTCCTTCAGCTGGCGACGAGCCCGGTTATCACGCTCGCGCGTGGCTTCCCGGATGGCCTGCTCGATGACGGCAGCGGTGCGGTCGTTATCGACATCGTCCGGCGGGATATGCAGGACCTGATGCAGGGCTACCGCCGCGCTCTTGGCGTGCTCCCTCGGCGTCATCATGATGTCCGACCCTCCAGGCAGTCTTCGCAGACTGCGCCTACCTTAGCACCGGCCGCAGGCACGGTCCGCGAGGTTGATCTGAGCCTATGGCTGCGCATCGTCGGCGTCCGGATCCTGGCTTCCGTTCAGTTCCGGTCGAGACAGGATGCTCTTGAGGGCCTGCACGGCGGCCGCCCGGTCCAGCTTCTGCAGGTCGAGGAAGAGCCGCAGGCCGTCCTTTTCCTCGCGGATCACGCGGCCCTGGTCCAGCTTGTCGACCAGGTCGAGGACCTTGTAGTTGCGCACGGGCTTGGCGAAGCCCTTGGCCTGGATGGCCGCCTGCTCCTCGGCCAGGATCCTGTCTTTGACCAGCGAATAGGTTTCGTGGCTGACGAGGATGCCGCCGTGCTCGGCATGGGACTGCAGCCGCGATGCGAGGTTCACCTCGTTGCCGATGATCGTATAGTCCATGCGGTCTTCGCTGCCGAAGTTCCCCACCGTGCAATAGCCGGTGGTGATGCCGATGCGCATCTGGAACGGCTTCTCCAACCCGCCGTCGCGCCACTCGAACTGGAGCTCCCGCATCCGCCGCTGCATGGCGATCGCCATGCTGACGCAGGCCATGGCGTCTTCCTTGGTGCCTTTGGTTTCGGGATCGCCGAAGAAGGCAAGCATGGCATCGCCGATGTACTTGTCGATGGTGGCGCCGTGCTCGAGCGCGATCTTCGACATCTCTGTCAGATAGCGGTTGAGGAGGCCGGTCAGCTCCTCGGACTCGAGATCGTCGGTCGTGCGGGTGAAGTCCGCGATGTCCGAGAAGAACACCGTCAGCTTCTTGCGGGTCGAGGCGATCTCGACGCTGCGCTTGCCGCTGAAGATCGAAGAGTAGACCTGGGGTGACAGATATTTCGATAGCTTGGTCGATAGCATCTCGAGCGCGCGGTTCTTCTCGCTCACCAGCTCGTTGGCCAGATCCGCCTTGCGCTTGGCCTCGCGTAGCTCCTCTTCGGCCCGCTTGATTTCCGTGATGTTCGTGTAGACGGCGACGGTCCCGCCCTCGGCGGTCTTGCGCTCGTTGATGTGGATCCAGCTGCCGTCGGAACGGCGCTGCACGTGGGGCTCGCCGGGCTGCCGATGCTTGGCCAGCCGCTCCGCGACCCACGCGTCCTCTCGTCCCTTGGCGTCCTGCACCAGGCCCTGCGCCACCGCATTGCGGATCAGCGTCTCGTAGACCGTGCCCGCTGCCGGCGTGCCCATGCCGGGGTAAAGAAGGTCGCCGTAGGCCTTGTTGCAGACGACCAGCTTGTCCTCCGCATCGTAGAGCGAGAAGCCCTCGGAGATCGTCTCGATGGCATCGGTCAGTCGCTGCTCGCTGCGCTGGAACGCCATTTCGGCTTCCTTGGGCGCGGTCACGTCGCTCCACGAACCCACGACCTCGACCGGCTCGCCGTCCTTGTTCCGGATCAGATGCTGCTCGTCGATGACCCAGCAGTAAGCCCCGTCCTTCTTCAGGAACCGGTACTCGACCGTGTGGCGGCCCTTCTTGTAGAGCCGGACCGACTTGGCTTCGACGGTCTTGCGGTCGTCCGGGTGCACGCAGCGCCACCAGAACTCGGGGTTTTCCAGATACTCCTGCGGCTCGTAACCCAGCCAGTCCCGGATGTTCTGGCTGACGAAGGTGGGCGCAAAATCGCCACTCGCCTTGAAGCTGTAGATCACCGCCGGCGCGCATGAGAGCAGATGTTCGAGGCGATCCTGGGCCGCGACCAGCGCGTCGCCGAGCTGCTTGCGCTGGGTCACGTCGCTCCAGGCGCCGACCACCTCGATCGGATCGCCGGCCGCATTGCGAATCACCTGGAGCTCGTCGCTCACCCAGCAGTAGCTCCCGTCCTTCTTGCGGAAGCGGTACTCGCTGTTGAGTCGTTCTTCCTCGAACAGCCGTGCATAGGCCCGCAGGATGCGCGGGCTGTCCTGGGGGTGGATGCGGCTCTGCCAGAAGTCGGGACTGTTGAGATATTCGTCGCGGTCGTAGCCGAGCAGATCCTTGACGTTCTGGCTGATGAAGGTCGGGGCGTAGTCGCCCGTGGCCCTGAAGCTGTAGATGACGGCCGGCGAACTGGCGAGCAGATGCTCGATGCGTTCGCGGGCAGCCGCCGCCGCTTCCTCGGCCCGCTTGCGCTCGCTGATATCGCTCCAGGAGCCGACCACTTCGGCCGGGCGGCCTTCTTCGTCGCGGATCAGGCGCTGCTCGTCCGCAACCCAGCAGTAGGTGCCATCCTTCTTGAGGAACCGGTACTCCACGGCATGGCGGCCGCTTTTGAACAGCTTGGTCGCTTCCGCCTCCACGGCCGCGAGTTCGTCGGGGTGCACGCAGCGGCGCCAGAAATCCGGGTTTTCCAGATACTCGCGCGGTTCGTAGCCCAGCCAGTCGCGGATGTTCTGGCTGACGAAAGTGGGGGCGAAGTCGCCCGTCGCCTTGAAGCTGTAGATCACCGCCGGGGCCGACAACAGCAGGCGCCCGATGCGGTCCTGGGCGGCAACCAACGCCTCGCCGATCTGTCGGCGGGACGTGATGTCGTTCCATGATCCCACCACCTCCAGCGGCTCACCCGCTGCATCGCGCAGCAACTGCAGCTCGTCGGCGATCCAGCAGTAGCTGCCGTCCTTCTTGCGGAAGCGATACTCGATGCTGAGATGTCCTTCCGCAAACAAGCGCGTGAACTCGCCCTCGATCCGCGCGCTATCCGTGGGATGCAGGCGCGAGCGCCAGAAATCCGGGCTCTCGAGATATTCTTCCGGATCGTAGCCGAGGAGATCCTTCACGTTCCTGCTGATGAAGGTTGGGCCGTAGTCGCCGGTGGCCTTGAAGCTGTAGATCACGGCCGGGGAGCGGGCGAGCAGGTGCGCGATGCGCTCGCGAGCGGCCGCCGCCGCTTCCTCGGCGCGCTTGCGCTCGCTTATGTCGCTCCAGGATCCGACGACTTCGGCCGGCTGGCCGGTTCGTTCCCGGATCAGGCGTTGCTCGTCGACGACCCAGCAATAGGCGCCATTCTTTTTCAGGAACCGGTACTCGGTGGTGTTGCGGCCCGTCTTGAACAAGCGGGCAGACTGCATCTCGACGGCGGCGAGATCGTCCGGGTGCACCGAGCGCCGCCAGAAATCGGGGTTGTCGAGATACTCCGCCGGTTCGTAGCCGAGCCACTCGCGAATGTTCTCGCTGACGAAGGTGGGGCCGAAGTCGCCGGTCGCCCGGTAGCTGTAGATCACCGCCGGCGAGCTCGCCAGCAGCTGCGCGAGCTGGGCATGGGCCGCGGCCCTGCCCTCCTCCGCCAGCTTGCGTGCGCTCACATCGCTCCAGGACCCGACGATCTCCGACGGGTTGCCCTGGGCGTCGCGGATCAGGTGCTGCTCGTCGTTGACCCAGCAGTAGGAACCGTCCTTGCGGCGAAAGCGGTATTCGACCGTGCGGACGCCCTGCCGAAAGACGGCGGAGACTTCCTGCTCCACCCGTGCCAGATCGTCGGGGTGAACGCGATCCCGCCAGAAGGACGGGTCCTTCATGTACTCCGCAGGCGGATAGCCGAACGCGGCGGCGATGTTGTCGCTGACGAAGGTCGGCGCGTAGTCGTCGCAAGCCTTGAAGCTGTAGATCACCGCCGGCGACGAACTCAGCAAGCGCGCAAGGCGCTGCTCGGCTACGGCCTGCACCTCCTTCAGCTGACGCCGCGCCTGGTCGTCGCGCCCGCGGGTGGCGGTCTTGATGGCCCGCTCGATGACGGCGGCAGCACCCGCTTTGTCAAAATCAGCCGGTGCGATCTTGAGAAAGCGATGCAGCGCCGCCGCCGCGTTTTCGGCGTATTCCCGCACTTTTGCCATGTGGTGCCCCCTCCCCCCACGGAAAATGCCGGCATTGCATTCAATCCTAGCACAACGCGACCGGCCGTTGCCTATCCTGCTCACGGTCGATCCCGTGGTCCCGGGCGAGCCGCCGTGTTTATCTATGGGCCCTTACGGCCCGGGTTCTCTCCATGCGGCTGGTGGCCTGGAACTGCAACATGGCGCTGCACCGCAAGCTGGCGGCGCTGAGCGCGCTGAAGCCAGACGTGGCCGTGCTGTCGGAATGCGCGTCGCCGGGGCGTCTCGCCGAACGATTGGGCAGGGAAGGCCTGGATTGCGAACCGGCCTGGATCGGCGCCAACAGGGACAAGGGCCTGGCCGTGCTCGCCTTCAACGGCTACCGCGCCGCTCTGGTACACGAGGTCTACCGCAAGTCCTTGCGCTTCATCGCGCCGGTGCGTGTCGAAGGGCCCGTGTCCTTCAATCTGCTGGCCGTGTGGGCGCAGAACTTCAGCGACGGGATCCGGCGCAAGCGGCAGCCGGGTCCGCTGCGCCTCGCCCTCACCCGCGACTACCATGCCTTCCTGACCGCGGGGCCGACGCTGGTCGCCGGCGACTTCAACAACAACATCTTCTGGGACAAGCCGGGCTATCTGATCAACCATTCGCATACCGTGGCGCTGCTCGAGCGGTACGGTCTGGTGAGCGCCTATCACCACGCCCGCGGCGAGGCCCAGGGCGCCGAGACGGAGCCGACGCACTACTGGCGCGACCGCAGGAAAGACGGCCCGACCTACCACATCGACTACATCTTCCTGCCGCGGGCCTGGGCGGCCGGCATGCGCGAGATGCGGGTGGGCACATTCGAAGAGTGGTGCGGCACCGGGTTCAGCGATCACGTGCCGCTCGTCGTCGACGTTTCCATCTGACGGTCCGCGAAGGCCCCTACAGTTCCCGGCGCGCCTGTGGTTCACTGGCTGAGCGGCAGCGGGAGAACGATGCATGGCAAGCGAACGCACCGGCGCAAGGAACGACGCAGGCGTGGCGGGATTTCTGTTCGACCTCGACGGCACGCTGGTCGACAGCGTCTATCAGCATGTGCTGGCCTGGCACGAGGCGCTGAGTGCCGAAGGCATCGAGCTGGCAGTGTGGCGCATCCACCGCCGCATCGGCATGAGCGGCGGCCTCTTCACCAACGCGTTGCTGCGCGAGACCAACGTGGAGATGAGCGAGGAGCGCCGCAAGCGCCTGCGCGACATGCACGCGACGACCTATCGAAGCCATGCCGGGCAGGTTCGGCCGCTGCCGGGCGCGCGCGAGCTGCTCGACTACCTCACGGCCAGGAACGTGCCTTGGGCCATCGCCACGAGCGGCCGCATGGAGAGTGCGCGCGTGACGATATCGAAGCTCGGCCTCGATGCCCTGAAGATTCCGACCGTGACCCGCGACCAGGTGCGCTATGCCAAGCCCGACCCGGACCTGTTCCTGGCGGCGGCGGATCGCCTGAAGATCGACATCCACAAGTCGGTCGTCGTCGGCGACAGCGTGTGGGACCTGCTGGCGGCACGACGCGCCGGCGCTCTCGGGGTCGGCCTGCTCTCCGGCGGCTACGGCCAGGACGAGCTGGAGCGCGCCGGCGCCTATCGGGTGTACGAGGATCCCAAGGACCTGCTGAACCACCTGGACGAGGTGGGTGTGCGTCGCTAGCCGCGGGTCAGATCTTGTAGCCGACCTTGCGGATGCCATCGACGCAGTTCTGGTACTGCGCCTTCTGCTTCTCGATGCCGCGCTTCTGCACGATCTGCGTCCATTCCTCGGCGGTCTGGTCGAGTGCCTGCTGCGAGGTGAGCTCGCCGGCGACCGAGCGGACGATGTTGCGGCCGGCGGCGGCGGTATAGTCCGAGGCGCCTTCCCAATAGAGCTGGGGATAGCCGACCTGCGCGTTCTTCAGCCCGCCATCCAGATATTCGCGGGCCGCGGCAAAGGTCTTGAAGACGCCGTTGTTGACCGGCCACAGCTCGTTGTCGGCCTCCCGCTGCGGGTTGGCCTCGAGATAGTGCTTCGCCACGTCGTCGGTGTAGTGCGAGGCACCGAAGGGGTCCGACCCGCAATAGGGATCCGCGACGAGGTAGTCGGACACGTAGGGATGCGACATGCGGTAGATGAAGTAGAAGGCCGCATCCTTGACCGCCTGGGGCGCATTCCGCGGGATCGATGCCGTGCGGCCGCCCGCGGTGATGGCCCTGAAGCTGATGGTGCCGTCGGCCTGCTTCCAGCCGGGCACGATGTCGGCGCCCTGGTCCTCGGCCCGGGCGGGACCCTGAATCTTGGCGGCCTCCTTGGCGAGACCCATGGAGGACAGCGACATCACGTCGGCGCCGCCTTGCCAGCGCTGCGCCGTCTGCAATGCGCCAGGTGCTCCCTTGAGCGGCGGACAGAACTTGACGATCTGCTTCAGCAGATCCAGCGCCTCGACCGCCTGCGGCGTGTTTATCGTCGGGGTCATGCTGCCATCGAAATAGTTCATGCCGCTGCCGGCTGCGATGTCCAGCCACAGGCTCCAGGCCGCGTCCGGTGCGTTCGCCGCCACCGACGTGCCGTAGATGCCCATGCTCGACAGCTCCTCCGTGAAGAACTGAGCGCAGTCCAGAAATTCCTGCCAGATCTTCGGCACCTGCAAGTCGCGCTGAAATCGGCTCGAGAACTTCTTCTGCAGGTCGGGATTGGCGAAGTGCGATTTGCGATAGTGCAGGACGTGGATGCCGCCATCGACGAGGAGCCCGTACGTCTTGCCGTTCCATTTGGTATAGAACTCGGCGAACGTCGGCATCTGCCAGTCGAGATAGGAATTTGCACTGGCATAGCGGGTGAGATAGTCGTCGAGCGGCTCCAGCGTGCCCGCGTCGGCGATCGTGCCGAAGAACTGGCTGGGATATTGTACCCAGTCGAAGCTTCCCTTCTTGGCCAGGGTCTGCGGCAGAAGCTTCGTCAACGCGTCGGCCGGATTGTAGAGTTCGCGGCCCTTGATGCTCACGCCGGCGTCGCTTTGAAAGATCCTCGACAGCCAGAGCGGCGCGTGCAGCCAACCCGAGTCCTGCAGGTATGTCAGCGCGATGCCGTCAAAGGGCTTGCCCTCCGGCGGGAGGATGACCTTGTCCTGCGCATGGGCCATGCCGCATGGCATCAACCGGGTGGCCGTCGCAACCGCGGCGCATTGCAGGAGTCTCCGTCGCGCCAGTCCGCTTGAACCGCTCATGTCCTCCACCAGACGCCTGGGAGCACCCTCACGGCATCCGACGCGCCTCGTTCAATCCGTTCGCAGTCTATCGCAGGCGCCCGCCGCGTGATCGCAGAGATCGGAGCGCCGTGCCAAAAGTCCCGGATGGTGCGGCGGCGGTCGTCGCCCCAACGAGCCAGGAAATGAATCGGTGACCCCTGCTCCTGCAGCGAGCAGACTTGCCAGCTCGAAACACGACGCCTCCCGCGTGGTGACTTGTCTGCCGGCTCGCGGACCGGCATTGTTGTCGGGGTATGTTCACTCATGTCATCGCCAAGTCAAGTGCGTAGCGCGGCTTCCTTGCCACGCGACGCGAAGACGAAAACTGCGGCAAGCGGTCGCGGGAGGCAGGTGCGGCGCGACGGCCATGTGCTGGCCATCGATGTCGGCACCGGCAGCGCGCGAGCGGCTCTCTTCGATGCCACCGGCCACGCCCTGGCGCGGGCGAGCCATCCCATCCTGCTCGAGCGCCCCGCCGCCGATCATGCCGAGCAATCGAGCGACGACATCTGGCAGGCGATCTGCACCGCGGTGCGAGCGGCGCGGGCCGAGGCGAAGGTGCCGGCGGAGTCGGTGATCGGCCTCAGCGTCGATGCGACCTGCTCGCTCGTCGCCCTCGACGACGCCGGCCAGCCGGCCAGCGTGTCGGTCGGCGGCGACGACCGCTGGAACGTCGTCGTCTGGCTCGATCATCGCGCCGTGGCCGAGGCCGAGGAGATCACGGCGACGCAGCATCGCGTGCTCAGCTACATCGGCGGGGTGATGTCGCTGGAGATGGAAATCCCCAAGCTGATGTGGCTCAAGCGCCAGCTGCCCGCGCAATGGCGGCGTTACGGGCGGCTGCTCGATCTTGCGGATTTCCTGGTCTGGCGGGCAACGGGCATCGATGCGCGATCCGAATGCACGCTAGCCTGCAAGTGGACGTACCTCGCCCATGAGCGCCCGGGTTGGCAAGCCGACTTCCTGCACAGGGTGGGACTTGCCGACCTGAAGCGGCGCGGCCGGTTGCCTGACCGCGCCAAGCCCATCGGGCACCCGATCGGCAAGTTGACAGCCGCCGCCGCGAGCGAGCTTGGCTTGTCGGCCGAATGCACGGTCGGCGTCGGCCTCATCGATGCGCATGCCGGGGCGCTCGGCGCCCTCGCGGGCGAGATCGCCGGCGACAGCCTCGACCGGCGCATCGCCATGATCGCGGGCACGTCGTCCTGCCACATGGCGCTGTCGCATGAACCGCGATTCGTGCCGGGAGTGTGGGGTCCCTATTTCGGCGCGGTGGCACCCGGTCTGTGGCTCAACGA